>OOBO01002470.1_pt1 | contig 10138 bp, 6 predicted proteins | sample 1671031 | NCBI WGS metagenome assembly OOBO01 (sample SAMN06348115, study PRJEB24527) | human gut metagenome | biome: human gut; feature: ankylosing spondylitis patient; material: feces | host: Homo sapiens | place: China | collected 2015-10 | reverse complement strand
CGCGGGCGGCCATAAAGGCCGCCCCTACAGGCTGTTCAGCAGAATAAAACCCCCGCGTCCGGGAGTACGCCGGGTGCGGGGTTTGTTTTCCCTGCAAAGGGGGTAATATGCATGGCAAAGTATACGGAACACTATCGCCTGCACCAATGGGAGCCGGAGGACAGCTTCCTCCGCATGGACTTTAATGAGGATTTTGCAAAAATTGATTCGGCGATCGCAGCGCGGGGAAACTGCCTCCAGGTGGTCGGAACTTACACAGGAGACGGCAATTACGGGAAAGGGAAGGCGACGGTTCTGCACTTCCCCTTCCGGCCGCTGGCGGTCATGGTGGTGGGCGGGAGTTACCAAGCGACCTCGCTCTTCCTGCGGCCGGGGACAAAGGGTGCGGCCAATGATACCGCCGGTATGGGCAGCGTGCTGTCCCTGGCCTGGGGAGAGGACAGCCTGTCCTGGTATGTGACCGGCTGGGCCAGTGGAGGCTCTACTTCCGGCGGCACCAGCGCGGAGGGCCAGCTCAACGAAAAGGGGGCGCACTATACCTACTTAGTATTGGGTTAAAAGAGAACCCCCTTCCGGAAATCCGGAAGGGGGTTCGTTATGCTTTCACAACCGCGGTCAGGCGATGGTGAAGGAGCAACTGCCAGATACGGTGTAAGTGTTGGTGTCAGCGTTATCACCCTTGAAGGTGATCAGCACACTGACATCATAGGTGCCGGTACTGTTTGCACTGATGGTGAGACCAGGTACGGTCAACGCGTTCATCACATCAGCATAGGACTTCACTCCAGAAAGATTCTTGGTGAAGGTCTGCTCATCCCCGTTGTTCTTGGATACAGTGAACTCGATCACGGCATCCTTCAGATTCCAATCATCAATGTCTGCACAGGAGGCAGTCACCTTTACGGTTCCATTCTCCTCGCGGCTTGCGGAGATAGAATCAAACTTGAAGTCGGACTTGATGTCAGGCTTGCCGCCGTCCTTACCATTCTCGGTGATGAACAGGGCCACAACCTCGCCGTCCTTTACAATGGCCTTAAAGGCGTCATCGCTGTCGCGGACGGAGTTGATGCTGGAGGTATTGAACTCATCGTCCTCGATGCGGAAGACAACAACATCCTTCGCATAGGTGTAGTAGGTGGTGGAGCCATTCTGGGTCAGGCCCACGGTACCATCGGTGGTCTTCTTGGTGCCCACGCCGGAGATGTAGTAGTCGTCCTTCTTGGTGTCATTCTCGTATTCGGTGATCTTGGTGACCACGTCCTTGCTGTTGATGGTCAGTCTGCTGGCCACGATATCGTTCTTGATATTCTTCTCAGCATAATCCTTCTCGACGTCGACCGTGGTGATCTTGCCGTCGATCACAGCGTCGTAGGTGTAGTAGTCGCCCTTCTCGCTGTCGCTGATCAGCTTGGACTGGCTGCCGGCCAGGATATAGATCTGAGCCTTGTTGGAGTCGGACACCACATCGGAGGCGGCGGAGATAAAGACATACTTGGCCACGCTGCCGGGCTTGCCGTCCTTGGAGTTCACATATACGGTGGCCTTGCCGTCCATGCTGGGCACATTGGCAATGCCGGTGTAGACGCTGTACTCCTTCTCTTCCTCGTCATAGACCAGGAAGATGGTGCTGCTGTTGGCGTAGCGCTCGCCACCCTTATTGTTGGTACCGTTGATGTCAAACTTGGAGGTGCCCTTGGTCAGGTAGATGGAGTCACCCGCATCGGAGGTCACATCCTTCGCTTTCAGAGTGTAGATGCCATCGTCATCCACGGTGTAGGAGACAAACTTGTTCTTAAAAGTAGAAGGGTTCTTGTCGTCTGTATCAGCCTCGATGACAGTGCCATCAGTCAGGAGCAGCTTGGCGGTATAGGTCTTGTCGGTGTCGCCGTCCCAGCCTTCACTATTCGTCTTGAAATTCAGCACGAAAGCGACGCTGGCGGAGCCAGCCTCATACTCCTCCACATACACCACGTAGCCGTAGTTATCGGTATAAATATCGACGCTGCTCTTCAGCGTGATATCGTAGGTGCGGTGATTCTTGTTATACTTGTAGGTTTCGCCGTCGGCCACAAACTTGGTGTCTCCGGTTTTGGAGGTGACTTCCTGATCCTCGATCTTCTTCGCCATGGTCACGGTCTGGATGTCGCCGTCGGCCACGGTGTAGAGCACCACATCATCCTCATCAAAGGAGGCGTTGGTCTCAAACTTACCACCGTTGCCGGTCAGGCCGGCGATCTCGATGTAGGGCTCCTCGTCCTTTTTCACGCTGTCAGCGTCGACCACCTTGGAAACCTCACCCACATAGGTGTTGATAACCACGAGGGTCACGTTGTCATCGCTGTCCACAAAAGCCTCGACCAGAACGCCGTTGCCGCTGGCCTCCAGCTTGGTGTCGTCGCCCTTCTTCACGGTGAAGTCGGCGGCGGTCTTACCGTCCACAATCACGTCGGCCTTGGTGGTCTCGCCCAGGCCCAGGTCGGAGTAGATGGTCTTGGACTTGACTTCCTCGGTGTAGGAGGCATCGGCGGTGGAAGCATAGGTGCCGATCTCCTTGGAGCCGTTCTTCCACTGCTCGGAGGGACGGCCGAAGTCATCGCTGCCATTATTGTTCACAGACAGATCGGAGAAATACTTCTCGCAGAACTGCTGCACCTCGTCACGGTCGGCGGAAACGGTGCGGTAGTCGTCGGTCTTGCTGTTGGCGACCTTCACAGGGGCGGAGGCGCCCACAACAACCTGAGTGCCGTCGGGAGTGTTGACAGTGGTGCCCTTGTTGGTGTAGTACACCATGTCGGCGGTCAGGGTCTGGAACGCCATCTGGGCGGCCTGCTCACGGGTCATGGCGTCGGCCAGCACGATGCCCTTGGGGGCGATGCCCGCGTTCACCGCGTCGGCGGCCACGTTGATGGCCCAGTCGTTGCCCACATAGTTGGCAACCTTCGCGTCATAGCCCAGGGCCACCAGCATCATCTTCGCAAAGGCCAGGCCGGTCAGCTCGCCCTCGGGGTCGAAGTTGCCGTTGCCGGTGCCCGCCAGGATGCCCTGCTGCACGCAGTAGCCGATGTAGCCCGCAGACCAGCGGTTGGCGGCCACGTCCTTGAAGGTGGTGGAGTTGGTGGTCAGCTTGCTGGCGTCCTCCTCGCCCAGGAGCATGACAGCCACGATCTTGGCCGCCTGCTCACGGGTCAGGATGCCGGTGGGGTTGAAGGCGCCCTTGTCGGTGCCCTCGAACACACCGATGGCGGTCATCACATCAACCGCCTCAGTGTTGGTGATTTCAGCAGAGTCGTTGAAATCACTGCTCACAGCGCTGGCGGAGACGACCATCATGCCCACAATCAGGGCCATGGCCATTACCAGGCTGAGAGTCCGCTTGAGGTTTCTCATTTGGATTTCCTCCTTCTGAATTTTGAGCCAGAGGGGCGTATGACGCCCCTTTCAGGGGAGGAAACAATGCACATTTCGGGGGATAGGGATATAAAAGGCGGGGAAACAGAATCAAAAGGTTCCTATGGTAGACGTTTGGTAGACAATACGGGAGCGGGAAAAGTGAAAACGCCTTGGAACCCAAAGGGTTCCAAGGCGTTTCTGGTAGACTTTTGGTAGAACAAAACTCATTCCACAACGACGATGCGGACCTTGCCGCCCTCCTCGGGAGAGCGGTCATAGTAGACGGTGATATCGTCGGAGAAGGCCAGCGCCAGATTCAGCGCAGCCTTATGGTCGCCATCCTCGCCGGGCTTAAACCAATCTCCAGTAGTCTTATTGTAGCACTCAACCTTGTCGGAAATGGGGATCACCATGGAGTTGGTGGTCAGAAGCATGGCGTCGGTATCGAATTGGGCGCGGCGGATACCCGTGGCCTCGTTCAGCGGCATAAACGCGGCCATGCGATTCTTGCCGTCCAACTGGTCCAGAGAGCCGGCGACGCCGCCCATGCGGTTGGTCTTGGCGCCGTCCACAGAGCCGACTACATAGGTGTGCTCACCGCTGCCGTTGGTGACGCGGATCTCACCGTTCTGATAGCTGCCCTCACTTCCGTCGTCCTTGCTCTCCTCGTAGCCTGCGGCACGGTAATAAATCATGCCGTAGTCGTAGCAGTCGCCGGTAACATCGTTAAGCACCAGCTTATCCACGCGGCCGGCCCAGTCATAGCCCACATAGGTAATCTTGTTGGCCGGGATGCTGGTGATGGTAATGTCGCTGCGGTCAATCTCCACCAGCCTGCCGTTGCTTACCTGCTCAAAGAAGCGGGCGCCGGCGGAGAGCTCCTTAGTGCCCATGCGGTTGGTGGTCAGGTTCAGCGCGGTGGAGGCGCCCTTTCCGTTTACCTTGCTCAGGGTCAGATAGTCACGCTTATAGGAGGATACCGTCACCAGGCAGCCGTTGAGCTTGGCGGCGGCGGCTTCGCTGTAAGTGGTCTTGCCCTCTAGGGTGAGGATGCCGTCCAGCAACTTGATGGTCGCCATGGTACCCTTCACCTCGGCCACGCCGACGGCGTTGGACTTGGCCACATCGGGAGAGACAGCCCCCGCCACCTGGCCGGTGGTGGTGAGCAGCAGGGTAACCTTGTCGCCCACCTTGAATGCAGCAAGATCCGCCTGTGCGCTGGGCAGTACGGTGAGCTTAGCGCCCATTACGGTGACGGTGGAGGGAGCGGCGGCGTTGGGGTAAGCGTTCTCATACAGGCCGCTGAGCTTCAGATCGGAGACAAACAGGGTATCGGAGGACTTGTCGTAGGTCCCCACGTCATACTGGCGCAGGTCGCTGAGCTCGGCGGGGATGCCGTTCTTGTAGATCTGGGCCGGGGTCTTGCCGCCGGACAGGGAGGCGAAGGGGTTGTTGGAGCCGGTGGGTTTGTTCTTGGCCACCAGCACGTTGTCGTCGCTGACGCTGGCGGTCCTGGAGGGCATATAGATGTATTCCAGCTTACCGGAGCTGTTGAAGCACAGACGCAGGCTGGCGCCGGAGCGCAGGCTGGTCCAGATCTTCTCGTAGGTGCTGGCGGCCTGCTCGTCGCTGGTATAGACCGGGGTCTCCAGCGTGACGGAGATGGTTTCGTCGCCCAACACAGGAATGGCGTTGGCCTCCGGGCTGCCCATGACGGTGACGGAGCGGAAGGTGCTGCCCTCCTCGGGGAGGACGGCCAGCAGTTTCTTGTTCTTATCCAGAACGAGCTGGCCGCGGGTACCGTTGAGCTCGCCGGGGAAGGAGACGCGGTCGGTCTTATAGGTGCCGGAGGTGGTGAGCACCGAGCCGGTGGTGCCGTCGTCGGCAGTGGCGTCGGTGGAGAGAACCACCACGTTGTCCTCCAGGGAACCGCCCAGGGTGGTCAGGTACACCTGGTCGCTGTCCTTAGGCTCAGTAAAGAGCAGGTTATAGAACAGAATCGCCGCCTGCCCGCGGGTGAGGGTGGCCGCGCCGCCCAGGCTCAGGCCGTCGGCCAGCCCCGAGGACTGGGCCACGGCCACATAGCCGTCATACCAGTTGGAGCCGGTGGCCACATCGGCGCTGCCATAGCCCAGCACCCGCATGAGGATGGTGACGGCCTCGCCGTAGGTGATGGCCTGGTTGGGGCGGAAGGTACCGTCGCCCACGCCCATAATCAGGCGTGTACCGCCAGTGGTGCCGCCATTCTCACCAGCAGTGCCGCCGATGGTGATGGAGGAGGCCAGGTTCACGTAGCCCCTGGCCCAGTAGGTGGGGCCCACATCGGTGAAGATGGTGCGGTTGCGCTGGGCGGGCTCCTCAGCGCCGCGGCCCATGATCTCCACGGTCATTTTGCAGAACTCGGCCCGGCTCAGGGTGCCGCCGGGGTTGAAGGCGCCGCCGCCGGTGCCGTCCACCACGCCCAACAGGCGGAGCATCTCCGCGGCGTCGGCGACAGTGGAATCGCTGATGTCGGAGAAGCCGCCCGAGCCGGACGCCGAAGCGGGAGGAAATACCAGTAGCCCGGCCAGCAGCGCGGCGGACAGAAGGCAGGAAATCAGTCGTTTTAATCTCATATTCTCTCTCCTTTAATCGGCCCGCAGGGCATCCACCGGCTGGAGGCCGGAGGCCTTGATGGCAGGGTACAGGCCGAAGATGACGCCCAGGGCCACGGAAATGAAGAAGGAGCCGACGGCAACGCCCGGGCTGGGCCATAGAATCATTTTAAAGGACAATTTGCCCACGATCAAGGTGCCGATGTAGCCCGCGGCGATACCGAACAGGCCGCCGATGCCGCAGATCATGCAGGCTTCGATCAGGAACTGGGCGATGATGCTCTTGCGCTCGGCACCGATGGCCTTGCGGATACCGATCTCCCGGGTGCGCTCGGTGACGGTGACCAGCATGATGTTCATAATGCCGATGCCGCCGACGGCCAGGGAGATGGCGGCAATGCCGCCCAGGAAGCGCTGCTGCATCTTGTCCTGCTCCTTGCTCTGCTCCTGCCAGGTATTGGGGGTGGAGACATTGCCCTCATTCGGGCCCAGCAGGCTGTCCAGGTAGCCCTGGAGCAGGGAGACGGCCTTGGTGGTCGTGGCGGAGTCCTTGGCCTTTGCCACAAAACTTCCAATTTCGGTTTTGCCGCTGATGATGCGGTTCACGGTATAGGGAATGAGCACATAGCGGTCCATACCGGACATGTTGTTGGGGTCCTTCTCCTCAAAGACGCCGACGACGGTGAAGGGGATGCCGTTGATGGTGATCTCCTTACCCACGGGGTCAATGTAGTTGAAGAGGGTGTCGGCGATTTTGGAGCCGAGGACACAGACCTGGCTGTAGTTTTCCACGTCCAGGAAGGAGATGTCCCGGCCCCGGGCGATGGTGAAGTTGTTGCAGAGGGAGTAGTCCTGGTTGCCCATGACGAGCTGGGGGGATTCGTCCCAGTTGCTGTTGTGGCTGTCCATGGACTTGGCGCCGTACTTCAGAATGGTCTGGTCGTAGTAGTCCACGGTGGGGGTGAGGCCCAGAATGTAGTCGTCCAGATCCTCCATGCAGTAGTCCCGGATGGTCTTGGTCAGATCCCGCCCGGAGGGGCTGTAGGCATTGATGTTGACCACGTTGTTGCCCAGGCTCTCGTAGTACTCCCGCATCTGGCGGTTCTGGCCCTCGGCGTAGGAGACCAGGATGATGACGGCGGCCAGGCCGATGATGACGCCCAGCATGGTGAGGGCGGAGCGGGCCTTTTTCGCGGCGATAGATTTGACCGCGATCTTGAAGGCTTGGGTCAGGTTCAAAGGAAGGCCCCCTCTCTGTCGCCGTCGTAGATGATATGCCCGTCGGAGATGCGCACGACGCGCTCGGCGGTGGCGGCGATGCCGTTGTCGTGGGTGATGAGGATGATGGTGGAGCCGTCGTCGTGCAGGCCGTGGAGGATCTCCAGCACGTGCTTGCCGGTGCGGGAGTCCAGGGCGCCGGTGGGCTCGTCGGCCATGATGATGGGGGGCTGGGTGGCGATGGCGCGGGCGATGGCCACGCGCTGCTGCTGGCCGCCGGACATCTCGGTGGGCTTGTGCCCGGCGCGCTCGGCCAGACCCACCCGCTCCAGGGCGGCCTCCACCCGGTCGGCCCGCTTGGAGGCGGGCACGCCCTGGTAGATGAGGGGCAGCTCCACATTCTCCCAGGCGTTGAGGGCGGGGATGAGGTTGAAGCCCTGGAAGATGAAGCCGATCTGCTTGTTGCGGATGTGGGCGAGCTGCCGGTCAGACAGCTCGGTGACGTCCACGCCGTCCAGGTGGTAGTCCCCGTAGGTGGGGATATCCAGGCAGCCCAGGATATTCATGAGGGTGGACTTGCCGGAGCCGGACTGGCCGATGATGGCCAGGAATTCTCCCCGGTCCACGGAGAGGGAGACGCCGTCCAGTGCGCGAACCTCGCTCTCCTCCCCCTCGTGGTAGATTTTAAAGAGGTTTTTTACATCAATGAGCATACCGGGGCCCTCTTTAATAGTACATTTCGTCAGGGTTCTGGTAGCCGATAAAGACCTCCTGGCCTTCCGCCAGGCCGCGGGTGATTTCCACCTTGGAATTATCGGACAGGCCGACCTCGACGGGCACGGCCCAGAAGCCCTCGGGGCAGTCCCAGGTGGGGTCGGGCTCCAGAATGGCGTTGGCGGGGGCCTCCTTGGACTTGACCCATACGATGACGCCGGTGCTGTCGTCGCTGGCGCCGCCGGAGGAGCCGCCCATGGAGCCGCCGTCCACGATGACGCCGCCGCCGGGCATCGGCACCGCGACCATACCCAAGGGATCAGCAAAAGCGCCGCCGGAGTAGGACTGGGGCAGAGCTTCCACGCCGCCGTCCACCATGCCGCCGTCCATCATGCCGTCGTCCACCATGCCGCCGTCCATCATACCGTCGTCCATCATGCCGTCATCCATCATACCGTCATCCATTCCGGCGGAGGGATCGGCATCCAGGGTTTCGGGGAGCTGGACGTTGGCGAAGCTGACATACTTGACGGCCTGGACGGGGACGGTGAGGCAGTCCTCCGACTCGCTGGCCACGAAGGAGTATTCGGCGTAAGTACCGGGGATCATGCTGCCGTCGTAGTTGTCCACGGTGACGACGGCGGGAATGGAGGCCACGCCGTTCTCGCCGGAGGCGGTCATGGATACGCTCTCCACGATGCCCACGTAGGGCGTGCCGTACTGGTTGATGTCCACCATCATACCGGCCTTGATGTAGCGGGCGTTGCGCTCGTCCACCTGAATTTCGATGATCATCTGGGAGGTGTCGGCGATGGTGATGCCCTGGCCGCTGGATACCTCCTGACCCTCGGTCAGGCTGCACTGGAGAACCGTGCCGTCAATGGGGGCGACGGCGTTGTACTTCTCCAGCTCCTTGGTGGCCTCCTCCAGCTTCTCCTGGGCGGCCTTGAGGGCGTTCTCCTTGGAGGCGATCTCCTCGTCGGTGTCCTTGGCGCCCAGCTGCACCAGGAGCTGCCCGGCCTTCACGTCGCCGTAGTTCAGCAGGCTGACGCGCTCCACCGGGCCGGTGGCCTTGGCGGTGATCTTGGTGGACTCGTAGTACTCCAGCTTTCCGTTCTGGTAGGGGTAGATGGGGGTGCCGTCGGCGGCGGTGAGGCCGGCGGAGGCGTCCATTCCCTCGGCAAGGGTGCCGGGGTTGTCCAGCACCAGCACCACCTCGAAGTGGGTGGCGCCCTCGGGGGAGACAAAGCGCACCTTGTTGATCTGCTCCACCTTGCCGGTGACGGGCGCCATGATGGCGGGGATGGAGATCTGCGCGGTCTGACCCACCTTGATGTCGCCCTCATAGGCGTAGCTGTAGTACAGGGAGAGGCGCAGCTTGGTGTCGTTAACCAGGGTGGCGATGGTGTCGCCCTCCTTGACGGTGTCGCCCACCTTGAGATCGGCCACCTCCCGCAGGTTGCCCGCGTGGGGGGCGGTAATGCTCAGCTCCGCGATCTTGTCATAGACGGCCTGGAGCTCCTTGTTGCAGTTGTCCACCGACTTCTGGGCCTCGGTCACCGCGTCGCGTGCGGTGGTGTCGTCCATGCGGTAGAGCTGCTGGCCCGCGGTCACCTGGTCGCCCTCCTGGACGAAGAGCTCCAGAATGGTGCCCGAGCCGGGCGTGACGGTGGCGGAGTCCTTGGCTTTGGTGGTGCCGCTGCCCTCCACCATGGACTGGATGGAGCCCCGGGTGACGAAGTCGGTCATGACCTCGCCCTTGGAGCCGTCCTCCCGGAATACAAAGTACCACACCAGCACAACGAGCGCGATGGCGATGGCGGCGACAATGAGAATTCCCGCGATCGTCTTGCCCCGGCCCTTGCGTTTCTTCTTCGGCCCAGTGGGGGCGGCCGGGGGCGCGGCCGGCGGGGTCATCACTGGGGTCTGCTGTTCGGTCATGTCTGTTCCTCCCTAAAGATTGGCGATTGGATTGCATTTACCATTGTACCACAAGCCGCGGGGCTTGGCATTACAAAGCAGTGACAAGTTCTTAAGGAAACCTTAAATTTGCCGCGGCTATCTATTAGACGAAAAAAACGCCCAAAAGTTTCCGCAGTTTCCAAAACTTTTTTTGCCGCCCCTACATCCGGGATTTCGTTTCCGGCGGGCTGTCTTGCGGCGCTTGGACGTAGGGGCGGGGCTTGTCCCCGCCCGCTCTCTGCACCCGGCCGGAGCGGCGG
>OOBO01002466.1_pt1 | contig 10144 bp, 8 predicted proteins | sample 1671031 | NCBI WGS metagenome assembly OOBO01 (sample SAMN06348115, study PRJEB24527) | human gut metagenome | biome: human gut; feature: ankylosing spondylitis patient; material: feces | host: Homo sapiens | place: China | collected 2015-10 | reverse complement strand
ATATCAGGATTGTACGTGGGAGAGGATCCAGATTCATTAAATAATAGCATTAATAAAGCGAGAGAGCAGTTAATTGAGAGTATGCGAAATGATTTGAAAATTGAAAAAAGTTAAAGTGCTTTGTTAAATAAATTGTTAAGGAAACAATCGGAGTTGGTGTAAACGAAAAAAGCAGTTGCGGACGGAATAAAAATGATATTTTTTGTTACTGTTCACTCAGCACCTGAACACCATGCTGTTCAGGTGCGTATGAACGTGATGTGGGTGTGAGCAGCCCTCTTTTGCGAAGCAAAACTTTATATAGGGCTGCGAAGTTACCGTTCGCAGGGTAACCTGTGAACGGTAACTTATTGACAATATGGAAAACTGATTTTATAATCCAATAATAGGAATTATTACTAATTTAAGGAGGTTATGAAATCGCAAGGCATGGCTTTGTATGCCGTCCGATTTCATTAAAATAAATTATGGAGATAGATATTATCGGTTTGATCAGTGCCTGTTCCTATGCTCTCGACTGCATCGAGGCAGAACTGGTAAACATTAAAAATAAACACGGAAAACGAGTGGCCTATATCAGTGTGCGCATGGGGCAGTATTTTGATCTCCCGGAGGATGCCCTGCAGGATCTCGCAATCTGCGCTCTGCTGCACGACAACGCCCTCACACAATATATTTCCGAGGAATTGCAGGAGCATTCCGCGGCAGACCTGACCGCTGACCTTGTGGCAAACACTACGAACCTGCATTGCATCTACGGCGAACAGAATCTTGTAAAAATCCCTTTTAAAACTGACGTTACCAATGCAATCCTATACCATCATGAGCACGCGGACGGCACCGGACCATTTCACAAAAAATGGGATGAAGTTCCTCTGTCTGCGCGCATTATCCACCTTGCCGATGTGGTGGATATCATCGGGCACAGCGGTGCATTTGAAACACAGAGATGGGATATGGTAAAACAGTACCTGATCCGGCATACGGATAAACTTTTTGACGCCGCATGTGTGGATGCTTTTTTCCATATATTTTCAGATAACGAATTTGCAGCTTTGAGGGATGACTCCTTTGAAACGAAACTCTGGGAGATCGTTCCGAGAGAAAAACAGACCTTTGACTGGGAAACCTGCAAAAATATCGCCGACTTTTTTGCGCAGATCGTCGACTATAAATCTTCTTTTACAAGCAGACACTCCATTGGTGTTGCAGAGAAAGCCGCCGCATTTGCAGCGTACAACGGCTACGATCCCACACAGGTCCAGAAAATGTATCTGGCCGGCGCACTTCATGATATCGGCAAAATGGCAATCGACAATGATATTCTGGAAAAACCGGATAAGCTGACCGATGAAGAATTTTCAAAAATGAAAAACCATGCAGGATATACTTATCTGATTCTGTCCAATATCAACGATTTTGAAGACATCCGTGACTGGGCAGCATTCCACCACGAAAAACTGAACGGAAAAGGCTATCCTTTCGGCAAAACTGCCGCCGAATTAAACGAGCCGGAACGCATTATGGCGTGTATAGACATTTATCAGGCACTCACCGAAAGCCGCCCTTATAAACAGGGTTTTTCGCATGAAAAAACCTGCGATATTCTCGATGATATGGCAGACAAAGGCTTTATTGATGCCGGCATTGCACAAAAGATCAGAGTCTGCTTTCAGAATACAACGATCTGATTTTTTGCGTTTTATCTTTACGAAAACATATTTTTTCGTTACAATATGGTGTGTATATGAAAAATCACGATATCATATTCAATGAAAGGAATCAATTATTATGTCAAATCCAATTGTTACAATCGAGATGGAAAACGGCGATATCATGAAAGCAGAGCTTTATCCTGAAATCGCACCAAATACTGTAAACAACTTTATCAGTTTAGTAAAAAAAGGTTTTTATGACGGTGTCATCTTCCACCGTGTCATCAACGGTTTTATGATCCAGGGCGGCGACCCGGACGGAACCGGAATGGGTGGCCCGGGCTATGAAATTAAAGGAGAATTTTCCCAGAACGGTTTCAAAAATGACTTAAAACATTCTGAAGGTGTTTTATCCATGGCAAGAACTATGATCCCGGATTCTGCCGGTTCCCAGTTCTTCATCATGCACAAAACCAGTCCTCACCTGGATGGCTCTTATGCCGCTTTCGGTAAGGTCATTGAGGGCATGGATGTGGTAAATAAGATTGCAGATACCCCTACTGATTACAGTGATCGTCCTCTGGAGGATCAGGTAATGGAAAGCGTTACCGTAGATACTTTCGGCGAGGCCTATCCCGAGCCCAACAAGCTGGACAGATAAGATTTCAAAAAATAACCTCCGAAAATCAGATGCACTCTGACCTTCGGAGGCCTTTTTTATTTACACACAGGCAGATCAATATTCCACATTTTCGCAATTCTCGATGAATACAGGATCTTCAACTTCGCCTTTCATATCCTCTGCGATCTCATAAGAGAAATCCCGGAACAGAACATTTTCCGCATTGCGGGCATACAGCACTCTGAGAGAATCCTCCAGGATCACATTTCCCTCGTTGGGACGCAGATCATGGCAATTCTTCGGCCAGTCCGTCTTCTTCTCCAGTTGGACATGAATACCGTCAAATGTGATATCCCGGATATTTTTCGAATCGTCACCGTAGATCAGGATGCCATTCTCTCCGACACAGTTGATATTCTGGAAACGGACATTCCGGATATATCCCACATTCGTCTGTGCATTTCTCTTCACCGCAGTGATGGTAATGGGTTCTGCCTCGCCCCACCAATGTACCTTGGAGAACAGGCGGGTATCGATATTCAGATTGGAGAATGTCACATTTTCTATACAGCCTTTATCACGTAACTGCAGGGAAATTGCACGGTTGGTGCGCTGGATACTACAGTTGGTCACGGAAATGTTCCGGAAAGGTGCTTCACTCTCCGTGCCGAACTTGATAGCGGCACTGGTGGAGATCATGGTACAGTTATCCACTACAATATTTTCGCAGGGACCATATTCCATGGCAGCCGCCGTATTCTTAAATACAATACAGTCATCTGCGCATTCAATATGACAGTTGGAGATTCTCACATTGCTACAGTGATCCGGATCAATGCCATCGCAGTTAGCCAGACGCAGATTATTGATAATACGAATTCCCTCAATCAATACTTCCTTACATCCCACCAGATGAGTGGTCCAGAATGCACTGCCGGTCAGGGTTACCTGCTGGATGGTCAGATGCCTTACATTTTCCAGGAACAGCAACGGTACTCTGGGATAAAAATATCCGTCAATATGCCATTTGGTCACCTTTCCATAGAATATCTCCTCGTTGCCGTCAATCTTGCCAAATCCGGTGATAGCCACATTCTCGGCATCCTTGCTGTATACAAAATTCAGCGTCGGTTTTCCATTGTAATCACAGGCATTGTAGGTCGGAGTGTCTACCTTGCTGATCTGTGGGGTTCCCACTTTCAACATATCGAAATCTTCCAGATGGTCGCTGGCTTTCAGGACAGCCCCCATCTCCAGATGAAATTCCACATTTGATTTCAGAAAAATGGTTCCGCTCCGGAAGACATGTCCTCCCTGTAACAGGACCTTACCGCCGCCAGCCTGGCTGCAGGCATCAATCGCCTTCTGGATGGCTGCAGCGTCATTCGTCACGCCATCACCTTTTGCACCGTATTCCAATACATCGTATATCATCTCTCTGCTCCTCTCTTAGCCCTTCAGGCCGGAAGTGGAAATTCCTTCTACCAGATATCTCTGCAGGCAGAAGAAGATCAATACTGCAGGCAGAATAGACAAGGTCGCCATAGCGAACATAGCACCGTAGTCGGAAGAAGAACTGGGGTCACAGAACATTTTCAGTGCCAGACTGACAGGATATTTCTCTGTCTTGTTGACATACAATAATGCTCCAAGGAAATCATCCCATCTCCACATAAAGGAGAAGATACATCCGGTGATCATGGTAGGAACCATCAGTGGGAAGATGATCTTGGTGAAAATGGTATAATAGGAGCAGCCGTCAATCTTTGCTGCCTCATCCAGCTCTCTGGGAATGCCTTCAATAAAGTTTGTCATCATATAAACGAAGAAACCCTGAATAGCAAAGCAATAAGGCACGATCAGCGGCAGATTGGTTCCAACCCAGTTCAGCTTCTGATACCAGAGATACTGGGGGATCATCAGTACCTGTGCCGGCAGCATCATAGATGCCAGCATTGCTGCGAAGAGAAGCTTTCTGCCGGGGAATTTGCATCTGGCAAATCCATAGGCTACCACAGAGGAAGAAAGTACGGTTCCAATGGTGGCGGTAATGGAGATAAACAGGGAGTTCTTAAAGAAGGTGCCGAATCCTACTTTGGCAAAACCCTTCCAGCCGTTCACATAGTTCTGTAATGTGAACTTCTCCGGGATCAGACTGGTGGCCGTAGTGAAGATGGTGTTCGTATCCTTAAAGGAGCTCATTACCATCCATACCAGAGGGTAAATCATTACCAGTCCGAAAGCACATACTAAAACATGATATATAATATTACTGATTGTCTTTTTTCTTTTCATAATAACACCCACTTACGCATTGCGGCGTACCTTTCCGATTCTATAAACCGCCATCGTATACCCACAGTTTTTTGGTTGCAAACAGGATCCATGTAATAAATGCGATCAATGCCAACATGATCCATGCCAGTGCTGCGCCGTAGCCGGTACTTCCGAAGAGGAAGGACTGCTGGTACATGTATACCGTGTAGAACAGAGTAGAGTTCATGGGTTTACCCTGAGTAATGATCAGGCACTGTGTGAATGCCAGGAAGCCGTTGATCATCTGCATTACCAGGTTAAAATGGATCGTGGGAGTCAGAAGTTTCAGTGTGATCTTCCAGAACTGCTGCCATCCGTTGGCACCATCCACTCTTGCCGCCTCATAAAGGCTGACAGGAATCTGCTTCAATGCAGACAGGAAGATCAGCATGGAAGAACCGAACTGCCATACCGCCAGAATGATCAGCGTCCAGATCGCTGTTCTGGTATCTCCCAGCCAGGCTACCGGCTCTTTTATTCCGAACACCATCAAAAGTTTATTTACAAGTCCGTCTACCGCAAACAGTCTCTTCCAGAGGATTGCTACTGCTACAGATCCGCCGATGATGGAAGGCAGATAATACAGTGCACGGTAAACGCCTGTCATTTTCGTACTCTTAAATAAAAGCAATGCAACGATCAATGCGAAGATCAGTCGTAACGGAACCGAAATGATGGCAAATTTGAAAGTTACCACCAACGACTGATAAAACGTTGCATCGGAAAACATTCTCTTAAAGTTCGCCCAGCCGGTAAATGTAGGGGGCTGTAAAATATTGTAATCGCAGAAGGAATAGTAAAGCGATATACACATGGGAATAATCATAAACGCCAGAAATCCAACGATAAATGGCATAGTACATACGATACCTGCAGCCTTTTCCGTATTCAGCTTCTGACGGATAGTCATGTGCTTTGTTGTCTTCATAACGTTACCTCCGTTGCTGCAGCATTCATAGAAGCAGCCTTTTTTCAGAATGGGTACTGTGGGATCTTCCACAGTACCCATTTGGTCTTTCTAAAAATGTTGTAATACTTATACTGTGCTACTGCTTATGTAAGCCCTGGCAGCTTATCTGGACATGATCTGGTTGCCCATCTTGAACAGATCTTCTGCTGCCTCCTGTGCGGTCATCTGACCATAGAGGATCTTATCAACCAGCTGGTTGTAGTAATCATATACTTCATTTGCTCCATCAGGGATCGCAGGGCTGATAGCGGAGCAGTTGGGAGTTACTACGTCATTTACATACTTGGTAACCACCTGTGCAGTCTCATCCTGCAGAGGAGCGATGGCGGATGCTACTACGGAAGAAGCGGGTACACCTCTCTCACCAAGGAGAATCTTGTTAGCATCTTCGGAATTCAGCAGGTAGTTTACAACCTTCACAGCTTCCTCTTCATTAGCGCCGGCGTCTCTGGATACTGCGAAGAACTGGCTGGGTTTTAAGAAGTTAGACTTCTGAGGGTTCTCGGAAGGCCATGTGGTGATACCGATCTCCATGCCTTCGGGAGCGGCCGCTACCATAGCAGACAGCTGGTTGGACCAGAAGAATCCGCACCAGGACTGGGTTGCTTCGGAAGAGAAATATACCAGAGGGCTCTGTTCTACGGAGTTGGAAGTAAGTTCTGCGTGAACATCAGCGCCAATGACCCATCCGTCCTTTACACCATCTTCATAGATCTGGAAGCCGGGTACCAGGCTTGCTGCATCTGTTACGTTCAGGGAATCCTCATTGAACAGTTTTACTACATCATGAGAACGCATTGCATAAGGCAGATAGTTGTCACCTGCGCTGTAAGGAAGGTCGGTCTTAACACCGGACTTCTCATATACTTCCTTAGCAACTGCTTCGAACTCATCAATGGTCATGTTGTCTTTTACAGTGATTCCAAGGCTGTCAAGCAAGGTCTTGTTGTAGAACAGGGAAGGTGCATTTACACCTCCACAGATTGCATATAACTTACCGTCAATGGAACCCGCATCCAGAATACTCTGAGATACATTAGATACATCCAGCGTACCATCTTCTACATAAGGTGTCAGGTCTACCAGCAGATCTGCTGCTACATACTGTGCCAGATAGGAATAGTCCATCTGCAGGCACTCGGGAAGGGAATTACCTGCTGCCAGTGTGGACAGCTTGGTCCAGTAATCATTCCACTCTGCAGGCTGGGTATCAAAGGTAACACCGGGGTTCTGCTCGGAATACAGATCCAAAGCTGCCTGGGTACGTTCGTTTCTGGTCTGGTTGCCCCACCAGGTAAAGGTCATGGATACATCTCCGGCTGCTGCGCTTCCGCTGTTGTCAGCAGTCGTGGTTGCGGTATTACCGCTGTCGGTGGAAGCGGTAGCTGCGGGTTCATTGGAAGAACCACATGCAGTCAGTCCGACGATCATGGCGGATGCCATTAACAGGGATAAAACTCTCTTTTTCATTAATATAACCCTCCTTTTGGTATCGAAAGGTAAATCCGCTATGGATTTACTTCTTTTTGATGTTCTAATTATAACAGTTCTTATTTTTTCCAGGAATATACTTTTCCGTCTATTTGCACCAAAAAACCGATATCATTGTTGAAAACATGTGCATGTTGTGTATATAATCAATAAAGAACTGATGGAGGCTTGTATATGATGTCATTTTTTAATAAGAATATCTCGAGAAAAATAGCAAATCAGAAGTTAGAAACCAAGTTACTGCTCTCTACCATAGGGATTGACCTTCTCTTTCTGTTCTTTTTCCTGGTAGCTGCCTTTTCCATTATTACATCGCGTTATCATAAGCTGCTGTATCAGTCCATGCAGTCTTCCTCGTCGTTAGTCTCCTATGAATTTACTAACCGGCTGGAGGATCTGGTGACCATGACCAATATCGTCCGTTCAGATTCTACCGTCCAATCAACACTGGATGAAATCTACCAGCCCCAGGAAGACTATGCTGTACATTATTACTCTGATATTTATTCTGCTTTACAGAAACACTACCTGGAATACCGCCAGCCCTACCTGAAAATGGCGGCAATTTCCTGCCCCAGATTCATCACTTATACCAATGAAAATATTGCCTGTCGGCCGGATGCAGATCTGACTAAAGAACTGATAGCTCTGGCAGAGGCCGGGGAAGGCTCCCCGGTATGGGTAACTTCCCATGCGGAAGACCACGGTATATTTCTTGTCCGGGAGATCAAAAAGATCAAGAACTTACGACTGGATAATCTCGGAACATTGATCATCAATGTAAATCTGGGAGATCTGGTAACGGAAATGTCCAAGATCAGCAATGAATATAAAGGTTCCTACTGGATCATCTATGAGAAAGACCAGCTGCTGTTCTCTTCTCCGGAATTGGATACAGAGGAAGTACAGAAAATCAATGATAAAATCAAAAGCTATGCTGTTGTCACCCTGAATGGCAGAAAATATTTTGCCATCCGCGGCACCATGGGCATCAACGAATGGAATTATCTGCATCTGATCTCTTATGACGAAGTGGCAAAATCCCAGCAGATGACTGCATTTCTATATGTATTGATCCTGTTCTGCGGTTTCCTGTGCTCCATTTTGATCGTCCACCTGATCGTACGTAAGATCACCAGACATTTTGATCTGCTGCTCTACCGTATGCAGCGGTTCGGTGAAGACTCCACCGTACTGGCAGAGATTCCTTATGATTATAATGATCGTACCGATGAGATTGGTATTCTGCACAGGCAATTTACACATATGGCAGAGCGGATCCAGACACTGGTTGTTGAAAATTACCGTCAACAGCTGCTGGCTAAAGATGCGCAGTTAAAAAGTCTGGAATCCCAGATGAATCCGCATTTTCTGTATAACACGCTGGATGCCATCAACTGGCGGGCCAAGGCCATCGGAGAGCCGGAAATATCACAGATTGCAGACTCCCTGGGTCATTTCCTGCGGATGACGCTGAACAAAAAAGAACGCTTTACGTTGAAGCAGGAACTTGATATTATACATTATTATATGACTATACAGCAGCTTCGTTTTGACAACCGTCTGAATTTTACGGAAAGCATTCCGGATGCTTGTCTGGATGCACAGGTTCCCAAGCTTTCCATTCAGCCGTTGTTGGAAAATGCCGTACACTATGCACTGGAGCAGATCACGGATGAATGTATCATCAATCTCACCTGTGTGTATTCCCAGGGGCTGATACAGATTTATGTGAAAAACAGCGGATCTGAATTCCCCGATGATTTATTGGAGAATCTCCGGACACATAAGATTCAGGAACAGGGTCTGGGCATTGCGTTGTTAAATATTGAAGAACGCATCCAGCTGATGTTCGGCCAGCAATACGGGCTGCACTTCTATAACGAAAATGATTTTGCTGTAGTAAAAATGGAGATACCTTATGTTAAAGATGATTATCGTGGATGATGAGAAGATCATACGTGAAACGATCCATTCCCTGATCGACTGGAATTCTCTGGGAATTGATGTGGCTGCTGTCTGCAAAGACGGTATTGAAGCCTTTGACTGTATTCTGGATGAATACCCGGATATTGTCATGACAGATATCAAGATGCCCGGTTTATCCGGGCTGGATCTGATTGAAAAGGTCCGTGCTGCCCAGTTGAACACAGAGTTTATCATCCTCTCAGGATATGGTGAATTTGAATTTGCACGGACCGCCATGCGCTATGGTGTGAAACACTATCTGTTAAAGCCTTCCAATGAAACAGAGATCACGCAGGTCATCGTATCCTGTGTGGAAACCTGTAAAAGCAAGACTGCTTCCCGGGTAGATTCCCTGCTGACACAGCTGTTCCTCACGGAAATGCCACCGGAAAAACTTTTGCAGAGAAGATTTTTCACAGAATTATCCGGGGAACAGGATGTGGATCTGGCCAAGACCCAGATGATCCGTCTGGTAATGGAGGCCTCCAAGAAGGAATATTACCCGCTCAGCAAACTGCAGACCACAGACAGTCTCATGGCAGTCAACGTCTGTGTCACCATGAATGACCTGATTCCATCTGCGGAGCAGATCATGACCTCGATCTTCTCTGTGGAACCGCAGCACAAATACACAGACTGTGTGGAAAAGGTCATAAAGTACATCGGAGAGCATCTGAGTGACAGCAACCTTTCACTGAAATGGATCTCGGAAAATTATCTTTTTATGAATCCGGATTATGTCAGCAAAATGTTCGTCAAACAGACTGGCAGCAAATTTTCCGCCTATGTAACAGAGCTCCGCATTCAGGAGGCGAAAAAACTTTTACTGGAGCACTCAGAAGAATCTCCCTATGCGGTAGCGGAAATGGTCGGTTTCGGCAATAATCCCCATTATGTGAAGTCAATGCTGGAACCGTAAGACCGCAGCTATTGCAGCTATTCAGAACCCCATTCGCAAAATAGGCCGTTGTTCATATTTTGTTTACAAATCCTTCAAGGAATCTTCAATTCCATAACACGTTTTGGACATTTCTGTTTCATATACTATAACCATAGAAACAAACAAAACAAAAACTTAAGCACACAACAGTTTCTTGTTTAAAAAACTTTTTCATAATAAAT
>OOBO01002464.1_pt1 | contig 10148 bp, 10 predicted proteins | sample 1671031 | NCBI WGS metagenome assembly OOBO01 (sample SAMN06348115, study PRJEB24527) | human gut metagenome | biome: human gut; feature: ankylosing spondylitis patient; material: feces | host: Homo sapiens | place: China | collected 2015-10 | reverse complement strand
AGACTGCTCCACCCCGCGATATTTACTTTTTCGCTTTTCAGCGGCTCTCGCTGACTGCTCAAATATAATACCACAGAGCGGGTAGAATGTCAACCCTTTTTGAGAAAAATTTTCGTATTCTCCTGCCGCAGCTTTTAACGCACCATTGTCCGGTGCTGTGCGCGGTATGCGGCAGGGGTGATGCCGTACAGACGGCGGAAGGTTTTCAGGAAGCTGCTGTAATCCGGAAAGCCGCTTTCGGTGCAGGCATTCAGGACGGAAACGCCCTCTTCCAGCGCCTTGCGGCAGTGCTGCATCCGCAGATAGATCAGGTAGTTGTGGATACTCTCCATGGTGCACTCCTTGAACGCACGGGAAAGGTGCTCTCGGCTGGCGTAAAGCTCTTGCGCCAGCTGCGCGGTGGTAAGGGTCGGGTCCTGATAATGGGTCTGAAGGTAGGCCACCGCGCGCGACCAGTACACTGGTGCTGCTGGGTCTTCTAATCCCTGACTGTTCCGGGTAAAGCAACGAATACGTTGCCCCCATTTCTCTGAAGATATCCTGCATCTAAAGGGGAATGGGGGCATTTTTTATCAAAAATCAACTGAGAGGAGTAAAAGCTATGGAGATCTGCTCCCGTTTTACCGGCATGGAGCGCAAGAACGGCGCTTTCCTGCTGCATACTGATAACGCTGATGTCAAGGTCTGCTTTGTGACCGATGAGATCGTCCGCGTCCGCGCAAGCTTTGACCATGAGCTGGCAGAGGAGCCCTACGTCCTGATGACCACCGCATGGGAGGATCGGATAAAGCCACTCCCTGACGCAGCCCTTTACAGGTCTACACGCATCCACCACACGCCCGATTCTTACACCAAACGCGAACTTGTCGGGGCGGGCCCCTCCATCTTGCTTACGCAAGACCGTTCTGTCGCTTAAAAGCCCCACTGGGGCTTTCATTGCTGCGCTACGCTGCGCAAACGCGAACTTGTCGGGGTGAGCCCTTCCATCTTGCTGCGCAAGACCGTTCTGTCGCTTAAAAGCCCCACTGGGGCTTTCATTGCTCCGCTTCGCTGCGCAAACGCGAACCTGTTCAACAAGGTGCAGGAAAAGCTGGCGAAAAATAAAAAGGCCCCTGCCCGTCATAAGGCAGAGGAAAGCTATCTGCTCACCATCAAGCTGTACTGCGGTAAGTGCGGAGCGCTGATGTTTGGCGAAAGCGGTGTCAGCCACACCGGGAAAATGTATACCTACTATAAGTGTGCTGCTGCCAAGAAGAAAAAGACCTGCGATAAAAAGGCCGTGCGGAAACAGTGGCTAGAAGATTTGGTGGTCAATGAGACCATGAAACTGGTGGAAGACGATGCTTCCATGAACGCCATCATCGCCAAGGTAATGGAACTGCAAAATCAGGAAAGCACTGATTTGCCCATCTACGAAAAGCAGTTGAAAGAAACGGAAGTCGGCATCACCAATATGCTGAACGCTATCCAGATGGGCATTCTGACCAGTTCCACCAAGGAGCGGCTGGAAGCGCTGGAAGAACAGCGGAAGGAACTGCAAGCCCGCATTGCAGAAGAACGGCTGGCAAAACCGAAGATGAAAGAAGAATTCGTCCGGTTCTGGCTGCTCCGTTTCCGTAAGCTGGATATGACCCAGCCGGAGCAGCGGCAGGCACTGGTGGATACCTTCATCAATGCCATCTATCTCTACGATGATAAGGTCCTCATTACCTTTAACTATAAGGAAGGTACAGAAACGGTCGCTTTCGGGGAAGCCGTGAAAGCGGAGAAAAGTTCGGATATGAGTGCGCGAGGTGCACCAGATATTGAACGTCAAATCGTAAGATTTGGCGTTCTTTCTTTATGTAGGAAAGCGGCTGCACACTTTCTGCACACCGTTTGCACATTTGCCCGAATCGAGGGTGTTTCTGCGCATGGCTTGCACAGCCTGCTTTCCTTATCACTCGGCTGTAAGCCGAGAATTTCGCCCTCACGGAGCGACAGGATGCTCCGGACACCTCCATTGTAGCGGGATTCGAGTCCATTTGCAAGGATTTATTCGTATAATCTTCGGATTTCACAGAGATGGTATTGCTGGGGATAGGGAAAGTGCGGTCATTCATCATAGGCAAGTCTCCTTTTTTACATCCAGATAACATTAAAGTTCGGCGCTCTTCTGGTGGCTAGCTTTGGACGGTGCATCTGCTATCCGTTCCGGCTTCTGTGCCAGAAGATTCTCAAAAAAATTGCGCACACGCTCCGGGGCGTGGCGCATAGCGTCCAGATAAGGCTGAACCTTGTTCTGCAGGTTACGGTAGCGGGTTTGCCAGTTGATAGAATTTTGTTGTGCAGCGGACAACTGCTGTTTGAGCTGACGGTTTTCCACATCCACCATATAGCCATGGTCTGCCTGTTTTTTCAGCTTGGAGAATTCTTCTTCGGTCAGCGAATAGTTGCCAAGCAGGGTCTTTTTGCCCAGATTGGCAACATCCTGTGCATGGATAAGAGCGTTCTTGGTAAGAGTGGACTTTTTCTGAACAGCAGCAAGCTCCTGTTCTTTTTTGGAAAGAACGGCGTTGGTTTGGGCAAGCGACTGCTTCTGCTGGTCGGCTTGGGCGGTCAGGGTATCTAGTCGCTCCTGCTCCCGCTGAACTTTGATAATGTCGGGGTTCTGATAGCAGTCCTTTTCGCGCTCGTTGTGCTGCTGGGTGTTGCCAACGGCCTTGTCCGAAACGGCATCTCTGTGATATGTAATTCAACGATGTTGCTGTTGCATTAAAAAGTTGAATTGCTATAAATCGTTGGGATAGGTTGCCACAAAAATCGAGTGGTGTCAACAAAAAGTTTTGAAAACACGCTATTTTCGGCAGGGCGCAAGAAAAAGCGCGGGAAACTTTTGCAAAAAGAGAGAGGGCTGGACGATGCCAGCCCTCTTGACAGAGCTTAATATCAAAGCCCCAGAGATATTTTTGAAAAAATTGAAATTCCGAATCGTTTTTACGGTTCAATGACATTGAAGGTTTTTTCAAACTTGGACGCGTATGCCAGCAGGCGTTTCAGGACAGTGGGATCTCCGCTGATCTGTACCTGTCCGGCCTGCTGACCGGTCATCAATGCAAAGAGCTGCAGACGCTTGCAGGTGACGGAAGCCTGCGCATCCGGATGGTTCTCGCCGGGGTAAGACAGCAGGACGCCATTCTTACGGGTTACATAGAACTGTTCATTCTCATCCGTTACGGTCAGATTCAAGGTCAGGTCATCATTCTGTGCAGCGTTGGCATCCGTCAGGATGGCGATATAATCCAACAGCATGGAAACCGTCATTGCTCGCATACTGTTGGTGAGACCATTCGCCGTGCGGGCCCGCCCAGACAGATTGCCGTTCCGCAGTTCCGCCGCACCCATCAGGTAGGCGTTGCGCCACGCACCGGATTCCGCCTGATAACCCAACTGCTCCAGCGCATCGGCACACAGGTTGCGTGCCTTCTGGTTGGACGGGTCTGCAAAGACCAGCTCCTTGGTGATCTGTGCCACCCACTGATATTCGCCCTTTGCATAGTCCTTTTTTGCCTTGCAGAGCACCAGCTCCGTGCTGCCCAGATATTCTACAAGCTTCTTAGCGGCATCGCTGGGCGGGAGCGGGTCCAGGTTGACCGGGTTCGCATCGTACCAGCCCAGATACTTCTGGTAGATGGCTTTGGCGTTATGCGGCAGCGTGCCGTAATACTGGCGGGTATACCAGACTTTTTCGAGGGCATCCGGCAGCGAGATCATGGCGGCGATCTCGTTGGAGGTATAGCCCTGGTTCATGTAATGCAGGGTCTGGTCGTGGATAAACTTATAGATGGCTGCCGTGTTCAGCAGATATTCATGGATCTCCTCGCCCCAGTGCGGCCAGTTGTGGCTCTGGAACACCACGTCGGTCTTGCTGCAGAAGCGTTGATCTGCCTCGATGATATACTTCGCCCAATCGTTGGCATCGCGCACCTCTGCGCCGCGCAGGGTGTACAGATTATGCAGCGTACCGGTGCAGTTTTCCGCCATCCAGAGGGCGCGGTATTTCGGGAAATAGGCGTTCATCTCGGCAGGGGCTTCGGTGCCGGGGGTCAGCTGGAATTCGATCTCCAGCCCGTCGATGGTCAGCTTTGGAACATCTTCCCCAATCTCATAGGTCGGTGCAATAAGGCTCACATGACCGGTAGACTGTCCCATGCCGATGCCGATGGAGAGTGCTCCTTTCTCCCCTTTTTCCAGCACCGTACCATACTGATACTGCGCACGCCGGGCCATTGCGATGCCGGCATAGACGTTTTCGCGGATGGCGTGTTTCAAAAATCCTTTCGGTGCAAGGATGACCGTTTTGCCCGAGGCAAGCTGTTTGTCGACGGAAAGGCTGGGGTCCGCTACATTGTTCCGGTCGATCGCACCCTCTGCGCCGCCAAAGTGATCCACATGGCTATGACTGTACAGCACAGCTTTGACATCCAGCGGTCCGAACCGGTTTTCCATCAGCGCTTTTGCTGCCTGCATATTTTCTTTGCACATCAGGACATCAAAAATGATCCAGCCGTTGTTGGTGCGGATGAAGGTCGCATTGGCCATATCAAAGCCGCGCACCTGATAGATGCCATCACATACTTCAAACAGACCGGCTTTGGCGTTGAGTTGGGTATTCCGCCACAGACTGGGGTTTACAGTGTCCGGAGCATCCCGGTTCAAATCGCCGTAGCTCTGCAGATCCCATGCAAATTTGCCATCCTCGGCGTAGATGATCTTACCTTCCGCATTGTCCAGCCAGCCACGTTCTGCGTTGGCAAACTCCCGCCGGTCTGAAAAATCCAGCTTTTCATACCATTCGGCGTTCTTTTCTGCCGTGATCGCCGTTGCATCTTCGATCTCGCCCGGTTGGGTGGAGTCCTTGAAAATATCTGTGATAAAGTTCAGACTGTTTTCATCGGTACTGCCTGCTGCGTGCGCGGTCAGGGATGCGCCGCAGGCGAACGCCGCAACTGCTGAAGTGGAAAGAAAGTTTCTGCGGGTCATCTTCATGGTGGGTTGCCTCCTTTATATCTGGGTTTATTTTACACAGACCGTGGGCGGCTGCCAGCCGCTCAGGGCATTCCAGTCGGGCTTATAGATACGCAGGAAGAGATGGAATTCAGTCTCTCCGATGAGAAGCCGGTTCTCCGTGTTTTCCGGCATCGCATGGGAAGTTGTGACATCCACAGAACCGTCTGTATTTCGATTCAGGACAGACCGCTCGCTTGATGTGCTTTATGCATCTTGTGAAAAACCATTTGACCTTCTATGTTACAGAATACACAGAGAATGCCTGAAAGTCAACGACTTCTGAACTTTCGGCATTAAAAACGTGGCGTTGAACGGAACGAAGCACATCCTTCACGATTACAGCCCTGAGGTGGACGAATACCTTACGATCCATTGCTACCAGCCGGAACCGGGGTATTGTGCCTGCGTATTGCAGGCAGCAGATCCGTAACCGTTCTTCTTCCGTCTGCGGTTTGTAATCCTTCTTGTGCCTTCCTCGCCGGTCTTTCAGGGCATCTTCGCCGTCTTTGACATGAAAATACCCCCAGAGTATTCAGAGTTTTGTTTTTACTCTGTTTACTCTAGGGGTAGCATATCACTTCACCAGAACGGGGCTGTGTTTTTGGATTGGTTCTATGCGCTCTGCTTTGCAGCCGGAGCATTTTCCTGGGAGATCGTTTGTCTTATTCCCGGCAAGCTGAAGCTTCCATATGGTCCTTCTCGGTTATCTGGCGGATGACCCGGCAGGGATTTCCGGCAGCCAGACTATAGGGTGGGATGTCTCTTGTCACAACACTTCCTGCTCCGATCACACAGCCTTCTCCGATGGTAACGCCGCCACAAACCACTACGTTGGATGCCAACCAGCAATTATCCTTTATAGTGATGGGCCGGGCATATTCCAGATTATAAATGCTTCCATCTTCTCGCTTTTGGATATTCCGTTCCTCCGGCAAAAGCGGATGCATGGGAGTTGCCAATGTGACATTTGGCCCGATCATCACATTGTCCCCGATATGGACTTCACATACATCTAAGCAGGTGAAATTAAAGTTGGCAGAGCTGTACTTTCCAAAGTACGTATTGCAGCCGTAATCAAAGTAGACCGGTGCCTGCAAATACGGGAACTGCTTTGTTGCAGGCAATAATTTTCGCAGAATTTCGGCTTGTTCTTCCGGTTGGTCCTCATCCGTCCGGTTGTACTTTCTTGCCAATTTGCGTGCATTCAGGCGTAATTGCTCCAGTTCCGGATCGGATGGATCGTATAGCGCGCCATTTATCATTTTCTCTCGTTCTGACATTTCTGATGCTGCCTCCAAATTGGGTCTTATTGGTCAAGATAAGTATACCATACTTGCCAAGAAAGGAACACCTCTATTGCAACAAACAGGATCATTCGAAAAACGTCCGGGACCTTATCATAAGAAAGCACGGCAGACCTTGATGGTTCCGGCAGACGGTCTGCTTTTTACCCTGCGGGAATATCCCATGGTCTATCCGGGCAGTCTGCTGGCCCGCATCCTGACAGGAGGATTCCAGAAATGAGGGAAGAAACGCTTTATGAGTTGGAAACGCCCTACCGCCAGAAGTTCAAAATCAGAGGATTTCGCTTTGAAGAGGGAGAAAAGGCCTGTGCCATGGTGGCTGCCGTGCTGCGGTATCTCAGCCGGGTCGGTTTACTGCGATACCACTGCCACAGCGGGTATCTGTCCACCGTCGTGCAGGAAAACGAGATGGCAAATGTGCTTACCCCGGCGGGCGGGATCTTCCGCTGACAACAGAATATGAGGTCGCATTTAAGGTGATCCGGCGGCTGCATGGGGGATGTTTGTAAACAAGATCCTGGTATTTCGTAGAGAGCGAGTATAAAAATCAGATACAAGACCCAACTAAGAAAGGTGCAGGCCGTGATATCGAGCTGTACAGCAATTTCAAAACCATTGCCGAAAGTATTCCCGAAACGCCGGTCTTGTTGTATAATGATTCCGGACGGCCCGGCCAGGCGGGGCTTTGTAAAAAACCATGCCCGAAGCCGGTCTGCTGTAGATCATACCCCACAAGGAGGTCTGTTTCATGAATCTGACTCTGCGAAAGGATGCCGATGCCATCATCGCATCCAGCCTGAACGCCGTCCTGCCGGACGAAGCGGTCCGCCGCGCACTGAAAGCCTTTGCGCCCAAGGGCGGCAGGGTGCTGCTGGTCGCAGCGGGCAAGGCCGCATGGCAGATGGCACACGCGGCAGTGGAAGCGCTGGGCCGTGTGGACGGCGGCGTGGTCGTGACCAAATACGGGCATGTCAAGGGCGAGATCCTGGGAGTAAATTGTTATGAAGCGGGACATCCGGTGCCGGACAAGAACAGCTTTGCGGCCACCGAGAAGGCATTGGAGCTGGTGCAGGGGCTGACAGCGGAGGATACCGTGCTGTTTCTGCTCTCCGGCGGAGGAAGTGCATTGTTTGAAAAGCCGCTGCTCCCCGGTGCAGAATTGCAGGACATCACCGGCCAGCTTCTTGCCAGCGGCGCCGACATCGTGGAGATGAACACCATCCGCAAACGGCTTTCGGGAGTCAAGGGCGGGCGGTTTGCGCAGGTATGCGCCCCGGCCCAGGTGTTCAGCATCGTGCTGAGCGATATTCTGGGCGACCCGCTGGATATGATCGCCAGCGGCCCGGCGGTGCCGGACACCTCTACCTGCGCACAGGCGCTTGACATTGCGGAGAAGTATCACCTGAAGCTCTCGGAACAGGCAAAAGCTCTTCTGGCGCAGGAAACGCCCAAGATGCTGGACAATGTGACGACCCGGATCACCGGCAGTGTGCGGGAGCTTTGCACCGCCGCCGCTGCCGCCTGCAGGGAGCTTGGCTATGAGCCCGTCCTGCTGACCGACCAGCTCTGTTGTGAAGCCCGGGAGGCGGGCAGCTTCCTTGGCTCCATCGTCCGGACCCACGCGGGGCAGGGAAAAAAGCTGGCCTACATCGCAGGCGGCGAGACGGTCGTCCACCTGACGGGCAAGGGCCTCGGCGGACGGAATCAGGAGCTTGCCCTTGCAGCGGCTCCGGCGCTGGCCGGGCTGGATGCAGCAGTGTTCTCGGTGGGCAGTGACGGCACCGACGGCCCCACCGATGCTGCCGGCGGCTATGTGGATGGTGACACCCTCTCCGCACTGACCGCCAAGGGCTGGAATGTGTTCGACACCCTGCAGAACAACGACGCCTACCATGCACTGAAAGCGGTGGACGGCCTGATCATCACCGGCGCTACTGGCACGAATGTCAATGATGCTGCCGTGGCGCTGGTGGGGGAGGCGTAAAAATGTGATTCTGGTATGAAAGAGGGGAGGCTCCCATGTACGTCGATTGGGAATACTACAAAATTTTCTATTATGTGGCAAAGTATCAGAACTTTACGAAAGCGGCGCGGGTGCTGGGCAACAACCAGCCCAACATCACCCACTCGATGAACCGGCTGGAAAGCCAGCTGAACTGTGTGCTCTTTACCCGCTCCAACCGGGGCGTCACCCTGACGCCGGAGGGCGAGATGCTCTACTCCCGCATCGCCTCGGCGGCGGTGCAGATACAGGACGCGGAGGAAGAACTGAGCGCCAGCGCCACCCTCGAGCACGGCTCCATCAGCATCAGCGCGACGGAGACGGCGCTGAACATCTATCTGGCCGAGAAGCTGCGGACGTTCCACACCGAGTATCCCGGCATCCGGCTGCGCATCTCGAACCACTCCACGCCCCAGGCGGTGCAGGCTGTGAAGAACGGAGAAGTGGATTTTGCCGTCATCTCCACCCCGGCGGAAGTAGAACAGAGCCTGAAGATGGTGGAACTGAGACCGTTTTATGAGGTGCTGGTGGGCGGAAAGACCTTCACTGCACTGGCCAGCCAGCGCCTGACGCTGAAGGAACTGAGCTGCTATCCGCTCATCTCTCTCAGCGATGAGAGCATGACCCGGAATTTCTACCGGCAGTTCTTCCTCGACCACGACGCCGTGCTCCGGCCCGACACCGAGGCCGCCACCACCGACCAGATGCTCACGCTGGTGAAAAGTGAGCTGGGCCTTGCCTTCGTGCCGGAACCAATGGCAAAAGAGCTTCTGGCCCGCGGCGAGATTGTCGAGCTGCATCTGCAGGAGATCATTCCCTCCCGCTCTATCTGTCTCATCTACGACCATCACCGTCCGCTGAACACGGCGGCCCGGAAGTTCCAGCAGATGCTGACGAAAGCGGAGCCGGGCCATCCGGCAGCGCCGAAGCAGGCGGAGGGCGTCTCTTTCATATCCCAATAAAATGATTTGTCGTTGTCCCATACCGGAAAGCCGCGGCCTACAGAGGCCCGGGCCTCATCGAATCCATCTGGCGCAAAAAGGCCAAAGGGAAGGAAAAACAGAATGATAGACAAAATGCTCGTGCGCGGGGCAAAGGTACACAACCTGAAAAACATCGACGTGGACATCCCGCTGAACAAGATCGTGGGCATTGCGGGCGTGTCGGGGTCGGGCAAATCCTCGCTGGCGCTGGGGGTGCTGTATGCCGAAGGCTCCCGCCGGTATCTGGAGGCGCTGTCCACCTACACCCGCCGCCGGATGACCCAGGCTTCGAAAGCCTCGGTGGAAGAGGTGCTGTATGTCCCGGCGGCGCTGGCGCTGCACCAGAGGCCGGGCGTGCCGGGCATCCGCAGCACCTTCGGCACCGGCACGGAGCTTTTGAACAGCCTGCGGCTCATGTACTCCCGCCTCGCAAGCCACCGCTGCCCGAACGGGCATTACATCCCGCCGACGCTGGCTGTCGCGGCGGGCAAGGAGCTGGTCTGCCCGGAGTGCGGTGCGCATTTCTATGCGCCGTCGGCGGAGGAGCTGGCTTTCAACTCTCAAGGTGCCTGCCAGAAGTGCGGCGGCACAGGCAGCGTCCGGACGGTGGACATCGCGTCGCTGGTGCCGGACGACTCACTGACCATCGACGGCGGCGCAGTGGCCCCGTGGAACAGCCTGATGTGGTCGCTGATGACAGACGTCTGCCGGGAGATGGGCGTGAGGACGGATGTGCCGTTCCGCGACCTGACCGAACAGGAAAAGGACATCGTCTACCACGGCCCGGCAGAGAAAAAGCATATCTTTTAC
>OOBO01002463.1_pt1 | contig 10152 bp, 6 predicted proteins | sample 1671031 | NCBI WGS metagenome assembly OOBO01 (sample SAMN06348115, study PRJEB24527) | human gut metagenome | biome: human gut; feature: ankylosing spondylitis patient; material: feces | host: Homo sapiens | place: China | collected 2015-10 | reverse complement strand
CTTGCATGTGTTAAGCACGCCGCCAGCGTTCATCCTGAGCCAGGATCAAACTCTCGTTAAAAGTGTTTGTATCCAGTTCAGAATCAACATACTAGCTAATTCTTCCCTTTTTACTGTTGTTTGGTTTGTTTAAAACCGTTCTTAAAAATCTTCTCTTAAAGAAATTTTCAAGGGTTATTGTTGTCTATTGTTCAATTATCAAGGTTCTTTTTGCTGTTCTTTTCAAGCGACAGCTTTTATATTTTATCAAAAGCTTTTCTCTTTGTCAAGAACTTTTTTAACTTTTTTCAAAGCTATTTGGTTGCTTTTCAGCAACAAGCTTATTTATATTATCATAAGCTTTTTCATTTGTCAAGATTTTTTTCAATTCTTTTTCTTTGCCGTTTCTCACGAATCAGCCTTAACAGTTTATCATTTTCGCTTTCACTTGTCAAGAACTTTTTCATCCTTTTTCGGCATTTCAGCGTTGTTTTCCAACTGGTGAAAATCCCTTTTCTAAACTCAGTCTTAAACAAACGGAGAAGGAGGGATTTGAACCCTCGCGCCGCTATTAACGACCTACTCCCTTTCCAGGGGAGCCCCTTCAGCCACTTGGGTACTTCTCCAAATGCCTAAATATAAAATGATATGTGTGGTCACTCATTCGTGACGCATGGTTTATTATACAAAAACCTTACCTTCTTGTCAACCCATTTTTTCGATTTTTTTGTTTTTTCTTACCATAATAGAAAATACGCTTTACAGAGCCCTGCCAGCCTCTTATAACGTCAAAAAAAGAGCGCATGATACGCTCTTTTTTTACCGCTACGCGGTTACAACCGCTTCAATTCTCTTCTTTACCATCTCTGCGATCTCTGTTGTCTTCATTCCCTGGTACTCCTCATACGGGATTGGATCGAGGAAATGAACTTCGACTGTTACGGGACGAATCGTATTGGAGTCAAACGGAACAAAACAGTTTTTTAACGCAACCGGCACAATCGGACATTTTGCTTTTACCGCAATCTTAAAACTGCCGCTTTTAAACTCCAGCAGCTGGTTTCCCTTCCTGCTCCTCGTTCCTTCCGGAAACAGAATGATATTTTTCCCGTCTTTTACAACATCCGCTGCCTCATTAATCACCTGCATTGACTGCCGCAGATTTTCCCGATCCATAAACAGTGCATGAATACACGCAAAGACCTGTTTTAAAAACGGAATATGCTCTACCTCTTTTTTGGCAACAACTGTAAAGGTACGCGAGCACGCTCCTGCGATCGCCAGCACATCGTACAGTCCCTGGTGATTCGGATACATCACAAAACCGTCCTGCTCCGGAAGATTTTCTGCTCCATAGGATTCCACAATGACGTTTCCGCCTTTGTTCGCCCGCTGTACAATAAAGCGCAGCATTTTAAAGTGCTCTTCCAGACTGTACTTGTCCGGATGCGCTGCATGGTAACAGAGCCGGCACCACATCCACGGAACCAGAAGCAGATTCCGCAGCACCATCAGTAAAATTCGTTTCATATTTTTCTCCCTTTCCACAAACGAGAAAAACGTGCCTGAGCTTTTTTCTCTCAGACACGTTTTGCGACGCTGTATTATTCCTTCGTTTCCTCAGAAGCACTTTCGGTCTCTTCCACCGAAACCGGAGTCTCCTCGGATGCCTCTTTGTCTCTTACCTTTGCAATGCTGGCAACCTTGATTTCACCGTCCACATCCATCAGCTTGACACCGGACGTGATACGTCCCATAACAGAAATGCCGGAGCATGGTGTACGGATGATGATTCCCTCTGTGGTGATCATCATGATCTCATTATCCTCGTTGACCGCCTTGGAACCAATCAGGTTTCCGGTCTTTTCGGTAATCTTATAGCATTTGACACCCTTGCCGCCGCGGAGCTGTACGGTAAACTCTGCCATCGGCGTCCGTTTGCCCATGCCGTTTTCGGATACGACAAGGAGATAGTCTCCCTGCGTGCAGATCTGCATGCCGACTACTTCATCGCCGTCCAGAAGGTTGATGCCGCGTACACCCATGGAAACACGGCCTGTCGTACGCACATCGTTTTCCTTAAAGCGGATACACTGGCCGAATTTCGTTACCAAAATAATCTCTTTCTCGTTATCAGTTGTCTTAACTTCAATCAGTTCATCATCATCGCGGAGCGCAATGGCAGCAAGACCCGTTTTTCTGACGTTCTCGTACTCTTCGAGCGGCGTCTTCTTCACCAGTCCCTTTTTCGTTGCCATAAACAGATAATGGCCCTTCTCATATTTGCGCATTGGAATAACAGCGGTAATCTTCTCTCCCGGCTGCAGCTGGAGAAGGTTGACAATCGCCGTTCCTCTTGCGGTTCTGGACGCCTCCGGAATCTCGTATGCTTTCAGGCGATAGACTCTTCCCGTATTCGTAAAGAACATCAGGTAATGATGGGTCGTCGTCATCAGAAGCTCCTCGATGTAGTCGTCCTCGATGGTCTGCATGCCCTTGATTCCCTTGCCGCCGCGGTTTTGGCTGCGGAAGTTGTCAACGGTCATACGTTTGATATAGCCCAGTTTCGTCATGGTGATGACGGTATTCTCGCGCGGAATCAGATCCTCCATGGAGAGATCGTACTCATCAAAACCGATGGAAGTTCTTCTGTCATCGCCGTATTTTTCGGATACGGTCAGAATCTCCCTGCGGATAACGCCAAGAAGCACCTTGCGGTCTGCGAGGATGGCTTTTAACTGCTCGATGCGCGCCATCAGCTCTTTGTACTCGTTCTCGAGCTTCTCCCGTTCCAGACCGGTCAGAGCGCGCAGACGCATATCTACGATTGCCTGGGCCTGGGCATCACTCAGATCGAAGCGTTCCATCAGGTTCTTCTTCGCCTCTGCCGCATTCGCGGATGCACGGATGATATGGATCACTTCGTCAATATGGTCAAGCGCTTTTAAGAGTCCTTCCAGAATATGGCTTCTCTCCTGCGCTTTGTTCAGGTCGTATTTCGTTCTTCTCGTCACAACCTCTTCCTGGTGCTGCAGATAATACGTCAGCATCTCCAGAAGGTTCATGACTTTCGGCTGATTGTTTACCAGTGCAAGCATGATCACACCAAAGGTATCCTGCATCTGGGTATGTTTGTACAGCTGGTTTAAGATGACGTTTGCATTGGCGTCGCGGCGCAGTTCGATACAGATGCGCATACCCTCACGGTTGGAGTGGTCCGCAATGCCGGTGATGCCGTCGATCTTTTTATCTCTTACCAGCGCGGCGATGTTCTCGATCAGGCGCGCCTTGTTTACCATGTACGGGATCTCGGTTACGATGATCTCGCTCTTTCCGTTCGGCAGTGTCTCGATGTTTGATACCGCACGAACACGGATTTTACCGCGGCCGGTACGGTAAGCCTCGTCGATGCCGCGGGTGCCGAGGATTTCTGCTCCGGTCGGGAAGTCAGGGCCTTTTACAATGCCGAGAATCTCCTCGAGATCTGTCGTACGGTCCTCCTCGATGATATTATCAATAATTTTTACAATGGCACTTACCACCTCGCGCAGATTGTGCGGCGGGATGTTCGTTGCCATACCGACTGCGATACCGGAAGTACCGTTTACCAGAAGGTTCGGGTAGCGGGCCGGCATAACAACAGGCTCTTTTTCGGTTTCATCAAAGTTCGGGGCGAAGTCTACGGTGTCTTTGTTGATATCCGCCAGCATCTCCATCGAGATTTTGCTTAAACGTGCCTCGGTGTATCGCATAGCCGCAGCGCCGTCGCCGTCGACGGAACCGAAGTTTCCATGGCCGTCCACCATCGGATAACGGGTTGCCCAGTCTTGTGCCATGTTGACGAGTGCTCCGTAGATAGAGCTGTCGCCGTGCGGGTGATATTTACCCATCGTATCACCGACGATACGCGCGCACTTACGGTGCGGCTTATCCGGCGTATTGTTCAGTTCACTCATGGAGTACAGAATACGTCTCTGTACCGGCTTTAAGCCATCGCGGACGTCTGGAAGTGCACGGGATGCAATTACGCTCATCGCGTAGTTGATGTAGGATTCCTCCATCGTGTCTTTCAGATCGACCTCGTGAATTTTATCAAAAACATTATCTTCCATCTTTTCCTCCACTTCAGTTCACAGGACTTTTTAGATATCCAGGTTGTTTGCGTATTTTGCTCTCTCTTCGATAAAGTCACGGCGCGGTTCTACCTTGTCGCCCATGAGCGTATTGAAGGTAAGATCAATTTCAGAAGAATACTCTTCATCGAACACAACGCGGCGCAGAACACGGCGTTCCGGGTCCATGGTGGTCTCCCAGAGCTGCTCCGCATCCATCTCTCCCAGTCCTTTGTAACGCTGGATCTTATTATCTCCGCGTCCGATCTCATTGAGGATCTGATTCATCTGATCGTCGTCGTATGCGTACCATACTTTTTTGTTTTTCTCAATCTTGAACAGCGGCGGCTGTGCCAGGTAAACGTGGCCCTGTTTGATCAGCTCCGGCATGAAGCGGTACAGGAACGTCAGCATCAGTGTGTCGATGTGCGCGCCGTCGACATCGGCATCGGTCATGATGATGATCTTGTCGTAGCGCAGTTTGGTGATATCGAAATCGTCGTGGATTCCGGTTCCGAATGCCGTAATCATCGCTTTGATCTCGGCATTGGCATAAATTTTATCGAGACGTGCTTTCTCTACATTCAGGATTTTTCCACGCAGAGGCAGGATCGCCTGCGTTGCACGGCTTCTCGCGGATTTTGCGGAACCGCCCGCGGAATCTCCCTCGACCAGGAAGATCTCACAGTTTTTCGGATCCTTGTCGGTACAGTCTGCCAGTTTTCCAGGCAGGGACATACCGTCCAGTGCGGATTTTCTTCTCGTCAGGTCACGCGCTTTTCTTGCAGCCTCTCTCGCACGCTGGGAAAGCAGGGACTTTTCAACGATCGTTTTTGCGACAGCCGGGTTCTGCTCCAGGAACAGCTCGAGCTGAGTGCTCACGATATTGTCGACTGCTCCTCTCGCCTCGCTGTTTCCAAGTTTCTGCTTCGTCTGGCCCTCGAACTGCGGCTCCTCGATTTTGATGCTGACAATCGCCGTCATACCCTCGCGGATGTCTTCTCCGGTCAGGTTCGGCTCGCTGTCTTTTAACAGTTTATTTGCTCTTGCATATTCATTAAAGGTTTTCGTCAGCGCATTCCGGAAGCCCACGATATGGGTACCGCCCTCCGGTGTCGTAATGTTGTTGACAAAACCATACGTATTTTCCTGATAGGAATCGTTGTGCTGCATTGCAACCTCAACAAGAACGCCGTCTCTTTCTCCCTCGCAGTAGATGATGTCCGGGTAGAGCGCCGTTTTGCTCTTGTTCAGGTAGCTGACAAACTCTTTGATACCGCCCTCGTAGTGGAATGCTTTTTCCACTACCGGATCCGTGCGCAGATCGCGCAGAACAATGCGCAGTCCCTTGGTCAGAAATGCGGTCTCGCGGAGTCTTGTTTTTAAAACGTCGTAATCATAAACCGTCTCCTCGAACATCGTGTCATCCGGCAGGAAACGGACCTCGGTACCTGTTTTTTCGATCGGACAGGTATCGATGACCTCCAGCTTATTCATGGTTTTTCCGCGCTCATACCGCTGGAAATAAACCTTTCCATCGTGATAAACGCGCACCTCAAGCCAGTTGGACAGCGCATTTACAACGGATGCACCAACGCCGTGCAGACCGCCGGATACCTTGTACCCTCCGCCGCCGAACTTTCCGCCTGCGTGCAGCACCGTAAAGACAACCTCAACGGCCGGAAGGCCCGACTTATGATTGATGCCGACCGGAATACCACGGCCGTCGTCGATGACGGTGATGGAGTTGTCCGGGTTAATCGTAACGTCAATATTTTTGCAGTATCCTGCCAGTGCCTCGTCTACCGAGTTGTCGACAATCTCATAGACCAGATGGTGAAGTCCCCGTGCGGAGGTACTGCCGATATACATACCTGGGCGCTTCCGTACGGCTTCCAGACCCTCCAGAATCTGAATCTGGTCTGCACCATACTCTGTCTTTTCCATGTTCTCTGTACTCATTTAGATTCCTCCTGTTTCTTTGTGAAACACAGATCCCTCGACCACCTGGAATACGCTGTTTGCCTCAAAATGATTTTCGACAAACTCGTCCAGTCCGGTACAGGTAATCAGTGTCTGTATGCTGTGAATGCTCTGCAGAAGATAATTCTGCCGGCTGCCGTCCAGCTCCGACAAAACATCATCCAGCAGTAAAACCGGTGTATCGTGAATTTCCTCCTCGACCAGACGGATCTCCGCCAATTTCAGCGAAAGCGCCGCCGTCCTCTGCTGCCCCTGGGAACCGTATTTACGGATATCAATGTCGTTGACCCGCACACAGAAATCGTCCCGGTGCGGCCCGGTGTAGGACTGTCCGAAACGCAGATCACGCTCTCTTCCGGCTTTTAACTCTTCGGAAAACGCTTCCTCGGACACATTCGGTTCATAGGTAATCAGAATCTGCTCCTTTCCTCCGGTCAGATTCTGATGGATCTCGGATAAAATATCATTCAGGCGGCTGATAAATTTTTTCCGCTCGGAAATAATGCTTGTTCCATAGCGGACCATCTGCTCATCCCAGATCTCGAGCGTATCCGCCATTCTGCCGGAAAACGAAATCTCTTTAAGCAGCTTGTTTCTCTGCGCCACCACTTTATTATAATTGGCAAGCTCGATCATGTATAGTCTTGACAATTGACAAATTTCGCTATCCAGGAAACGCCGGCGCTCCGCAGGACCGTTTTTGATGATATTCAGATCCTCCGGAGAGAAAAACACAATATTTACAATGCCAAAAAGTTCCGACGCTTTGCGGATCGGAACTCCATCAATGGCGATTCCCTTGGATTTATTTTTTTTTAGATGCATATCGATTTTATGCGTGCTGCCGTTCCGCTCCACCATCATCCGGATATGGGCTTCCTCCCGGTCAAACTGGATGATTTCGCGGTCCTTGCTGCCACGGTGCGATTTTGTCGTACCCGCGAGATATAAAGCCTCGAGAATATTCGTCTTTCCCTGGGCATTGTCGCCGTAGAGAATATTGGTGCCCTGATCAAAATTCATCTCCAGCGACTCATAATTCCTGAAATTATTCAGTCTGATGGATTCAATGTACATTCCTTCACCCGATCACATAAATATCTTTTCCATCGTAGGAAATGGTATCTCCAGGATGGATCTTGCGGCCACGGCGGTTCTCCACCTCACCGTTCACCAGTACCAGACCATCATTGATGGCATATTTCGCCTCAACGCCGTCCTCCACAACACCGGCCAGCTTCAGCGCCTGGCCAAGCTTGATAAATTCGTCTTTAATTCTGATCTCCAATTTTTTCTCCTCTTATCTCCGGGGGTATTTTCTCCGTCAGATCAATCTTTTCTGATCTCCTGGCGGTATTTAACCGCATCAGGTAAGTCCTCTGCTTCAATCGTGGATATCCGTTTGAAAATCCCCCAAAATACAAATTTCACCGGAAGGTGGTAATTTAAATACCCCCTTCCAGTAGTTTACACACGAAACACTTCTCAGAACACGATCGCGTTCCCATATAAAAGCGGTCAAAAACGGTCACTCATTTTAGGTATACCTGTTTCTGTCGATCCTGATACCGGCTGTCAGGCTGTACGTACCATACGGACACTTACATATTCTGGCCACCGATATCGATTCTGTTCACAGCTTCAAGTATGTGCGTCTCACACGTACACCCGCGCTCCCGAAGCTGCCGCGCCACCTCTTGTCCCTTATTTCTTATATACCCAGGTTTTATCTGGCCTGATTCTGGTTGATATTTACAGGAAGGATCAGGTAAGTATAGTTCTCCTCATCGTCACGGATAAAGCACGGGGCCTTCGGATTTACAAGATAGATCGTCACGGTTTCATCATCAATAACACGAAGAGCATCGATCAGGAATTTCGGGTTGAAGCCGATCCTTACCCTCTTTTTCAATATCGATCTCCTCATTCATGGAACCCATTGCAGAATCAATGCGCAGCTCCATATCATCATCTGTGATGTTGATGATGATCGGTTTTTTGTCAACCTCACGTACCAGAAGTGTGGCACGGTCGATACAATCCAGAAACTCTTTTTTGTTGATCTTCAGTTTTGTCTCATAATCACTGGAAAGCATCTGGTCAATTCTGAAATATTCTCCCTCAATCAGTCTTGATACAACAACTGTTCTGTCAAATTCAAATACAATATGGTTCTTTGTAAATGAAATCTGGACCTCTGCTTCAGCTTCTCCTCCAATGATTTTACTGATCTCCTGCAGAGTTTTTCCTGGAACAATGACTTTTCTTGGTTCATAAGAATCTTTCAGATCAATCTTTCTGATTGAGATTCTGTGACCATCAAGAGATACTACTTTCAGAACATTCTCTGTGATCTCGAACAATTCTCCGGTCATCATTTTGTTCGTATCATTATCAGCGATAGAGAAAATGGTCTGACGGATTGCTTCTTTCAATGTAAATTCAGACACCGTGATAAAATCATTACTTTCGATTGCAGGTAAATAGGAGAAGTCATCTCCTGACTGAGCTGCAATGCTGAATTTTGCTTTTTCACAGGTAATCAGAGCCTGGTTATCGGATTCTGTCTCGATCGTAACTTCACTGTCCGGAAGTTTTCTTACGATTTCAGAAAAGATTTTTGCGTTCAGGGCAATAATACCACGTTCAACAATGTCGCCATCAATAGATGTCTCAATGCCAAGTTCCATATCGTTTGCTGTCAGCTTTACAACATCTGTAGTAGCATCAATAAGAATACATTCAAGGATTGGCATGGTTGTCTTAGATGGAACAGCTTTTGAAACAATGCTGACTCCTTTTACAAGATTTGATTTCGTACAAATAATTTTCATATGATGATAACTCCTTTCGGGTCCGTACCGGGTTTGTGGATAAAGTTCCGGAGCGGCTTTTATAGATATATAAATGAAAAAAATTCCGTCTTATCAGTAATAGGGGCTGTGGATAAGTGAAAAACTACTTCCAGCCCTTATAAATTAAGGCTTTTCGCATATGGAAAACTCTGTAGATATCAAAATAATTTCTTGTGGAAACTGTGGGGATAAAAATCTGTTGAAAATCAATGGTAAACTTATCCATATCTTTTCCACATAAGAATCCACACTTTATCTACATAGTTATCAACATAATAGTTTACTGTTAAGGGAATAAAAGGCAGATACAATTCCTGTTAAATAGGATTGATCTTCTTCCTGATAATATTAATAGTATTATTTAAAGCTTCATCTGTCTTCATATCCTGTTCGATCTTTTTAACTCCATGGCTGATGGATGCATGATCCTTTCCACCAAGTAATGCACCAATGGATTTTAACGGTGTATCAGTCATATTTCTGCAAAGATACATGACAATCTGGCGTGGAAGTACGATTTCAGCATTCCTTTTTTTGCCTTTCAGTTCAGCAACAGGTACATTAAAGTGTTCGGAAACGACTTCAATGATCAATTCCGGTGAAACGGCACGGTTATCATCCGGTGAAATCATATCTTTCAATGCTTCGGCAGCAAGAGGAATGTCGATCGGTTTATTTTCAAGATTAGAAAGTGCAATCAGTTTATTCAGAGATCCCTCCAGCTCACGGATATTGGATTTGATATTATTGGCGATATACTGCATAACTTCATCTGGAATATGGTATTTTTCCAGTCCGTCCAGTTCTTCTTTTTTACGCAGGATCGCCATTCTTGTCTCATAATCAGGTGAGGAAATATCTGCGATCATACCCCATTCAAAACGGGTACGAAGTCTGGCCTCCAGTGTTTCCATATCTTTTGGAGGTTTATCTGACGAAATAATAATCTGTTTTTTGGCACTGTGCAGGCTGTTAAAGGTATGGAAAAATTCTTCCTGTGTAGATTCCTTTCCTATAATAAACTGGATATCGTCGATGAGAAGCACATCGTTGTTCCGGTACTTTTCACGAAAGCTGGTCATAGCCATTTCATTTCCATTTTTACCGACTTTCAGAGCTTCGATCAGTTCATTCGTAAAGGTCTCACTGGTTACATAAAGTACCTTTTTAGACGGATCGTGCTTTAAAATATAATGGGCAACCGAGTGCATCAGATGAGTCTT
>OOBO01002460.1_pt1 | contig 10180 bp, 7 predicted proteins | sample 1671031 | NCBI WGS metagenome assembly OOBO01 (sample SAMN06348115, study PRJEB24527) | human gut metagenome | biome: human gut; feature: ankylosing spondylitis patient; material: feces | host: Homo sapiens | place: China | collected 2015-10 | reverse complement strand
TAGGCCTCGGCGGCATGGGTGAGTACGTCCATGCCCGTGTCCGCCGTCACGGCGGGGGGTACCCCCGCCAGCAGGGAGGGGTCCAGAATGGCCTCGTCGGGCAGAAGGGCGTCGTCCACCAGGGGGTACTTGACTCCCTTCGCCCGGTCGGTCAGCACGGCGAAGGAGGTGACCTCCGAGCCGGTACCCGCCGTGGTGGGCACCGCCACAAAGCGGATGTCCGCCCCGGTCCCCAGCTTCTTGCCGAACTCCAGCATGGCCTTGGCGCAGTCCATGGGAGAGCCGCCGCCGAAGGCCACCACCGCCTGGGGGCGGAACTCCGCCAGCGCCCTGGCCCCCTGGGCCACCAGCTCCAGGGGCGGGTCGGGCACCACCTGGTCGAACACCTCCACGGTGCAGTCCCGCAGGCGGGCGCGTACCCGCTCCAGCAGGCCGGACTGGGCCAGGAAGGAGTCGGTAATCACCATCACCCGCCGCCCGGCCAGCCCCTCCAGGGCCGCCAGGGCGTCCGATCCAAAGAAAATTGTGGGCTTGAGTTGAAATCGTTCCATCGCGCTTCCCCTGTTTCTTCCTTGATGGGGTTAGTATGGCAGACCAGGAGAAAGTTATACGGCTCTCTTTTCTTTGCTTTTCTGCACAAAAAATTTACTGGTTTTTCATCTGATTTGACCTTTACAACGGGAGTTCTCCGGTATATTATTGATCTGAAAAATATTTAGCGCTAATTATTTTTTGTTTTATCCATTTAACAGAGGAGGCTATTCTATGGCAGAGCTCCAGACGGAGCGCTCCTTCGTGGTTGAGCTGACCCCGGAGGGCGTTCAGGAAATCCAGTCCCACAAAAATATCTACACCGAGGACACAAAGCCCATTCCCTTGTCCGGCCGCGAGTGGTCCACCAAGAACTACATAACCCTCTGGACCGGCATCCTGGTTTCCATTCCCGTGTATATGATGGCCAGCGCCCTGCTGTCCGCCGGCCTAACCTGGTATCAGGCGCTGTTTATCTGCGTGCTGGGCCACACGCTGGTCCTCATCCCCTCCATCCTGCTGGGAAAGTTCGGCTCCCGCTACGGCGCCAGTTTTCCCGTCCTGTCCAAGATGGTATTCGGACCCAAGGGCACGGCCATTCCCACCATCATCCGTGCCTTCATGGGCTGCCTGTGGTTCGGGATTCAGAACTGGATCGGCGGCACAGCTCTGGACGCCATCATCGCCGTCATCTTCCCGGCCTACACCGGTCTGGCGTTCCACAGCTTCCTCAGCTTCGGCCTGTTTGTACTCATCAATTTCTACATCGGCTACCACGGCAGCCGGGCCATCCGCTTCCTGGAGGATTTCGCCGCCCCCATCCTGATCATTCTCAGCGGCGTAGTCATTGTCTGGGCCTTCTGGCTGGCCAGTCAGAAGGGAGGATTTGCCGCACTGTTCACCACTCAGGTGGCAGGCGGCAACGGCGAGAGCTTCTGGTCTCAGTTCTTCCCCCCCCTGACTTCCATGATCGCCTTTGACGCCCCCATCGCCCTGAATTTCCCCGACTACACCCGCCACGCCAAGACTGAGGGGGCCCAGGTGAAGGGCCAGCTCATCGGTGCGCCCATCATGACGGCCTTCATCGTCTTTGTGGGCATCTGCGGCACCTCCGGCTCCGAGCTGGCCTTCGGCGAGGCCTTCTGGGATCCCAGCATTCTGGTCTCCCACTTCGGCAATCCCGCTGTGGTGATCATCTTCTCCCTGTTCATCATCCTGGCCACCCTGACCACGAACGTAGCCTGCAAGGTGCTCACCTACAAAAAGGCCGTCGTGGTGGCCACGATCCTCTCCATCTGCTTCCTGCCCTGGAAACTGGTTGAGAATCCCGAGAGCTACGTGTATACTTTAAATGGAACCCTGGCCGTGTTCCTGGGTCCCATCACCGGCATCTGTCTGGCGGCCCTGTGGAGCCAGTACCGCAACCGTCTCCGCCTGCCCGACCTCTACTACCAGGACGGCGGCGCCTACTACTATCAGGGCGGCTGGAACGTGCTGGCCCTGGTGACCATGGCAGTCCTGTTCATTTTCATTTTCGTGTGCCAGTTTATTCCCGTCCTCAGGTGGATCTACGACAGCTCCTACCTGCTGGGCTGTGTGTTCGCCTTCGTGATTTACAGCGCCCTGTGCAAGCGCCAGGACCGCTGAACACATTGGTTTCCACATCCGACATCTGATAAAGGGGGTTCTTATGCGTACCATCATTCAAAACGGCACCATTGTCAGCGACACCGCCGCCTTCCGGGCCGACCTGCTCCTGGAGGACGGCGTGGTGAAGGCCGTGGGGGCGGGGCTGTCGGTCCCGGACGCCCAGGTGATCGACGCCTCCGGCAAGTACGTCCTGCCCGGCGCGGTGGACGTGCACACCCACATGGATCTCCAGGCCGGGGCCCACCGGGCGGTGGACGACTTCTACACCGGCACCGTGGCCGCCGCCTGCGGCGGCACCACCACCATCGTGGATCACATGGCCTTCGGCCCCAAGGGCTGCTCCCTGTGGCACCAGGTGGAGGAGTACCACCGTCTGGCCGACGGAAAGGCGGTCATCGACTACGGCTTCCACGGCGTGCTCCAGCATGTGGATGAACGGGTGCTCCGGGAGATGGGGGAACTCGCCGACCGGGAGGGTATCACCAGCTTCAAGGCCTATCTGACCTATGACTTTGGCCTGGACGACGGGGCCCTGTTCCAGGTGCTCCGCCAGGCCAAGGAGGACGGTATCGTGATCCCCGCCCACTGCGAGAACGATGGAGTGGTCAACTACCTGCGGGGCTGGTACAAGGCCCAGGGCCTCACCCAGCCTATCTACCACGCCAGGAGCCGCCCCGCCCGCTGTGAGGCGGAGGCGGTGAGCCGCCTGCTCCACCTGGCCGCCATGGCCGGGGAGGCGCCAGTGTACGTGGTGCACCTGTCCAGCGCCGCCGGCCTGGCCGAGGTGCGCAAGGCCCGTGCCCAGCGGCAGAAGGGCGTGGGCGTGGAGACCTGCACCCAGTACCTCACCCTCACCGAGGCCGCCTACGCAGACCCCCAGGAGGGCCTGAAGGCCGTCATGTCCCCGCCCCTGCGGACCCAGGCGGACTGTGACGCCCTCTGGCAGGGGCTCCAGGACGGGGTGATCGACGCCGTGGCTACCGACCACTGCCCCTTCCGCTTCGCAGTGGAGAAGCAGTTCGGCGCGGGTGACTTCACCGCCTGCCCCAACGGCGCCCCTGGCGTGGAGGAGCGGCTTCCGGTGCTGTACTCGGAGGGGGTGGCCAAGGGCCGCCTGTCGATCTGCGAGCTGGTGCGCCTGCTGTGCGCCAACCCCAGCCGCCTCTACGGCCTCTACCCCCGGAAGGGCACCCTCCAGCCCGGCGCCGACGCCGACGTGGTCATCCTCGACCCGGCCAAGCGCCGCACCCTCACCCACGCCGGGCTGCACTCGGCGGTGGATTACACCTGCTATGAGGGTATGGAGCTCCAGGGGGCCATTGACCTGGTGCTCTCCCGCGGAGAAGTGGTGGCCCGGGACAACCAGTTCGTGGGCAAGCGGGGCGCTGGACGCTACCTCAAGCGGGGCCACAGCAGCCTGGCCGAATAAATACAAAATGAGCGCCGCCAGCAAAGCTGGCGGCGCTCTTGCGCGGAGGCGGGGCGCGGAAAACCCCCGGCCCTGCGGGCCGGGGGTTTGGGACGCGCGTCAGCGATCCCACTTCTCGATGAGGGCGCGGAGCTGGTCGGCGAACCGACCCAGATCCTTGTTGGTGCCGCCCTTGTTGTGGGCGATGACCTCCATGAGCCTGCGGCCCACATCCTCCAGGCGCTGGTAGGCCGGCGAGCCGCCGGAGGCGGGCTCGGGCTTCTTCTCCGGCGGCAGGCCGGGGGAGAGCATCCGGTTATCCAGCAGGTCGTAGACCTCTTCGTAGTTTGGGGCGTGGGCGGCCAGTCCCTTCTCCCGGAGGGTGTTGGCGTAGACCTCCGTCACCTCCTGGTCGCCGTGGACCACGAACACCTGCCTGGGCCGGGGGCTGAAGTGCTCGATCCACCGCAGCAGGCCGTCCCGATCGGCGTGGGAGGAGAGGCCGTGGAAGTTGACGATCCGCGCCCGCACGGCGATCTCCTCGCCGAAGAGCTTGACCGAGCCGACGCCGTTGAGGAGCCGTCGGCCCAGGCTGCCCTCGGCCTGATAGCCCACGAACACCACGGCGCACTCCGGCCGCCAGAGGTTGTGCTTGAGGTGGTGGCGGATACGGCCGGCGTCGCACATACCGGAGGCGGAGATGATCACCTTCGGGGTAGGGTCCAGGTTGAGGGCGCGGGACTCATCGCTGCTCTCGGTGATGGTGAGGCCGGGGAACTGGAACAGGGCCCCGCCCTTGAGGGCGGCGATGGCCTTCTCGTCCAGATAGCCGTGGAGATCCCCGGAGAAGATGCGGGTGGCCTCGCCGGCCAGGGGGGAGTCCACCACCACGGAAAAGCCGGGCACGCTCTTGACGAGGCCCTGCTCCTTCATCTCCCGGATGAAGTACAGCAGCTCCTGGGTGCGGCCCACGGCGAAGGAGGGGATGATCACGTTGCCCCCATTGCCCAGGGTCTCGTCGATGATGGCGGCCAGATCGGCGGTGTAGTCCGGGTCTTTGTCCATGTCGTGGAGCCGGTCGCCGTAGGTGCTCTCGGTGAGCACGTAGTCGGCGTCCCTGATGTACTGGGGGTCGCGGATGATGGGCTGATCCCGGTTGCCGATGTCGCCGGAAAAGACCACCTTGCGGGTGTCGTCCCCCTCGGTGAGCCACATCTCCACGCTGGCCGAGCCCAGCAGGTGCCCGGCGTCCACGAAGCGCACCTTCACCCCGTCGGCGATCTGGAGGGTGGTGCCGTACTCGCAGGTGACGATGCGCTTGACCGCCTCCTCCGCGTCGTGAACGGTGTAGAGGGGTTCCACCGGCTCCTCCCCGGCCCGCTTGCCCTTCTGGTTCTGCCACTGGGCGTCGCTCTCCTGGATGTGGGCGGAGTCCCGCAGCATGATGGACAGAAGCTGCCCCGTCAGGCGGGTGCAGTAGATGTTGCCGGTGAAGCCCTGCTTCACCAGCAGGGGGATGCGGCCGGAGTGGTCGATGTGGGCGTGGGTGACCACCACAGCGTCGATATACCCGGCGGCAAAGTCCAGCTCCTGGTTGTCCCGCTCGTCCCGGCCCTGCTGCAAGCCGCAGTCCACCAGAATCTTCTTTCCCCCGCACTCCACACAGTGGCAGCTTCCGGTGACGGCCCTTGCCGCGCCGAAAAAGGTCAGTTTCATGGGGCACCTCCTTGTGCAGTTTCTACAAGGCTATTGTACTCCTAAAACCAGCCGGTGTAAATAGTCGGATAACGTCCGGTAAGACGGGCAGAAGATCCGCCTCCCTGCCGCTTGGGACAGTGCCTCGTTCCACGCCTCCAGGGTGTAGGTGTTGAGCGGCAGCACGCTGAGCAGGGTGAGCAGCCACTCCGGGTCCGCCCGGCCGTCCAGCCGGGCCAGAATGCGGTTCTCCATATGCTCCCCCCTTTTCCCATTTGTATGCCGCAGCTCTGCGTGCGGTCCCTTTTCTTTTGCGGAAACATCCAGTATACCGTAGGATAGCGGTGATCGGCATGACCAGGAACGCGGCCATCCAGTACGCCAGCGCCGGTGTCTGCTGCATCGCCGTCCCCATCTTCTCCCCAGAGAACGCCGCCGCCTTTGACACGACGAACCCCCTGTGATAGACTATGGCGGCACCATCTGGGGGGCCGCGGGCCCTTCAGAAAGAACCGGACCGGCACACGTAGGAGCCGGTCCGGTTCTTGTTATGCGTTCCTTCTTACAGTTTTTTACAGGCCACCCTCCACAATCTGGGCCTTGATCAGGTTGGTTGTGCCGGACTGTCCCAGGGGTACGCCGGCGGTAATCACCACCGTATCGCCGATCTGGACTGCGTTCTCCTTACGGGCCACATCCACAGCCAGGGAGAACATCCGGTCGGTGGAATCCACCTCGCCGGACAGGTAGGGGTGCACGCCCCAGGAGATGGCAAGCTGCCGCCGGGTGGACTCATTCTGGCACAGAGCCACGATGGGGCAGGCAGGGCGGAAGCGGGAAATGACTTTGGCGGTGTAGCCCGACCGGGTGGCCGCCAGGATGGCCGAGGCGTTCAGATCCATGGCTGTCAGACAGCAGGAGTGAGTGATTGCGTCACTGATACCGGATACCACGGGCAACAGGCTGCGCTCCCGGAAGCGGCCCCAATAGTCGATAGCCTCCTCCGCGGCGGTGACGGTGTTAACCATAGTGGACAGGGCCTCAATGGGGTACTTGCCGGAGGCCGTCTCGCCGGAGAGCATGACGCAGGAGGTGCCGTCGAACACGGCGTTGGCCACGTCGGACACCTCGGCCCGGGTGGGACGGGGATTGCGGATCATGGAGTCCAGCATCTGGGTGGCGGTGATGACCGGCAGGCCGGCCCGGATGGTGGCCTTGATCATCTTCTTCTGGAGGATGGGCACCTCGTGGGCGGGGATCTCCACGCCCAGATCGCCCCGGGCCACCATGATGCCGTCGGAGGCGGCGATGATGCCCTCCAGGTTCTCAACGCCCTCCCGGTTCTCGATCTTGGCGATGATGCGGATATTGTCGCCGCCGTGCTTGCGCAGTTCGGCGCGGATGTCCTCCACGTCGCTGGCCTTGCGCACGAAGGAGGCGGCGATGAAGTCGAAGTCGTTGTCCACGGCGAACTTCAGATCCTCCCGGTCCTTGTCGGTGAGGGAGGGCAACAGAATGTGCACATCAGGTATGTTAATGGACTTGTTGCTGGACAGGGGGCCGCCGTTTTCCACCTCACAGTGGATCTCGTGGCCCTCTACCTTCTGGACCCGCAACTCGATGAGGCCGTCGTCCACCAGGATGCGGCAGCCGGGCCCCACCTCCTTGTGGAGGTTGGCATAGGTGACACTCACCCGGCGGCCGTCGCCGGGCACGTCATCGGTGGTCAGGATAAATCCCTGGCCCTGCTCCAGAGTCACGGGGCCGTCGGCAAAGGTCTTTATACGGATTTCGGGGCCCTTGGTGTCCAGAATGGTGGCCACGGGGGCGCCCAGGGTGTCCCGCACCTTCTTGAACATATTCAGCCGGGCCAACTGCTCGGCGTGGCTGCCATGGGAGAAGTTGAAGCGGGCAGCGTTCATGCCGGTCCGGATCAGCCGTTCAATGGTCTCCGCATGATCCACCGCAGGCCCCAGGGTGCAGATGATTTTGGTCTTTCTCATGTTCATACAATCGTCCCTCCGTCGGGTATCCGAATCTCCAGGTCTCAACAAAAATCCGCAGATATCATACACCATCCCGCCCCGTTTGGGAAGGGTGAAATGGGTTAAATTTATGATTTCCGCCTACAATTTTTTCAAACCGTCCGCCAGGCCGGACACCGGAGCGCCGCCCAGCAGAGGGCCGCGCCGGCAGCCGCAGGCGATACAGGCGGCGAGCATCCAGTTTGCGCCGCCCATATCCAAGGTCCAGCCGGCCAGCAGGCCGCCCAGCATTCCGCCCATGCCGTTGGAGGCCACCATCATCACCGTCTGGCCCCGCACCCGGTCAGCCTCGGGCACGGACTCATTGACAAAGTAGACCGACGCCGGGGTGAACAGGCCGTAGCCCAGCAGTTGCAGGGGCTGGGCCAGCAGGACGCCGGCGTAGTTGAAGGTACACAGCAGCGCCACGGCCTTGAGGGTGCCGAACACAGCGCTGAGCACCAGCAGCCGCCCGCTGCCAAACCGGCGGAGCAGCCGTGGAAAGAGAAAGGCGGTGGGCAGCTCGAAGGCCCCCATCACAAACATGGCCAGGCCCAAGTCGGCATCGGTGCCGCCCCGGCTGGTGACGATGTTGACCAGGAAGTTGGACAGGGGGAGCACCGCCGTCAGGCTCAGCAGCACCCCGGCCAGCATCAGGGTAAAGGACGGATTGGACCGCAGCAGGGCCAGGGCCGACTGTGGCCTCGGCCCCTCCGCATCCCGGGCGCGGGGCCTGCCCCGGTAGGGCGGGTAGGTGGCCACCAGGGCGATCTCCGCCGCGACCAGCACCACATGGGTGAGCAGCGTGCTCTCCACCCCGGAGCGCCCCACCTGGAAGCCCAGGAACACACAGGTCAGGGCGTAGGCCAGGGAGCCCAGTCCCCGGCCCAGACTGTAGCGGATGGGGACGCCGTCGTTGATGAACTGGATGGCCATGGCGTCCATGAGGGGGTAGGAGGACACCTCCAGCCCGCCGATGACCGCCCACACCAGGGCGGTCTCCCCCAGCCCCATGCCCGGGGCGAGCCAGTACCAGACGCTCACCCCCAGGGAGAGGAGCATGGACAGGGAGACGATACGCTTGAGGGGGAATTCCGGGTGCCGGTCGGCAAAGCCCCCCAGCAGGGGCTGGCACACAATGCCCGCCAGGCAGCGCACCGAGGTCATCAGCCCGGCCTCCCCGTTGGAAAAGCCCCGGTCCAGCAGCAGGGCGGTCTGATAGCCCACGATGGAGGCAAACATGGCCCAAAAGCCGATCTGCATGGCCATATAGTGCCAGTCCAGCCGCCGGAGGGAGGGTTGTCTCTGTATGGTCAAGGCTCATTCCTCCGTATGTTCATATTGGAACAGGTTGTCCAGCCGGGTGGTGCTCGCAGCGTAGAGGGTGAGGGCTATATCCGGCTCCAGGCCCGCGATGGTGTCCAGCAAATCCCCCTCGAAATACCGCAGATCGATGGTGGTCAGCTCCGAGCAGGACAGGGCCAGGAAGGGGGTGAGGGCGCAGGCAAAGGAGTCCCGCAGCAGCACCACCCGCGGCCCGTCCGGATTTTTGTGGTTGGTGATGGTGGCGATGGGGTAGTCGCCGCCGGCGTAGTAGGTATAGGGGTTGCCGTTGAACCAGTCCTGCTGGGCCACCCGCTCGGGGAAGCACACCGACGTCTCAAAGGGGCCGGTGCGGGTAAAGCCGTAGGCGGGGCAGGAATAGGTCAGCTCGGAATCGAATTTTGGGGTATAGAGCGTGATGTCGTCCGCCCCGGCGTAGAGGGAGCCCACCCGCTTGCCCTGGCTGCCCAGGAAGAAGTGCTCCAGCACCCGGGTATCCCAGTTGGCCGGATCGGTGAGGGCCGGGTCGGCGGCCAGGCCGTACCGCTCCTCCAGCTCGTCCGTCAGCGCCTGCCAGGCGAAAAAGGCCGCCTCCGGCTTCCAGTGGTGGTCGGTGCGGAAAAACCAGTTGGAGTAGATGCCGTTCTCCTCAAACAGGGGGCGCAGATCCACATAGTCCGTTCCCTGCCGCTCCAGCTCCTCCAGGAACGCGTCGGCGCTCTCGTTGCCGTACTCCTCCACCCCGGTCGGGAGCAGCGCCTCCCCACGCTGGAGCTTCTGTGGGGCGTTCACGTAGAGATAGGGGATGCCCAGAGCCTCCAGGCTCTGGGCAAACGCCGCCGTGGCGGCGGCGTTCTCCGCCACCTGCGGCCCGACGCCGGGCGCGGCCTGAAGATCCACAAAATTCAGTCCGCCGGTGGATAACCGGACTACGGTATTTTCCCCCACCGCGTCCTCCACCACCCGGCGGCCGGAGAGCCGCTGCACCCCGCCGTAGAGCTGAATAAACAGGTGATCCCGATCCAGATCGCCGTTGACGGCGGTCTCCGCCCCATCCACAAAGGCCATCACGTCCCTCTCCCGGAGGAAGGTCTTGAGCAGGGCCTCAAACTTCCCCTCCCCTCCGAAGAAGGAGGTGGCCAGCAGCAGGAACCCCGCCGCCACCGCCAGCAGGAAGACCGCGGCGGTCATGGTATTGCGTCGCTTCACGCTTCTGCCTCCTCAAAAATTGAAGTAGATGAAGGGGTTGTAGGTACCCTTGATCAGGAAGGCCGCCGACACCAGGAACACCGCCGCCGCCAGTACGGCGTAGCCCGCGTCCAGCAGGGGGCTGTCCTTTTTCGCGGCCCAGTCCCGCAGGCGGGGGGCCAGCGGGCCGGCAAAGAGCACCGACGCCGCCAGCACCGTCCAGTTCTCCCGCAGGTAGAGGGCGGTCAGATCGTCCCACCCCCCGGCGCCGAGGCCGAACATGGCCTGGAGGTACTGCCCCGCCGCCGCCAGGCTGTCCGCCCGGAAAAGCACCCAGGCAAAGTTCACCATCAGGAAGGTA
>OOBO01002453.1_pt1 | contig 10192 bp, 10 predicted proteins | sample 1671031 | NCBI WGS metagenome assembly OOBO01 (sample SAMN06348115, study PRJEB24527) | human gut metagenome | biome: human gut; feature: ankylosing spondylitis patient; material: feces | host: Homo sapiens | place: China | collected 2015-10 | reverse complement strand
TACATTTGTTAATTTTTAATTTTTGAATCAGAAAGCCAACTGCTGATTCGCATAAATAAATAAATTATATGAAAATAGGAATAGACGCTCATTTCCTTTCTAAGATTTCTCAAGGAACAGGAACATATACATATCAATTGATAAATGCAATTAATAATATTAATAATGATTCATATTTATATTTGCTAAATAAGGATGACATCTCAAACTCTTCTTTATTCAACAATAACAAAGTAAAACTTGGAAAACTTATTACAAACTTTACACCTTTTAATGTTTGCTATGGGTATTCACAAATCGCATATAATCTCAAATTAGATGTAATTCACACGAATTATTTATGCTCCATTTTCCCAATTAAAGCTAAACAAATTGTTACGGTTCATGATATTTTATTTAAAACCCATCCTAATTTTTTCCCAAACAAACTTCATATAGGTATTAATGCATTATCATATTTTTGCTTACGAAAAGCAGATCATATTATCGCTGTTTCAGAATATACCAAACAACAATTAATTAAATTCTATCCATTTACCAAAGAAAAGACTACGGTCATATATGAAGCAGCTTCTCCTTGTTATTTTCATATCCCTGAAAAAGACCTCATACAACATCATATAAGACATAAATACAAAATAAGTAAGCCATTTATATTGTTTGTTGGCAGACTAGCTCCAATTAAAAATATAGAAAGACTAATCCACACATACATTGATAACCAATTAAACAAACAATATAATTTAGTTGTAGTAGGCAAATTTGACAAAAGTTTCCCTAATAAACAATTAGAAACCATATTGAAAAGTGAGGGAATAATTAGATTAGAAAACATTCCTGATGAAGAATTAAATATTTTATATAATGCGGCATCTTTATTTTATTTTGTAAGCCATGGTGAAGGATTTGGATTACCTATTTTAGAAGCAATGTCTGCAGGATGTCCTGTACTGACATCAAATGTAACAGCATGCAATGAAATTGCTGGAGATGCAGCTATCAAAGTTTCCCCATACAATGATACAGAAATATCAAAAGCTTTATTATCAATACTTAATAATAATAATCTCAGAGAAGAATTATCCATTAAAGGATTAATTAGAGCTAAAGATTTTTCTTGGGAAAAATGTGCTAAACAAACTATGGAATTATACCATTTAATGACAAAATAATTTTTAATCTAGTATTTTTACATGAAAGTTATCAATCTATTAGGGCAAGACTTCCATCTTGCTTGTGAAAATTTCTCCTCTAAAATAAAGGAAAGTTTTACTCCAGACATTATCATTGGTGTATTAACAGGTGGTGGAATTATAGGTAGAGAAATGTTTCCTACATTTCAAAATAATCCCAATTGCCGTTATATTGAAGTAAAATTACAAAGAGGAAGTACAAAGGCCAAAGAGGCTTCAAAAATTAAAATGATTCTAAAACATTTACCAGAGTGGATATTAAATATTATGAGAATTGTAGAAGTTGAGTTATTGGAATTAAAAGCAAAAGTAACAAAACCTCATCGGTATGGTACAATTTCTCTAGACAGTGAAATCCAACAAATTTTGTCAGAAAAAGGCAAACGCATATTGATAATTGACGACTGTATAGATACAGGTTGGACTTTGAAACTTATAAAGGAATATTTAGAAAATAATTTTCCAGATAATGAAATAAAGATAGCAGTATTCACAACTGCACATCGAAGACCAATAATAAAAGCAGATTTTCAATTGTATAATAGAACATTAATCAGATTCCCTTGGGCATATGATGCAAAAAGCTGTAATTGTTGATTTTGACGGCACTTTAGTAAAAATCAATTCATTTGAAAAATTCTTCAAACAACTATTCAAATATTGGATTATGAATCTAAAAATAGGATATTCTTTGTACCTATTATTCTTAATCCTTATCAGAAAAATAAAACTTATTGAACATGCTGAACTAAAAAAAAGAACTTTACAGTATGTTCAAAATAAAGATATAAAAATTTTCATAGAACAATATTCAAAAAAATTGATATCAGATGTAAATGCAAATGTAGTAGAGATAATCCAAAACTATCGCAACGAAGGTTACGCTATACATTTGTGTACTGCTGCTCCCAAATTATATATTGAAAAGTTTACTTCTTACTTTAGTTTCAAATTTGACGAAATAGTTTGCACAGATTCTCCCACAGAAGAAATGGATTGGAAGGAAAATTTGGGTGAACACAAATTATATTCTACTAATATTTTACTACATAAAAGATCAGAAAAATTAATGGTATTACTAACAGACAGTTATGATGATATACCTTTATTAAAGATTCATAAATTAAAGAATATCATAGTAAATCCTTCTGAAAAGACTATAAAACTACTAAAGAAGGAAAACATTCCATTTGAACTGATATAATATCATAGCTGTTTTATTTTAATATAATACTCGCAAGGATTTCATTGCCGATAGAGTGCTGCACAAGGCAGGATATTATGATTATTTCAATCGTGGGGACTATAATCCGGCTGAAGAAAAAGAATGTGTTATCGGAGTATATCGCCTCACCATGAAATCGAACAGTGATAATTTCCGCCAGAGTTCCATTCAGGGTGTGATGAAGCGCATCAAAGCGAAAGGTGCACAGATTATCATTTATGAACCTACACTGGAGGATGGAAGTACATTCTTTGGCTCAAAGGTTGTAAACAATCTGGATGAGTTCAAGGCTCAGGCACATGCCATCATTGCCAATCGCTATGATGCGTGTCTGGATAATGTGAAAGACAAAGTATATACGCGTGACATTTTCCGCAGAGACTAAAAAGCAAAAAACAATACAAAAACCAGCATGCAAAATCATATAGTCATCATGGCAGGCGGCATAGGAAGCCGTTTCTGGCCTATGAGCACCCCCGAATATCCCAAACAGTTTATCGACGTAATGGGGGTAGGAAAATCGTTGATTCAGCTCACGGTGGAGCGTTTCAAGGATATCTGCCCGAAAGAGAATTTCTGGGTGGTGACATCGGAAAGGTATGTCGACATAGTAAAGGAACAGCTTCCGCAGATTCCGGCTCAGCATATTCTGGCGGAACCGGAGGCGAGGAATACGGCGCCGTGTATCGCGTATGCATGCTGGAAGATCCGAAAGGAGTTTCCGCAGGCGAACATCGTGGTGACGCCTTCGGATGCGCTGGTAATCGATACGGCGGAGTTTGCGCGCTGCATTGCCGTGGCGCTGGAGAAAACAGCGGACTCGCAGGCTATCGTGACCTTGGGGATGAAGCCTACCCGACCGGAAACGGGCTACGGGTACATAGCTGCTCAGGGGGAAGCGGACGCAAAGGGTATCTGCAAGGTGGAAGCGTTTAAGGAGAAACCGGACGTGGAAACGGCAAAGGGGTATCTGGCTGCGGGGAATTATTTCTGGAACGCGGGGATTTTTGTGTGGAACGCGGACACGATTACGAATGCCATACGCAGGTATGCGCCGCAGATTGCGGGAGTGATGGACGAGCTGGAGCCTGCCTTGTTTACGGACAAAGAGGCGGAGGAGCTGAAGCGGCTCTTCCCTACTTGCGAGAAGATTTCCATCGACTATGCGGTGATGGAGAAGGCGGAGGATATCTTTGTGCTGCCGGCGGAGTTCGGATGGAGTGACCTGGGCAGCTGGGGTTCGCTGCGCACCTTGCTTCCGCAGGATGAAGCGGGCAATGCCAAGGTGGGCGGCCGGGTGGATATGTACAACTGTCGGAACTGTGTGGTGCATGCGGCGGAGCACAGACAGGTGGTGCTGGAGGGTCTGGAGGGCTACATCGTAGCGGAGAAAGACGGACGTCTGCTGGTGTGCCGGCTGAGTGAGGAGCAGCGCATCAAGGACTTTGCAGCGGGGAAATAACCGGAAATCGCCACGATTCCTGCTACTGAAAGATTTTGATTCTCCATTGTTTTTTTAATCCTTTTATCTTATTCATTAGGAAATAAAGAAAAAAATTTGTTCTTTTGTATTAGAACCAAATCCAAATATATGAATACTACAGTTTTTAATCTGGCTCAATTGCAAGTGCTTGAAATGATGTCGTTTGTGGATAGTCCTGAAGCATTAGCAGAACTTAAAAAGGCTATTTCTGACTATTTCGCCAAGCAAGCGCAAAAAGAAATTGACCGTTTGTGGGAGAATGGAGAATTAAATGAGGAAAAAGTCGATAAATTCTACCAACTACATGAACGTACTCCCTATAAATGAATATGAGAAACATTGTATTGGATACAAACTCACTGATTATTGCAATTTCAGCGAAGAATGACTGCCATAAAGTGTGGCAATCATTCTTGAATGGAGACTATACGTTATGTATAAGCAATGAAATCGTAGAAGAGTATCTGGAAGTCATGACTCGCAACATTAATAAGTATGTAGCCGAAACGATTATCTACACGATTCTTACTCGTGAAAATGTAAAGAAATTAACTCCTCACTACCGTTTTCATCTAATTACAGCAGACCAGGATGACAATAAGTTCGTAGACTGTGCCATAACAGCCAATGCGGAATACATCGTGACGGAGGATCACCATTTCAATGAACTTAAAAATATATCTTTCCCATCAGTTGCCATAATTAATTTGAAGGACTTCGCAAAAACATTGTAAGTCTAATGGTTGATTGTCGACGAATATATCAACTTGCATATTACTGATGATCGGCAGAACAGAATCTATCGGTAGTAGCGTAGTACTGAGTGAGGAGCAGCGCATCAAGGACTTTGCAGCGGGGAAATAACCGGAAATCGCCACGGTACTCTATACGGAGGGTATCGTGGCGATTTTTTTTGTTTCTACAGTGAGCTTTGTATAAAAAATGTTATAGAGAATGAGATTTTGTTCCTAAAAAACTCTCTATTTAAAATTAATTATATAATTTAGATGATACATAAAAATACAAGAACTATACAAATAATATAAACTATATCAAAATACAAACACAAACGGGACAGTTGACTGACTACAAGGAAATACACTAATTGATAACGAGAATATATACAATATATTTTAACCTTAAAATCGAAAATAGAGTATTAACCTTAATAGTTTAACTATGCAAAAACGATCATTTCTAGTAGTCACAATGTTCCTGATAGGAATGTTTCTGACTGGGATTTATGCTCAGACAATTACTGTAAGCGGAAGTGTTACCAGTAAAGAAATGAGCGATCCTCTAATCGGAGTAAACGTATTGGTAAAGGGAACTACCAATGGTACTGTAACCGACCTGAACGGTCATTATTCTATTACTGTGGGACCGGACGATGTGCTGGTATTTTCGTATATCAGCATGCAAACGGTGGAAGAAGCAGTGAAGGGAAGAAAGGTTATCGATGTTTCTATGGTTTCGGATACCGAAAGCCTGGGTGAAGTCGTGGTAACGGCTATGGGTATCCAGCGCCAGTCGGAAACGTTGACGTATTCTGCACAGACTGTGGGAGGTAGTGATGTGAACGACATCAAGAGTGTGAACATGATCAACTCACTGCAGGGTAAAAGTGCCGGTCTGATGATTACACCAAACTCTACCGGAGCCGGAGGTTCTTCTAAAATCCTGTTCCGCGGTAACAAGTCTATCAGTGGTAGCAACCAGCCGCTGATCGTAGTGGACGGTGTGCCGGTAATGAACAGTGTTTCGGGTGCTCAGGTAAGCAGCAACTATGGTGGCGAACGTGACGGTGGCGACGTGATGTCGACTATCAACCCGGATGATATCGCTTCTATTACATTGCTGAAAGGTGCATCGGCTGCCGCATTGTATGGTGCCGTGGCTGCCAATGGTGCTATCATGATCACAACCAAGTCGGCTCAGTCGGGCAAAGTTTCAATCAACGTGTCCAGCAATACCACTATGGAAACTCCAATGGTTCTTCCGGAATTCCAGAATACATATGGAGTCAGCGACAACGGTACATACAGCTGGGGCGAAAAACTGGCTTCGGAAGCACCTAACTATGCGAAAGAATTCTATCGTACCGGATTTACAACAAACAACTCTATCTCGCTGGCCGGTGGTAATGAAAATATCCAGGCGTACTTCTCTTATGGTAACGTGTACTCGGAAGGTATGACTCCAAGCAATACCTACCGCAGCCATAACCTGAATTCGAAAGTGGGATTTAATGTCCTGAAGAATATTCACATTGATTTCAGCGCCAAGTATACCAACCAGTATGTGAAGAATCAGGCTGCTGCCGGATTCCTGTTCAACCCGCTGACTGGTGTATATCTGTTCCCGAGAGGTGAAGACTGGAACTACTATAAAAACAACTTCGAGGTGTATGATGAATCGAGAGGATGTAATATCCAGAACTGGACAAACACCGGACTGCAGCAGTACAGTAACCCTTACTGGACACTGAACCGACAGACTCCGATCACCGACCGTCACCGTTATGAATTTGGAGGAAGCATCAAGTGGGATATTACCCAAGACTTGAATATCCAGGGACGTATGCGTTACGAAAGAGGTGAAGAACGCTGGCAGCATAATCTGTATGCTTCAAGTATCGCCAACTTATACCCGATGGGACGTATGAAGGATAACCGTTACTTCAGCGATCAGCTGTATGGTGACGTCTTGCTGAGCTACAGCCATACATTCAATGATTTCCTTGTTTCGGCAACTGCCGGTTCAAGCTTCACTAAGAGCAAGACTGCACATGTTGACTTATGGGCTGAAGGTACTCAGTTTACTTCACCCGGAAACGGTAACATATATTACCCGAACATCTTCACTCCGAACAACTACTACGGAAACATGTCTGTTGTAGGCAAGAATGATAACTGGAATACAGAAAAACGTCTGAACGCTGTATTCGCTACAGCTCAGTTCGGCTACAAGGATGGTTTGTTCGTCGACGTATCTGTACGTAACGACTGGTCGTCTGCACTGGCTTACACGGAAAGCTGCTCGTTCTTCTATCCGTCTATCGGAGGTAGCTTCCTGCTCGACAGATTTGTTGATATGGGCAAGAACGTGAATTTGCTCAAGGTACGTGCCAGCTACTCTATCGTAGGTAATGACGTGCCGGTATTTATGAGTAACCTGCTGTACTCACTGCAATCGCAGGGTGCTATCACTCCACCGGAAAATGCTCCGTTCCGTACATTGAAGCCGGAAAAGACTCATTCTATCGAAGTGGGATTCGACGGTACATTCTTCCAGAACCGACTGACTATGGGACTGACATACTATAAGACAAATACCAAGAATCAGTTCTTCTCTGTAGCTGCTCCGTATGAATCGGGATTGCGCAACCGTTATGTAAACGCCGGTAACGTACAGAACCAGGGATTCGAATTCAGCGCAGGATGGTATCAGCAGTTTAATGATGATTTCAGCTGGAGTACAGACCTGAACCTGTCGTACAACGACAACAAAATCGTAGAACTTGTAGATGACCTGCCAAACGGACTGACACTGACAGACTTCGGCGGTGCCAAGATTATCCTGAAGAAGGACGGATCGTACGGTGACTTGTATGTACGCCATATCATGCGCGACGAAAACGGCAGACCGATGAAGGATGAAACTACCGGTAACCCGATAGTAAGCGGTGACACAACCGAGGATATGATTTATGCCGGCAACATGAATGCGAAGTTCAACGCCGGATGGTCGAATACATTCCATTATAAGGACTTTACTCTATCGTTCCTGATTGACGGTAAGTTCGGAGGCAAAGTGTTGTCAATGACAGAAGCAACACTGGATGGCTGGGGCGTTTCAAAACGTACCGGAGATGCACGTAACGCAGGTAAGGTAGTGGTAGACGGCGTGGAATTTGATCCGAAAGCATGGTATACTACAACGGGAGCTAGTAACTTCAACAGTCCGTATGCCAATGAATTCTATGTTTACGATGCTACAAACGTACGTCTGCGTGAATTGAGCCTGGGATATACGTTCCGTAACCTGTTCGGCGTAGGAAAGAACCTGACAGCTGCTATCATCGGACGTAACCTGTTCTTCTTCTACAAAGATGCTCCGATGGATCCGGATGTATCTGCAGGTACTGGAAATGGTGTGCAGGGTGTAGACATGTTCGCACTGCCTACTTCTCGCAGCTTTGGTCTGAATCTGAAACTTAACTTCTAAAAAAGCCTGATTATGAAACGAAATAAATTTTATCAATATGCCATTCTGCTGGCTCTCCCGTGGTTAGGAAGCAACTTGATGACTTCTTGTACCGACAGTTTTGAAGATCTGAACACAAACAGTGTGCAGGTAGACCCGAATGATCTGCCATTCTCTGCACAGTGTACCGAACCGATGCAATATTGCTATCCGCCTCAGCAGAACATGTTCCAGTTCTGGACAAACCTGACAATCGACTTGTACAGCGGTTATTTCATGACTCCGAACGGTAACTTTACCAATGGAGATATGGGGGAAAACCGCGGACACAGTGGAGGTATGTACGAAAACTATTACCTGCATATATTCAACAATACACGACGGATCATCGCCGATTGTGACCAAAAGGGTACACTGGGACTTTCCGGCGTAATGAGAGTCGTACAGGCATATGGTACACTCATGACTACCGATGCTTACGGTCCGCTGGCTTACAGCTCGATCTTGTCGGGAGAATATGAATCGTACTATCCATTCGACAGCCAGCAACAGCTGTTCGTAGCTATGCTGAAGGATCTGGAGAAGGCTATCACCGATATCAAAGGAATGAGTGAAGGCGAAAAGGTTACTCTCGCTACTTTCGACTGCTGGTGTAATGCTGATACTGAACTGTGGGTAAAGGTGGCCAATACGTTGAGATTGCGCATGGCACTCCGTCTGTCTAAACGTGAGGCTGAAATGAAGGAAGCCGGCATAGACCTGAAACAGGTGGCTACAGAAGCGGCTGCCAATACGCTGGCAACCGTAAATACGGATATTGTCATCGACAAGAGTCTGGAAAACGAAATGTGGCTGATGTTCAACTGGGGTGACTGCGGATTCAACGCGAATCTGGTTACGCTGATGACAGGTATGAAAGACCCGCGCCAGCCGTTGTACATGACAAAGAATATCAAGGATGTTACCAGCCTGGAAGGTAAGGTGGTAGTACCGGCCAATACACAGTATCTGGGTATCCGATTTGCCAGTGGTCTGCCGGGAAAACCGAACAACTGGGCTAACTTCTCTCAGTGGATCGACCCGCAAAATACAATCGGAGTATACTCTATGCCACTGCCTATCTTCAAGGCTGCTGAATCTTATTTCTTGCTGGCTGAAGCTAAATTGCGCTGGGACATCGGTTCTGCAAGCGTACAGAGTCTGTATGAAGACGGTATCCGCGTATCTATGACAAACGAGCTGAGCTATCGCGGAAAATATGCCGGCGTAGATGCTTATGCTGCAGGAGCTGTGGATGAATACATCAACGGTACGACAACTCAGGTTGATTTTGAAGATCCGGTAGATCCGAAACTGAACACACCGGCTGTAAACAAACTTTGTGTAAAATGGGACGAAGGAGCCAGCAACGAGGAAAAACTGGAACGTATCATTACACAGAAGTATTTCGCTCTGTTCCCGCTTTCTATCGAAGCATGGGCTGAACAAAGACGTACCGGTTATCCGCACTTATTCCCTGCTTACGTAGACGAAAGTAACGGTGGAGTAAACAAGGAAGAAGGTGTACGCCGAGTTATCTACAGCAGCAACGCATATGATACAAATGCACAGGGTGTCGCCATGGGTCGGGAACTGTTGAATAAGGAAAATTCAAGCAAAAACGGTATTTCGGGCGATAAGGGTGGTACACACCTCTGGTGGGATAATGCCAATAAAGGAAATTTCTGATACATAAGTTTTTCTAATGAAACGGGTGGGCTTTACGGCCTGCCCGTTTTTTTATATTGTCTGCCGATACAACTGGTAAGTAAGGGTACTCCAGACAGAGGGTATCGTGGCGATTTTTTTGTATTGGCTTGGCACTTTAAGGTTTATTTGTTTACTTTGTAAGTATCAACTACTAAATGCACTCAGTATGGAAAGCTATATTCGTTTTGACTGGGCTATGAAGCGCCTGTTGCGCAACAAGGCTAATTATGCGGTGCTGGAGGGACTGCTTACCACACTGCTGGAGGAAAAGGTGACCATCCATACATATTCCGGAGCATACCCGTTCACTTTCCGGCAGCTTATTAGGGTATAAAA
>OOBO01002441.1_pt1 | contig 10261 bp, 13 predicted proteins | sample 1671031 | NCBI WGS metagenome assembly OOBO01 (sample SAMN06348115, study PRJEB24527) | human gut metagenome | biome: human gut; feature: ankylosing spondylitis patient; material: feces | host: Homo sapiens | place: China | collected 2015-10 | reverse complement strand
GTTAAGAGTCAATTATATGAGCGACAGGCAGTTGCTAACAAAATATCAAATTTTGAAAGACGATTACCGGCTGAACAAAAGGATATGGTATTAAGCACAATGAAAGACCCATATATGTTTGATTTCATCGATTATACGGAAGAAATGTTGGAAACAGATATAGAAAATGAACTTGTAAAAAATGTTACTTCTCTACTGATGGAATTAGGCACTGGTTTTGCTTTTATGGGACAGCAGTATCATCTTGAAGTTGGCGGAAAAGATTTCTATATAGACCTTCTGTTCTATAACACAAAGCTTAGATGTTATGTAGCAATAGACCTTAAAACTGGCGAGTTTAAGCCAGAACAGGCAGGAAAGATGAATTTTTATTTATCTGCTTTAGACGATTTAGTGAAAGCTCCAGAGGATAATCCATCAGTGGGACTTATTTTGTGCAGAGATGAAAATAGAACAATTGCAGAGTATGCATTGAGAGATATGTCAAAACCGATTGGTGTCAGTGAATATCACTTATGCACGGATTTACCGTTAGATTTGAAAAATGCATTACCTGCCGTAGAAGATATTAGAAGTAGAATTGATATGAAAAAGTAATTTGTGCAGACGGTCTGCACAAATTGCATTGAACAAAAAGCCTTTATAGGCGGAAATTTTCAATGGAATAAAAATGACAGATATGTTGTATCAGTGTTATGGGGTGAAGGATAATACATAGTAAAAGAGTTCTTAAAGATTTTAGACTCAGTGAATCCAAAATAAATGCGACTATTACCAAAGATTTATACATTGCTTAGATTGTTGCCTCAGTGTGGCAACAATCTAATTGTGCAGACGGTCTGCACAAATTGCAGGATAAAAGTTCATTGAACAAAAAAGTCTTTATAGGCTGCAATTTTCAATGAAACAAAAACTTTACTTTTAACATTGTTGAGTTAAAAAGAAATAAATTGAGTTAAAAGGTGCAGAGGTGTTAGCAAATTGCGACACCTCTTTTCTTTTGTGAAAAACCTACTTGAAAAATTTTTCGTATCAGGTATAATAAAACTATCGAAAGCAAAGTGCTTCCGATAGAAAAGAAAGCGAGGTGCAGGTATGAGAAGCAAGAGTCCTGAACTTATGAGTGAGATAAAAAAGTATATCGAGGATTATTACCTGCAAAACAGACAATCCCCATCGACTACAAAGATTGCTGAAGCGGTTGGTATTGCCAGAGGTACAGCATATAAATACTTGGTAGAGATGGCTGAGAAAAATATGATTGAGTATGACGGGCAGGAGATTCGTACCAATGTGACCCGTAAGTACAGTGTCGAACAGACACAGACACCGATTGTAGGTTCTATTCCTTGTGGCAGTCCTCAGTATGAGGAAGAAAATATTGAAGAATATGTATCACTTCCTACTGCTATTTTCGGCAAAGGAGATTTCTTTATATTAAGAGCAAGCGGTCAGTCTATGATTGAAGCAGGGATTGATGACGGCGACCTTGTGGTTGTAAAAAAGCAGGTAGAAGCCAATGAGGGCGATATAGTAGTTGCCCTTGTGGATAATCAGAATACATTGAAACGTTACTTCCGAGATGATGAGAATAAGAAAATCATTCTCCATCCGGAAAATAAGAAGATGAAAGACATCATTGTAGATGAGTGCTGCATTCAGGGTGTGGCTTGTCACATCATCAAAGAACTATAGCAGAGGACAGACGAATGAGAACACTTGAAGGAATTCGCTATCTAATCAATTTGGATAGTGCGGAAATACAACAGAACTTTGCCGGAGGAGTTGCACCGCCGGACAAGGTGGAGTCGGAGGTGGACACAACTTGAGTATTTATATGTCAAGAGCCGAGTTGGAAGAAATCAGCGAAGGCTTGATAACAGCTTATGCTAATAAGTTTAGCAATCGAGTGATTCAATCCATCGACATAGAACATTTCATTACAGAATTTCTTATGTTACGAATTGAATACGCTTCTTTCGCAGAAGATGATGCAGGCAGGATTGGTTTTCTGGCAGATGGAGCAACACCACTGCTGATACATCAGGACGGAAAAATTATTCCCTTTGTTTTCCCGAAAGATACCATCGTACTTGATAAATTTCTTCTTGCTGAAAAGGAGCAGGGACGTCGCAGATTTACAATGGCACACGAAGCATCACATCATATCTTGAGTAAGATGTATGCAATGCCGAGTGAAGGACGCTTTCATGCAGAGTATGACAGTGAGCGTAGTTATTCCAAAGAGGAACTGGCTCAGATGTTTGCGTCTGTTGAGTGGCAGGCAGATACAATGGGAGCTTCGCTTCTTATGCCGAGAAGAATTATTGAAAATGCCTTGGCGAAATATAATCAGTCAAATCCAATAAGAGTTTATGGCGATAATACCATTACTTCAAAGGATAAAGCAGTTATCCGCAGAATGGCAGCTTATATCGGAGTATCTTATACAGCCTTGGTTATCAGATTGAGAGATATGGGACTATTTGAGTATCACAATATCCTTGAGTACATTTCCAATGAGTTAAATCTGGGAGGTGTTTCACAATGAGGTTACAGACTCAGGTAGCACCTGAAATACAAAAGAGATTGCTTCTGTCAAGAGTAGAAGCAGAAAGTCTGAAAGAGCGTGATATTCTCTGCCCGACTTGTGGGTTCAGGATACAAAGAGTTTTTTCAGACGCAACCGGACATTTGAGTGTGAAGTGTCAGAAATGCAAGAATGTCCATATCTTAAATCTCGCTTACTTCCGCAGAATCCGCAGGAACGGATATGGCAGGAATTGCAGGCGATGAAGATTACAAGTAAATATCGAAACGATTTCTAATCGAGTAAGCGGAGATAAGCAATTTATTTGCTAAACTACCAAGCACCGTACGAAGCCGGATAAGTGAAGAATAGAAGTATTCTTTGCTGTCTAGATTCGATGGTGCTTTTTTTGTTGCTGTTTTATTCGATTATGCTTCGTGCAGTATTAGGTCTTTTCCCTTACTTGGGAAAGGACTTTTATGTTTTATAACGCATGGCAGTGCCAGATAGCTGAGTACCCGTAATCTCCGAATTTTGAAACTTATCAATTTTTCAAAATTCAAAGGAGATTACGGAAATGACAAACAAACTTACATTAACAGAACAAGAAGAATTATTTGCAAAGGATTGTAAACTGATAAACCTTAAATACGAATATAACGGTTATACCGGAGATGAGAAATGGGCAATTATTACGGAATTATCTGTAAAAGAACTTTGGGAGAAGTATCCACTTGTTATAGAAAGATATTCTCCGTTTGTTCATCTTTCCATTGCACAGGGAGAGGTAATTAACGATGCAAACCGAAATGAGGACAAGTATGCAAAGAGAAGCAGTCGCACACTTGACTGCTATGGATATGACGATGAAATGTCCTCACAGTTCCATAAAGAGCTTGCCATTATGTTTGACGACCCATTTGAAAGAGCAGAGGAAGAAAGACTTGAACTGGAAAGAGAAGAATTACGCCAGTGTGAAATCAGGAAAGCAAGAATAGCACTTTCAATGTTGCAGCCACTTCAAAGGGAACGCCTTATGAAGAATGTGTGCTGCGGTCTGAGTTCCAGAGCGATTGCAAAGCAGGAGGGCGTATATTACAGCTCCGTAGATAAGTCTATTGCAGCGGCAAAGAAAAACTTTATCAAATTTTATGAAAATCTCTGATTTTTGGTGTGCATTTCAGCACCCTTTGTCCAAATGAGTGAAGGGGTTATTTCATTCCGGATACGAATGACACTTTAAAAATTTGATTCTTGTGAGGTTATGTATATGAAAGAAAAAATGATTTGTCGTGGGGATTTATTCTACTATGACTTTGGAGATAACAGTGGTTCAGTACAAAGCGGAGAGCGTCCGGTGCTTGTCGTTCAGGCAGACGATTATAACCAGAATGCTCCAACGATTATTGTTGCAGCGGTTACAAGTGTAATCAAGAAAAGATATTTGCCATCGCACATTATTCTTGGCGAGGAGTTTGGACTGAAAAAAACCGTCAATGGTTCTTCTGGAGCAGATACGGACAGTCAATAAAGAGGATTTGCGTGAATACATAGGTACGGTAGATGACGATAAACTTTTCAGGCAGATAAACGCAACTTTGAAAAAGACTTTTGGACTTTGGGTTTACAAGCCGGAGGGGAAAGAAAATATTCGTTGTCTATGCCCGAAGTGCCTGAATGATTACATTCACAATCCGGACTATATTGTAAGGCGACTAGACCCATTTGCAAAGCGAAAAGACAGATGTGATAAGTGTGATGGAGATGGTTGGGATTATGTTGTTACCGACAGATATTCATCAAAGAAAGAAAAGAGGGGAAGCAATGACAGAAAATAAAATCATTATTCCTATCTGGAAGAAGTCCAATCTTACAGTAGAAGAAGCCGCAGCTTATTGTGGTATTGGCTCAAGAAAATTAAGAGAAATGTCCGACTCGGAGTTTTGCCCTTTTGTTCTTTGGAATGGAAGTAAGCGACTGATTAAAAGAAGAAAACTGGACGAATATCTTGATAATGCGTATTCGATATAGCTGATTTGTAAAATGTGCGATGGGTCGGTTCGCATAATAGGCTCATCGCCATTTTTTAATTATCATAAGGGTAGAAAAAAACAAGGAGCTTCCTGTATACTTTAAAGAGTAAAAGGGATTGACCAAAAAGAATACCTCAAGTAAATTTAGATTATTACTGACTTGGCCGGTTGGTAAGAAATCTAAAAACACAAGAGGTATCTAAAATGAATATTAAAGCAAAAAAGGCAAAAGTACAACCATTATCAAAGAAATCAGTGATAAATGTTTTATCACAGGATGAAATTAAAAAGAAAGTACAGGTGATTGAACAGGAACTTAAGGCTTCAACATGGCGTGAGCTGGAAACGAAAGGCAAATTTGAGAAGAATGACAAACTCTCTTTCATCTCTGAAGAGATGCTTATTGTTGGATGCGATATAGGCAGTGAAACTCATTATATCAGAGCAATTGACACCAGAGGAAGAGAACTCAGCAAAGGAGCTTTTGAATTCAGTAATTCATCCGAAGGCTTTGCCAGTGCAAAGGCATGGGTGCTGAAACTTGCAGCAAAGAATGATAAAAAACAGATAGTACTGGGTCTTGAACCAACAGGTCACTACTGGTTTGCAATCGCTGCATGGATGGTTTCAAATGGAATCAGCGTTGTTCAGGTAAATCCATATGCTGTAAAGCAGAGCAAAGAGATTGAAGATAACAGCCAGCTCAAGGATGACAGAAAAGATCCTAAAATAATTGCCAACCTTGTAAAAGATGGAAACTATGGAATGCCTTATCTCCCAGAGGATATTTATGCAGACATGAGAAGGCTCTCCATGTTTAGGGATCAGCTTACCGAGGACAGAATCAGAAATATCAACCGTCTCCATCGTGAAATGAAGATTTACTTTCCGGAATATATGGACGCTTTTGGAAAGATTGATGGAGCATTTACACTGGAGATTCTGAAGGTGGCTCCGATACCATCTGATATCGTGGAGTTGGATGAAGAAGGGCTGAAAAGCCTTTGGCATGAAGCAAAGCTTCGTGGACGAGGCTATAGCAGAGCCAGAGTAATCGTAGACTATGCAAAGAAAAGCGTAGGGCTGACCGGAGGAACAGATGCCGGAAGAGAATCCATCAAATGGTTTGTAGAACAAATCATACAGTTGGATGAACAACTGGCGGAGATTGAAAATGTACTGCATCAGAAATGCATGGAAATACCACATGCAGAAAATATCCTGGAAATCAACGGAGTTGGCGAAAACATCCTTGCAGGAATTCTTGCGGAGATGGGAGATATCAGCAGATTTGATGATGTAAAGGAAATACAGAAGCTGAGTGGAATGGGGCTTGTAGCCTGCAGTTCCGGCAAGCATAAGGGACAGACAAAAATCAGTCACAGAGGACGCAAGAGACTACGATACTGGCTGTTTCAGGCTGCAAAATCAGCAGTGGCACACGCCGTTGAATTCAAACAGCTACATGCGTATTATACGACAAGAAGCATGAATCCGCTGAAAAAGATGCAGTCACTTGTTGTGATAGCTTGCAAGATTCTCAGAGTCATTTATACGATTCTGAACACTGGGATGAAATATGACCCGGAGAGAATGCTGAGAGATATCAGGTATCCACAGGGCAATACAGTGCAGGCAGCTGCATAGAAAAGAAAGCAATACATTTCCAGAGCCTTACCGAGCTTCTGGCAGACCAGAGGCTGGGCAGGGTTCTGGATAGGAAACCCGTAAATGATGGAGTTTGAGACAGAACTGCATCCGTATCAAGACCAACTGAGTAAAAAGCGGTATCGCGTCCACTGAATTAATCAGTACCGTTATGAGCGAAGGTAGGTCGGTAACTAATCAAATAAAAACAAGAGCTGTAGCCGGCATCGGTTTTCACCATGGGGCACGACCCCGTCTAGGAGCTTGGCTGGCACTCGGTGTATGGATAGATGGGACGAAGGAAGTTGGGACACGATCCCCTTAGACACGGAAGGTTCATCATCATAGTTTAGCAGAGGGAAAATAGCCTTTATAAAGCAAACAGAATGGATGCTTTTAAAGTGATACCCAAATTTAAGCTATTCGGTACAAGATACTACGATATTCATCACCATCGGCTCTGTTTTAGAGGTAAATAAAACATGTCAAAGCCAGTAAAATCAATAGATTTGGGCTTGACAGAATAGGAAGGTGCTTCCGTAATGGCAGATACAGAAAAGATTATCCGAAAAAAATATGATGTGCCGATATGGCATAAGTCTAATTTGACGATTGATGAAGCAGTTGAATATTCTGGCATAGGCAGAGAAAGACTGAGAAAACTAACAAGCCAAGAAGAATGCCCATTTGTTCTTCATATAGGAAATCGTCGAATGATTAAGAGGAGGATTTTTGATGAATACATTGAAAAACTTACTTTCCTTGAATGATGATGAACGCTTACTTGCCGAAGTAAGAACATATCAGGAAAAACTCATAAGCAATGCTGAAGAACCAATATGGGAAAGAAAGTGGCTGACAATCGAAGAAGCCGCAGCATATTCCGGTATAGGAAGAACGAAGTTGCGTGAGTTGTCTAATCAAGCAGGTTGTCCCTTTGCAATATGGATAGGCAATAAAATCCATATTGTGAGGGAACGACTGGACAAATATATAGATAAGCAGTTTAGAATTTAGGAGGACACAATGGCGACAAAAAGAAAAGATAAATCAAGAGTTGTTCTGAAAACCGGAGAGGTTCAGAGAAAAGACGGTACTTATCAATTTAGCTGGCAGGACAGCCAGATGAAAAGAAGATTTGTTTACGCAAGAACTTTAGATGACCTGAGAGAAAAAGAGAAGCGTATTCAGAAAGATAAATGTGATGGTATTAAGACCGAAGCACGATATACAACCATTGATGAATTATTTGACCTTTGGGCAAATATGAAAAGGGGGCTGAAGAATAATACCTTTGAAAATTACAAATATATGTACAATACCTTTGTGCGACCAGTGATTGGAAGTAAAAGAATATCAACGCTGAAGAAATCAGATATTAATAAATACTACAATTATCTTGTTGATGAAAGAAATTTGAAGCCTTCAACGATTGATAATATACATACGGTTCTTCATCAGGTTTTACAGATTGCTGTCGATGATGACTTCATCAGAAATAACCCGTCAGATAATGTGTTGAGAGAATTGAAAAAAGCACATTGTTTTCAGTCGGAAAAGCGTAGAGCGTTGACGAAACTTGAGCAGGAGCTATTTCTGAATTTCATGAAAACCCACCCTGTATATGAACACTGGTATCCGGTCTTTGCAGTAATGATAGGAACTGGACTTCGTGTGGGGGAAGTAACTGGATTGAGATGGTGTGATATTGATATGGAAAGTGGAATGATTGATGTTAATCATACTCTTGTATATTATGACCACAGAACTGAGGGGAGTAAAAGTGGCTGTTATTTCAATGTAAATACAACGAAGACTCCGGCGAGTATGAGGCAGGTTCCAATGCTCGGTTTTGTGAGAGAAGCATTTGAACAGGAGAAACAGAAGCAGGAAGATTTAGGACTTCATTGCGAGGTCACGATTGACGGATATACAGATTTTATTTTCATCAATCGTTTTGGTCAGGCACAGCACCAAGCCACACTCAACAAAGCAATCCGAAGAATTATCCGTGATTGCAATGATGAGCAGTTTTTGCACAGTGATGAACCTGATGTGTTACTTCCTCATTTTAGCTGTCACTCGCTTAGACATACATTTACAACAAGAATGTGTGAAGCTGGAGTAAATATAAAGGTCATTCAAGATGCACTCGGACATTCAGATATTTCAACTACACTGAACATCTATGCTGATGTTACAAAAGAAATGAAAGCGGAAGAGTTCAAAGGATTGGATAGCTACTTCAAAGTATAATATTGGACTTCACATACAGAAAGAGAACATACAGAGTGTTGTGTGTTCTTTTTTCTTGTTCTGAAGCAGGAAAAGATAAGGCAGCGTTACTTTGATGTGGATTGACATTGTAAATAAGAGAAGTTATAATTTCTTGTATATGAATATGCTCTTGCATATACTACTATCGCCCTACATCATTTACATCATATTTTACATCATTTGCCCGCAAAGTGACTCAAAGTAGAGCAAAAATATGAAGTATGGGGGATAATTGGAATATGGAGAATTTAATAGTATTAACACCAGCTTGGTCGAGTATGAAAGAACCACAAAAAAGCTCCCGACCATGAAGCCTCTGGACGCTGATAAGAAGGCATCCAAGACTTCCGAAGCAGCGCCTGCAGCAAAGGTCGCTGAGAGGGTTGATTTCTCCAACGTGAAGATTGAGCCGATTTTTGAAGAAACGGTAGATTTTATTGTGAAAGATTTAGATGAAGCAGCTTCTATTTTGCCTTTGAACGGAGATAAAGCCCGTGCAACAAAAGGTGCTGCTATGGCTTTGAAAGCCCGTGTCCTGCTTTATGCGGCTAGTGACTTATTTGTTTCTCAGTCTTTATGGGCATCCGGTTATGAGCATCCTGAACTTATAGGGTATGTGGGAGGTGATCGTACGGAACGTTGGCAACGGGCCAAAAAGGCTGCTAAAGCTGTTATGGATTTAGGTATATATCATCTGTATGGTGAAAATGGAGGATGGAAAAATAGAGAGGAAGCTACTCAAAACTATGCTGATATTTTCTTATGTCATAATTCGGATGAAGATATTATGGTACAATATTATGATTATGTAAATCATAATAGCAGTGATTTTCAATTGCCTCGTGTTGGTTTGTTCAATAGTCCCAATGGTTTTCATGGTTGGGGCGGAAATACTCCTACTGGACAATTAGTTGATTCTTATGAAATGGCAGATGGCAGCAAATTTAGTTGGGATAATCCACAACAAGCAGCTTACCCTTATCAAAATCGAGATCCTCGCTTCTATGCTTCTATTATGTATAATGGTTCTTATTGGCGTCAACGTCCGGATGATACAGTAGGTAGTGATCCTGAAGGAATAGTACAAACTGCTTATTATCAGCAGTCAGATGGAAGTTATACACCAGGTTTAGACACTCGCCAAGGCCCTATTGAAGATTGGAATGGTTCTTATACAGGATATTATATGCGTAAGTTTTTAGATCCTTCAGTTAATCATCAGTATGATAAACAACCTTATCCTTGGCGTCAGATACGTTATGCTGAAGTTTTGTTGAATTATGCTGAAGCATGCATAGAATTAGGTGAAGATGCTGAAGCCCGTAAGTATATCAATATGATTCGTACAAGAGCGGGAATGCCTGACATACCAGATTCTGAAATGGGAGATGTCTTGAAAGAACATTATCGTAATGAACGTAAAATAGAATTAGCTTATGAACAACATCGTTATTTTGATATCCGCCGTTGGATGATTGCACCTGAAGTGATTAAGAATGTTCAAGGAATAGATATTCGCTATCCTTATGGAGTTACAGAGCCTAATTATTCCATTATTGATGTGCAGGAGAGGAAATGGAATGATAAGTCTTATTTACTCCCTATTTATTTGGATGAAATGCAGAAAAATGATTTATTGATACAAAATCCATTATATTAAAAAATCATAGATAAGCCCGTAGCTTAATGATGGCTACGGGCTTTATTAAAAAGAATGATTTTTTATTCCACTCCCAAATCTTTATAAGTTCTCGGAGCCGGGACAGAAGGTAAC
>OOBO01002433.1_pt1 | contig 10298 bp, 11 predicted proteins | sample 1671031 | NCBI WGS metagenome assembly OOBO01 (sample SAMN06348115, study PRJEB24527) | human gut metagenome | biome: human gut; feature: ankylosing spondylitis patient; material: feces | host: Homo sapiens | place: China | collected 2015-10 | reverse complement strand
TATTTAAATTTATCTAACTAACATTAACCCACAGAAAATTAAAAATTTAATTTACAACTTTCCTTGTATTTTCTATGAAAAAACAGTATAATGGTAATGTGTATATTAGTATATTGGATTTCTATGGAGGAAAATATATGATAAACAAGGGAACGAAAAGACTATTATCACTGGTTGCAATGGTGATAATTATGATTTCTACTACATTAATAACAGTTTCCGGAGACACAGTTAGAGATTATAAGATTCAGGAAATTGGACTGAAAATCAGCCTTCCTGCTTATGAATGTTATTACAAGAGAAACATCAACTAATGATGAAGTTTATAAAAAGTACGGTACAAGTGGCAAGGATTTAACAGACCTTGATATGTACCTTGTAGCTTATTCTGCAGATGCAACACAGACACTTACTGTTACTGTTACAGAGGATAAGAATAGTAAAAAAGTAAAAAACTACAACACTTTAAGTGAAAGTCAGCTAAACACAATTAAAGATTCTTATCAAAAGAATGATGGTTGTGAAAGTTGTTCTATCGAAAATTACAACAATCTGGTTTATTTCACTTCTATGATTCAGTCAAAAATCAATAACAGTACTGATGCAGAGGTTACTTACTCAATGCAAGGTGATACATTGGTTGACGGTAAGTATTATCATTTTAACTTAGTTTCTGCTGATGGTGCAGTCAGTGATGACGATAAGGACCTTTTAACTTCTGTTCTTGAATCTGCAACATATGATAGTGAGAAAGGCTTTTGGGATGCTAACATTATTACATTTGTTTGTATTGTTGGTGGTGTCTTAGTATTACTGATTATCTTTATCATTATTATTAGTCACAGAAGAAAGAAAAAGTTAAGAAAAAGACTAAGAGAAATTGATGAAGAAATCCATAATAATGACAGAAAGAAAAACAGAGAAAGAGACAGAGCAAGAAAAAATCGCCATACTGCTACAGGTGCAAACAGACCTGATGCTTTCTTTGACGGTGTAGATGGCTATGAAACTTCTGAAAATATGGATAAAATCGAGAGAGATTTAATCCGTGAGGCTCATAGAAATGTTGAGAACCTAACTGAAGAACCAAAGAACACTAGTACGGATAAAGTGGATTATAGTGATTTCTTTGAAGAATATGAGAATACTAAAAATAACAGAACTAGCCAAAGACCTCCTAGAAGAGATAATTCTAGAAGAAACAAGAAGAATAAACGCTCTAAGGGTAGTTCCAGAAGAAAATTTTAAGGGTGATTTTTATTAACAGATTGATTATCGAGAATGTTCGTATCATTTCTCCGGAAGAACAAAGAGATGAGGTTACTAACCTATACATTAATGATGGTAGAATAGCAGAGCCATTTAGAAAAACAGAACAAGACACAGTAATTGACGGTACAGGTCTTGTGGCAATGCCGGGTCTTGTTGACCTACATGTTCATCTTCGTGATCCCGGTCAAGAAGAAAAGGAAGATATTATTACCGGTACTAATGCAGCAGCAGCCGGTGGTGTTACCAGCTTACTATGTATGCCAAACACTAACCCAACAATTGATAATGCCGGTGTAATCAGCTACATTAAAGAAAAAGCAAAGAACTGTAAGTCAAGAGTTTATATTGCCGGTTCAATTACAATGGGTCTTGAGGGTAAAGAACCTACTGACCTAAAAGCACTTAGAAAAGCCGGTGCTATCGGTCTTTCTGATGACGGCAGACCTGTACTTGACCCTGAAATTATGGCAGAAGCTATGAAGAAAGCTCCTGAACTTGGTATGACAGTTGTTGCTCATTGTGAAGACCTTGAACTTGCTGACGGTGGCAAGATTAATAAAGGCAAAATGTCCGAAAAGCTAGGCATTAAGGGTATTCCTGCCGAAGCTGAGGATAAAGGTACAAAGAGAGAAATTAACTTAGCTAAAGAGAATAATGTACCGGTTCATATTTGTCATGTAAGTACAAAGACTTCTGTACAAATGATTAGAGCGGCTAAGGAAGATGGTGTTAAAGTTACTGCCGAAACTGCACCACATTACTTTACTTTAACAGAAGATGTTCTTGAGAAAAGGGATGCCGACTACAGAATGAACCCACCTCTAAGAACAGAAGAAGATAGATTAGCAATTATAGAAGGTCTTGCTGACGGTACACTTGATTGTATTGCAACAGACCATGCACCTCATACAGAAGAGGATAAAAAAGATTTTGAAAAAGCACCTAATGGTTCTATCGGTATGGAAACTTCATTAGCAGCAGCACTAACTGTGCTATACCATAATGGAGACTTTTCTCTACTTGATATTGCAAAATTAATGAGTACAACACCTGCAAAAATCCTAAAAATCAATGCCGGTTCTCTAAAGACAGGTGCTTTGGCTGATATTGCTCTTGTAGATGTTGATAAGGAATGGATTGTTGACAGAGATAAGCTACATGGCAAAAGCAAGAATACACCTTTCAAAGGTATGAAAATGAAAGGTAAGGTTGTAAAGACTATCTTTGAAGGCAAGGTAGTTTTTGAAGAAGACTAATTGAATAATTAGTTTCATATAAATTAGTTATTAATAAGTTTAAAATATATAAAAAGGAGTAAAAAAATGGGTAATGGACTTACTTACAAAGAAGAATTTATTAAATTTATGGTAAATGGTGGTATTCTTCGTTTCGGGGAATTCACTCTAAAGAGTGGTAGATTGTCGCCATATTTCATCAATACAGGCAACTACAAGTCTGGCTCTCAGATTTCCAAACTTGGTGAATTCTATGCTGAATGTATTATGGATAACAACATTAAGGGTGACGCTATCTTTGGTCCAGCCTATAAGGGTATTCCTCTTGCAATTGCAACAGGCATTATCCTTAACAACAAATTCGGTGTTGATATGAACTATTGCTTTGATAGAAAAGAAGTCAAGGATCACGGTGAAGGTGGTATGATTATCGGCTATCAGTTCGGCGAAAATGATACACTTGTATTTGTTGATGATGTTATTACTTCCGGTAAAGCACTAAGAGAGTCAATGGAAAAAATCAAGGGTATCTGTAACGCAAATGTTAAGGATATGGTTATTTCTGTTGATAGAATGGAAATAGGTAAGGGTGGCAAGAAGTCTGCCGTTCAAGAAGTGGAAGAAGAATTTGGTATCAAAGTTCACTCTGTAGTTACAATGGACGATATTATTAAAGCTATTGAAGATGGTGTTGTTGAAGGTAAAGAACACCTAGACGCTATGAAGAAGTACAGAGAAACTTATGGTGTTTAAGAAGGAGAATTTATTATGTCATTTGATAGATTAATTGAGAAAATTGTAGAAAAGCAAAACCCAACTGTTGCAGGTCTTGATCCTAAGATGGCTTACATTCCTGAATATATTAAGGAAGAGTCATTCAAAAAGTATGGCAAGACACTTGAGGGTGCTGCTGATGCTATTCTTACATATAACAAAGGCTTAATTGATGAACTTTATGATATTGTTCCAGCAGTAAAGCCACAATGTGCATATTATGAAATGTACGGTTGGTACGGTGTAAGAGCTTTGGCAGAAACTATTAAGTATGCTAAGTCAAAGGGTATGTTTGTTATTACAGACGGTAAGAGAAACGATATTGGTACAACTATGGAAGCATATGCTGTTGCTCACCTTGGTGAAACTGATATTGACGGTGAAAAGGAAGAAGCTTTTGGTGGCGATGCATTAACAGTAAACGGCTACCTAGGTTCTGACGGTATTAACCCTCTAATAACAATTTGTGAAGAAAAGGATAAAGGCATCTTTGTTCTAGTTAAAACATCTAACCCATCATCAGGTGAATTACAGAACCTTGAATTTAGAGGTGAAGAAACAGTTTACCTACATATGGGCAGAATGTGCGAAGATTGGGGCAAAAAGGTAGTTGGCAAGTACGGTTACAGTGGTGTAGGCGCAGTTGTAGGTGCAACATATCCTGAAATGCTAACTGAACTAAGAGGCGAACTTCCTAAGACATTCTTCCTAGTACCTGGTTACGGTGCTCAGGGTGGTGGTGCTAATGACTGTAAGGGTGCATTTGACCAAAACGGTATTGGTGCTATTGTTAACTCATCAAGAGGCATTATGTGTGCATGGCAGAAGATTGAAGGTCTTGATGAAAAGGATTACGCTAAGGCTGCAAGACAGGAAGCTATCCGTATGAGAGATGACCTAAAGTCTGTTATTGGTGAAATGAAGTTAAAGTAATTTTTACAGGTTAACCTTGTTCACAAAAAGTTTACTGTTGTATAATGGTTTATACATTATGTAAAAAGTTAATTTGTTGACTTTAAGATGTTAAAGTAATATAATTTTATTAGTGATTTATGAGTATAATCGACTTAACTGTCGGTTTGAAATATTTTGATATTAGATAAGGAGATTTTTAAAATGTCAAGAGTCTATAATTTTTCAGCAGGTCCATCAATGTTACCTGAACCGGTTTTAAAGAAAGCAGCAGATGAAATGCTAGATTATCAGGGTTGTGGTCAGTCCGTAATGGAAATGTCACACAGAAGTAAGCAGTTTGATGGTATCATCAAGGATTGCGAAGCATTACTAAGAGAAGTAATGAATATTCCTGATAACTACAAGGTTCTATTCCTACAGGGTGGTTGTTCTTCACAGTTTGCTATGGTTCCAATGAACCTAATGAACAAGAACCACAAGGCTGACTATGTTATCACAGGTCAGTGGGCTAAGAAAGCTGCTAAAGAAGCTGCTAGATATGGTGAAGTTAATATTGTTGCATCTTCCGAAGACAAGACTTTCACATATATTCCTAAGCTAGACAAATCAACATTCTCTAAGGATGCTGACTATTTCTATATTTGTATGAACAATACAATTTACGGTACTGTTTATCACGAACTACCTGACACAGGTGATATTCCACTTGTAGCTGATATTTCTTCTTGTATTATGAGTGAACCAATTGATGTTAGCAAGTTTGGTTGCCTAATTGCAGGTGCTCAGAAGAACCTTGCTCCTGCAGGTCTAACAATCGTTATTATTCGTGAAGACCTAATCGGCAATGCTATGGATATTACTCCAACAATGTTTAACTACAAGACTCATGCAGATGCAAATTCTCTATTCAACACACCTCCATGCTGGACAATTTATGTTGCAAAGCTAGTTCTTGAATGGATTAAGAACGAAGTTGGTGGCCTAGATAAAATGAAAGAACTTAACGAAAAGAAAGCTAAGGTTCTTTATGACTTCCTAGATAACTCAAAGCTATTTAAGGGTACAGTAGTTAAGGAAGACAGAAGCCTTATGAATGTTCCTTTCGTTACAGGTGACAAGGATATGGATGCTAAGTTTGTTGAAGAAGCAACTAAAGCAGGTTTCGTTAACATTAAGGGTCACCGTACAGTTGGTGGTATGAGAGCTTCTATCTACAATGCTATGCCATATGAAGGCGTTGAAAAGCTAGTAGAATTTATGAAGAAGTTTGAAGAAGAAAACGCTTAATTAAGTTTATTTATTGTGAGGAGAATTACTGATGTACAATGTACTAACTTTAAATAAAATCGCTAAGTGTGGTACAGACATTCTTGGCGATAACTATACAGTTTCTGATAATGAAACAAATCCTGTTGCTGTTCTTGTTCGTTCAGCATCAATGCACGAAATGGAAATGCCTGAGAGCCTACTTGCTATTGCAAGGGCAGGTGCAGGTGTTAACAACATTCCTATTAAGGATTGTGCAGAAAAGGGTATCGTAGTATTTAACTCACCTGGTGCTAATGCTAACGCAGTTAAGGAACTTGTTGTTGCAGGTCTGTTAATGTCATCAAGAAAGATTGTTAACGGTATTGAATGGGCTAAGACTCTAAAAGGCAACGGTGATCAGGTTGGCAAAATGGTTGAAAAAGGTAAGTCAAACTTTGCCGGTCCTGAAATTATGGGCAAAACACTGGGTGTTATCGGTCTTGGTGCTATCGGTATCAAGGTTGCTAATGTAGCTTCAGCTTTAGGTATGAATGTTGTTGGTTGCGACCCATTCCTAAATGAAGCTAATAAGGCTAAGTTAGTTGACTGTAAGATTGTTGAAACTAACGATGAAGTTTATGCAGAAGCTGATTATATCACAGTTCATGTTCCTCTAAATGACAGTACTCGTGGTATGATTAATAAAGAAACAATCAGCAAGATGAAGGACGGTGTAAGAGTTCTTAACTACAGCCGTGACGGTCTTGTAAATTCAACAGATATTCTTGATGCACTAAAGAGTGGCAAGATGAGTGCCTATGTAACTGACTTTGCTACTGATGATATTCTTGGCGAAGATGGTGTTATTGCAATGCCTCACCTAGGTGCTTCAACTCCTGAAAGTGAAGACAACTGTGCTGTTATGGCTGCAACAGAAGTTAAGGATTACCTAGAAAACGGTAATATCGTAAACTCTGTAAACCTACCTTGCCTATCAAAGGATAAGACAGGTGGCACAAGAGTATGTGTAATTGCTAAAGCTGATGCTGATACAGATGCTATTGTAAAGGCAACAGGTTCTGATGACTTTGCAACTGCTACAAGAGGTGACTTTAGCTACACAATTATTGATAATGCTACAAACACAGATGTTAATGTTGATGGTGTTATCAAGGTAAGAAGTTTGTAATTTTTAGATTAATATTATTAAAAGGAGGTCAAAACAATGAGAAGAGTGGTTTCAATACTTTTAGCAGTTCTAATGCTAACTGCTATGGGTACAGTGGCAGTTACATCAGCAAGTGCTGAAGAAACTGCAACAGTTAACGGTGTAGTTGCTAATGTTGGCGACACAGTTACTATTGATTACTTCGTAAAGTCCGACTGTATTTGGGAAGATTTCCAGGGTCATGTAACATATGATTATGACGGACTACAGCTTGAAAGCTTTGAAATGCCGGATGTAAAAACAGGTATTATGACTAACACCCTTAACAAAGGTTTAGTATATTATACAGGTGTTGACATTAACAGTAACTACAAGTTCTATAACGAAGTAAACTTCTACAGAATTAAGTTTACAGTTCGTCAGACCGGTAACTATGTAGTTAATAATGTTTGGGTAGTTGCTGACGGTAACAATGTTGATATGATTGTTGATGATGGTGTTGTTCTTAACCCATCAAGACTAATCACTCGTGAAGTTGTTACAGCTACTCCAAAGCCAACAGAAACAACAACTACTACAACTGTTCCAAAGACATCAAACAATACTGAGCCATCTTCAACTACTCCAACAGTTACATCTTCAACACCATCACCATCAACTCCTGTTGCAGTAAGTGGTGTTGCACTAAATAAGAAAGTTGCTACAGTTAATGTTGGCAAGAAAGTTACAGTAAAAGCTACAGTAACTCCTGCAAATGCAGATAATAAGACTCTAGCTTGGACATCTTCTAACACAAAGATTGCTACTGTATCAAACGGTGTAGTTAAGGGTGTTAAGGCAGGTAGAGTTATAATTACTGCTAAGACAATTGATGGTTCAAACATTTCTGCAAAATGTACAGTAACAGTTAAGCAACCTGTAACAAGAATTTCTCTATCAAAGAAAGCAACAATGTATACAGGTAAGAAATTAACTCTTAAGGCTAAGGTTAACCCGGCTAATGCTTCTAACAAGGCATTAACATGGAAATCATCTAACACTAAGATTGCTAAGGTTGCTTCTAACGGTGTAGTTACAGGCGTTAAGGCAGGTACAGTTAAGATTACTGCAACTGCAAAGGACGGTAGCAGAAAGTCTGCAACATGTACAGTAACAGTTCGTCAGTCAGTATCTAAGATTACTCTAAGCAAGACAAATGTTGTTCTTCCTAAGAAAGGTTCTTCTTACAAAGTAAGAGTAACAGTTGCTCCTAAGAACGCTTACAATAAGAATGTTGCAGTTAAGTCTGCTAAAACAAAGGTTGCTAAGGTTTCTGCTTCAACAGTTAAGTCCGGTAAGACAGTTAAGATTACTGCTGTAAAGAAGGGTAAAACTAAGGTTGTATTTACTGCTAAAGACGGTAGCAAGAAGTCTGCTACTTGTAAGGTAACAGTTAAAAAATAATAATAATTAATCTAAAAAATAATTAGCTAAAAGCCCTATTCATTGCGAATAGGGCTTTGTTTTGTAATTAATTAGCTATTAAGGATTGTGTCAGCATCAAGAATACCAAGGTCGATTTTCCATTTTAAAATTCTCTTTACAGAGTCATTAATTTGGTTAATAGGTATTTCATTATTTTTAACGGCTTTTAATACGGCAGGATACTGAGTGTCAACTGATGAACAACATAATAGGTCATTACCTGCTTTTGTAGCAATAACTGCTGCTGATTCATCACCGGTAAACTGGGTAATTGCATCCATTATTAAATCATCAGTCATTATAACACCATTGAAATTAAGCTGATTTCTAATAATCTTGTGTACATTCTCTGATAGAGAAGCAGGGTAATTTTTGTCAATACAATTAACTATATTGTGAGAAACAAGTATACAATCTGCACCGGCATTTATTCCGGTAATAAATGGCTTAAAATCTTTTTCGGTGAATTCAGAATAATCTCTGTTGTCATATGCGATGCCTGTGTGGGTATCTACATTGTTCCCGTAACCCGGAAAGTGTTTTAGTACAGTACCTAGGTGGTACTCTTTTGAAGTACTTACAACTGTACTGACAAATTTATCAACATCATCAACATTGTCACTGAATGAACGGTCATACATGAATCCATTTGTATCAGAAGTAATATCGCAATCAGGTGCCATATTTACATTAATTCCAAGGGAAAGTAAAAGTTTAGCCTTTTCTTCAGCATCATTAATAATACCGTCCCAGCCACCATTTGCAAAAGTATCTTTAGGTGAAAGAAAAGGGTTTTCCCTAAGTTCAGGGTTGCTACTGACTCTTACAACAGTCCCGCCTTCTTCATCAACACCGATAAGTAGTGGTATTTTAGCCTCATCCTGATATGATTGAATAGTACTTTTTACTTCTTCCTTAGTTTTATTTTCAAAGTCTTTTCCAAAAAGAATATATCCACCAATGTGATATTGATTGATTTGTTCAAGTCCATTAGTGTTGGGACATCTAACATAAAACATTTGCCCTACCTTTTCTTCGGTAGTCATTTTGCTAATGTAATTGTTTAAACTTTTATCAAAAGTTTCTTCAATATTAGTAGTAGGTTCAACTGTTGTTGTGGTAGGTTCTGTTGAGAATGTTGTAGTTTCACTTGTTGATACGGTAGTAGAACTACTGCTATTGCTTTTCTTTTGTGTACCACAACTTGAAAATAAAAGTACTAGCACAATACACAACACAGAAGTGATTTTTTTGCTATTTATTTTTTTCATTACTATGCTCCTTTCGGTTAAACCTATTATATATCATAATAAAATATATTACACATACTGCATATATTATTCCAAGCATTGCAAATCTTTTCCATTGCTGTACAATGCCCTCTCTTATGTCGCTTTTTATCTGCCACCACAACATCCACACTCTCTCCCTTATCTTTTCTGCAAAGTTATAAGTTTTCTGCACAATCTATGTCCCTAAGAATTCCTTTTTCTTAAATCTTACTGCCACGTTCACAAGGACAAATATTATTACCATAACTATCAGCGGATATATTATATTTACACCTGATAACTGCCAAATATTAAGCCATGGCTTTCAAAGCTTCTGTCTATAGTAATTAATATTATTGCAGATATATATCCTGCCCATTCTTTATTGGTGCACCACCATACTCCGATCATTACAATTCCCGTTATTAAAAAGCACTGAAATGTCTCTATTACATATGCCACCAGCAGCATAACAAATGATGGCTGTTCTTCACATACTTTTCCAAGCCATTTTGCACAGCGACTATATTGTTCTCCCCAATTATAAAATGTATAAACCTACAATCGTGGTTAAAGCAAAGACATATACCGTAAAAAACGTACACAAAATGAGTAAATCTATCACGCATCTTTTCCATACATCATTAACTGTGCGTTCCCTGACAACCTGCATTATTCTCTGGTTATGCCTTTCGACAAATAATGTATAAAACAGCAGCAATGGAACACCAAATGTATCCACCACATGCAAAATACCTATTATATAGACATCATATAAGCACGGCACTCCTCCGCCGCTCCCAAGCTGCCCATTAAAATTAATAACAGCAGCAATTGTCATTGCACCTAATATAATAGCTGTAAACCTTGACTCATTTACCCGCAATAAATCAACTAATCTTTTCATCATACCACCTGTTATTGCAATTCTTCACGTTCCATTATTCCTGT
>OOBO01002431.1_pt1 | contig 10303 bp, 8 predicted proteins | sample 1671031 | NCBI WGS metagenome assembly OOBO01 (sample SAMN06348115, study PRJEB24527) | human gut metagenome | biome: human gut; feature: ankylosing spondylitis patient; material: feces | host: Homo sapiens | place: China | collected 2015-10 | reverse complement strand
CCGATCCCGCCGCAAAGACGGAGATCGTCTACGGCAAGTCTCAAGGTCCCTACACCGAATTGTTCGAAGCAGCGATCGTTCCCATCCTAGAGGAGCAGGGCTACACCCTGAAAGGAGTCGACTTTTCCGACCTGCTGACTGCCGATATCGCCCTGAACGACGGCGATGTGGATGTGAACGTGGAACAGCACACGGCATACGCCGAAAACTTTAACTCCAATAACAACGGTGATCTGGTTCCCATCAGTCCCATCCCTACCGTTCCCGCCGGTATTTACTCTGGGACCCACACATCTCTGGATGAAGTGACTGACGGCGCAAAAATTGCCGTCCCCAACGATGCCTCCAACACCGCTCGGGCCTATGTCCTGCTGCAAAAGATCGGCTGGATCACTCTGGATAGCGGCGTAGATCCCTCTGCCGTGACACAGGATGATATCGTGGAGAACCCCAAGAATCTGGAATTTGTGGAAATGAAGTCTTTAACCATCCCCGCAGCCATCCAGGACTTTGACTATGTAATCATTACCGGCAGCATTGTTTACAATGCCGGGATTGACCCCTCTGCTGCACTGGCAACCGAGGACATTCTTGATCACCTTATCCTACAGGTTGTTGTCAAGGAAGGAAACAAAAATGCTGACTGGGCGCAGGCCATTGTGGACGCTTATCACTCTGACCGATTTAAGGCCTATCTGGAGGAGAACAACGACGGCCTGTGGTGGGTTCCTGAAGAACTGCAGTAGGAAGATGTCAGCTAATAGAGAAAAGAGTGCCCTGATTGCAATGAGCGGCGGTGTGGACAGCTCTGTCGCGGCATGGCTGATGCGTGAGCAAGGATATCGCTGCGAGGGAACGACCATGCGTCTTTACCGCAACGCGGACATCGGCTTGAGTCAGTTCCATACCTGCTGCTCGCAGAAGGATATCGACGACGCCAGTGGGGTGGCGTTTCAACTGGATATTCCCTATGAAGTGCTGGATTTTACCATGGACTTCAGGAACCAGATCATCGGAAAGTTCATCCGAACATATGAGTCGGGCGGGACACCGAATCCATGCATTGATTGTAACCGGTATATGAAGTTCGATAAACTGCTTCGCTTTGCCGAAGAGAAGGGACTGGAGTATGTGGCCACCGGACGAAGTGTCCGGCAGGTATCTTTTGAAAAAAGCGCTGGATGACAGCAAGGATCAAAGCTATGTGCTGTATATGCTGACACAGGATCAGCTTAGCCACATACAGTTTCCTTTGGGCGGCAAAATGAAAAAGGAAGCGAGAGAGATCGCGGAACAGTTGGGCTTCTGCAACGCCCGGAAGCACGACAGTCAGGACATTTGCTTCGTTCCGAACGGGGACTATGTCAAGTTTATGGAACAGTATACCGGAAAACAATACCCGGCAGGAGCGTTTCTTGATCTGGAGGGCCAGACGGTCGGCAGACATTGCGGGGCTGTCCGTTACACCTTGGGGCAAAGAAAAGGACTTGGTCTTGCCATGGGTGAACCTGTGTACGTTTGCGGAAAGAATATGGCTGCCAATACGGTCACAGTGGGGCCGGAAAACGCGCTGTATAGCAGTATGCTTCTTGCGGAAGATATGAACTGGATCTCCATCCCGCAATTAAAGCAGCCCATGCGGGTGAAGGCCAAAACCCGATATCGTCAGGCGGAACAGTGGGCTGCTGTGTACCCGGAGCAACACGGCCGTGTTAGGCTGGAATTCGATGTGCCGCAGAGGGCTGTTACCGTTGGACAAGCTGTGGTTCTGTATGATGGAGATGTCGTTGTTGGCGGCGGCACGATCTGCCAGGCGCCGCCAACGAAACGCTGATTCACAAAATACAGGCTCAGGCTTGGACAGCCATATGTTGAACGGTGGACATGACCACTGCGGCGCCTGTTGCTGCGGAAGCTGCGGTGCGCTGAAACTGACCCAAACAGAGGTCGATTTACGGCGTCTTTCTGCTCAGATTCCGAGTGGAAGTATGGTTCTGACCACAAAAGGTCAGGCAGTGATTGAATGAGTGGAAATACAAGAATTGAGGCATAAGCAACGATGCTGAATCAATTTTTGAGGACACAGCGTCTCTTCCACCGGGAGGACATGGAAAAACTGTATCAGGCCCGGGCTGCTGGGGGTGGTATTGGCGGCGTTGGCGAATTTGGTCTCATTGATGATGGACGGGTGTGCCGGACAAGTGTGAATCGCCACACTTTTGCAACCAGAAAAACCGTGGGGCAGAAAGTGTGGAAAAGGTGAAATCCGCTTAACTGAACGTTCCTGTAAGGAGCTTTGCGGACAACATTTTAACGAGAGGGATTACTTTAAATAATCTCCCGGTTGGAACAACGCTTTAAGCTGGTGATACCCAATTGAGGATTACTTAAATTGGCGGTGAGTTCTATGCAAGCTGTGTGATTTGGCGGCGGATCGGAGACAGTGTGGCGCCGGGAGAAGGTTTTCGCCATTGTTTTGCAGGAGGGGATGATTCACTCTGGAGACAAAATTACAGTTTTACCGGAGAGACGCCATGATTTACCTTGACTACTCCGCCAACACACCGGTTGATCCTGCTGTGCTAGAGGCATTTTGTAAAGCGGAGCAAACGTATATCGGAAATCCGAACTCAACGCATTGCGCTGGACGTACAGCCTGCGAGGAGATGGCCCGAGTGACAGATCATATTGCTGGACTTCTCGGTGTGGAACCCGCCGGGATTATCTACACTTCCGGAGCCAGCGAGTCGAACAACCTGGCAATCAAGGGAATCGCCCAGGCTTCCCGAAGTACCGGCAGACATATGATCTCCACCGTACTGGAACACGCATCTGTGGGCGGCACACTTACGGCTTTACAGCAGCAGGGCTGGGAAGTAGATTTGTTGGATATCCAGCGGGATGGAACCATTGACCTGGAGCAACTGGGTGATCTGCTGCGGAAGGACACGATCCTGGTGTCAGTCTGCGCGGTGGACAGTGAGCTGGGGACAGTGCAGCCAATCCGTCAAATTACGGAGATTCTAAAAGATTTTCCAAACTGCCGTCTTCATGTGGATGCCACCCAGGCGATAGGAAAAACGGAGCTGGTGATGGATGGTGTGGACACCATGAGCATCGCTCCTCACAAGTTTTACGGTCTCAACGGCAGCGGACTTCTCCTGAAAAAGAGCAGTGTGATTATCGAGCCTCAGATTCACGGCGGTTCCAGCACAACGCTTTACCGTAGTGGTACACCGGCTTTGGCACTGGCTGTTTCCATTGAAAAAGCGCTTCAATTGACGCTGACGCAGCAGGAAGAACGGATCCGCTGTGTTCGGCAGTTGAACGAATACCTAAAGACTGCACTGCTGCACTATCCGTCAGTCCGGATCAACAGTCCGGAAGGCGCGGTACCGCATATCCTCAACCTCAGCGTTCAGGGGCTTAAAGGCACGGTATTTCAACGTGTTTTGAGTGAGCGGGGCGTATGTGTTTCCGTCAAGTCGGCCTGTTCCGCGGAGGGGACGCCATCCAAAGCGGTATTTGCCGTCAGCGGGGACCGAAAAAATGCGCTGTCCTCCTGGCGAGTGAGCCTCAGTCATTTGACAACACGAGAGGAGCTTGACGAATTTTTGCAGGTGTTCGACCAATGTTACAAAGAGTTGGTTCCATGAAAAATCCATTGGACTATCAGATTTCGAAGTATGACTGCGGTTCCACCGCTATGCTCAATGACGCGAGCTTTCGGTTCCAAGGGAAAGATATCCCCCTGTAGTTTACCAGTAATATCCCCCTGTATTGTTTGGATTGTTACAGCTCAGATGGAGTTTGCGAAAAGGGTGGAACCTTTTTGCGGAGAACGGCTCAATCTGTGACAACGGAGGCGGCGGTTCTAAACGTCAGGAAAACAAAACACTGCTCTGTGGGTTAAAACGAAGCAATCCCGGCATTAAAAAGAGTATATTCAACAACATCCACGCTGTTTTCCAGATACGGTGCCCGGTTGCAAAAAAACGGTACAGAGCACTGATTTTTGGAGCAATATGAGGAAAAATGAGCCGGTAGGATATCCTACCGGCTCATTCTGTTACCTAATCAAATTACATAATTATCTCCAGCAGCACCGGACTTCATTAAATCTGCAATGGTAACATTGTCCAGATATTCGTTAATTACTTTATCTAGACCCTGCCACATATGTAAAGTGCGGCATTCCGCTGCTCTGGCACAGACCGCTGCGCCTGGTCCGAGACAAGAAACCGGCGCCAGGGAGTCTTCCGTAAGTCGTAAAATAGCGCCAACAGTGTACTGGTCAGGCGACTTTGTCAATTTATATCCGCCGCCCTTGCCCCGCAGTCCGCTGAGAATATTTGCTTTGACAAGGAGCCTGATGATGGTTTCAAGATATTTCTCTGAAATATCCTGCCGCTGAGCAACTTCTTTCAGTGGGATATAGCCGTCCGTCTGGTGCTCAGCAAGATCAATCATAACGCGCAGTGCATACCGCCCTTTCGTAGAAATCAGCATTTTAAAGTCTCCTTGCACTCATTATAACCTATTATAGCGCATGGTTAATAGGAAAATCAATAGCCTTTTTGGAGCGGCCCTATTGACAAAATGAGCAATATCTATATTTTGAGGACCAATTGATCGGGAAAACACCGCCTCTGAATCTCGTCCCTATTGAGCAGAGCGAAGGGCTGGAGGCCAACCTGCTCGGCAAACTCGAATACTTCAATCCCGCTGGCAGCATCAAGGACCGTATCGCAAAAGCCATGATCGACGATGCTGCGGCCAGCGGAAAATGAAAGCCCGGTTCTGTGATCATCGGGCCTACCTCTGGCAATAGTAAGGGGCTTGGTCAATCCGAAGGCGTTTAGGCTGGCATCTCTTCCGGTGCCGCGGTTTGGGCTGCGCTCCAACCCGTCAAGCGGCCCGAAAATAGAGGCAAGGACCATCACGGCATTGCTGCCGGATACAGGTGACCGTTATCTCTCTACTCCTCTTTTTGCGGACTAAGAAGATAAAAAAGATAGTAAGTCAACTTCATGACTTACTATCTTTTTTGTTTACCAGTACCGGCTGCGTTGTCCAGAGGTCGCATTGTGTCCCTAGAAGAATTAATCCCTGGTCCGGGGGGCTTCTGTGCTTAGTTGTGGGATTCTGTAAAGCGCATGAGAATGGCGGCCATCTCGGCACGGGTGGCGGTGCCGGCGGGGTCGAGCCAACCGCCGCCCTTGCCGGTCAGCAGACCCTCGTCCACCGCCCAGCACAGGGCATCTGCCGCGTAATCGCTAACCGCGTCTTTGTCGTTAAAGCCGTCCAGACTGCCCGTGGGCTCCGGCGTGCCCGCATAGCGGTACAGCATGGCCGCCAACTGTTCCCGTGTCACTGCGTCCTCCGGGCCGAAGGCCCCGGTGCTGTACCCGGTCACAATCCCCCGGGACGCCGACCAGTTCACCGCACCGGCGTACCACGCGTCCGACGGCACGTCGGTGAAGCCTGCCGTACCGGGGACGGCAGGGCTGTCCGCCAGGTTCCAGAGCACTTGGGCCGCCATGGAGCGGGTCAGCACTGTAGTGGGCGCAAAAGCGGCGGGGCCAGTGCCGTCCATGAGGCCGTTTTTATATACATAGACCACCGCGTCATAGTACCAGTCGCCGCTGCTCACGTCGGCAAAGGGGAGTTTGGGCTCGGCTTCAATTTTTGCGAAGCTCGCCTCAATCTCCACACTGGAGGCGGGCATTTTAAAGGTGTATTTGCCGCCACCCTCGTTGGTGAGCTTGATTTCGCCGCCATTCTTGCCGGTGACAACCAGTTTGTCCAGCTCATAGCCCTCGTTGGGCTTCACGGTGATGGTTACGGTGTCGCCCTTTTCGGCCCGCTTGGGGCTGACGGTGACGGAGCCGTTTTTTCCGCTGTCCACGCTGACGGTGAAACGGCCGGAGCTGGAGCCTCCGCCGGAGGAGCTGGGCCACACCACAGCCGTACCTGTGGCCTTGTTGTAGTGGTCAGTATCATCTGGGGTAAAGGTCCAGGCGTAGGACTTGCCGCGCTCCACGGTCTGGTCGCCATCATCCCAGGAGAATGTACCCGCGACCTCAATACCCGCCGCGTTCTTCATGGAGCCGGACAGGGTGATGGTAGACAGCTCCACGCCGCTGCTGACCTTGTCAAAGGTAGGTTCGCCCTTGGGATTTCCCATGACGATGCTGTATCGCCGGGAGGCGTAACAGTAGGTCTTGGTGTCCTTGCTATACCCATTGATGACAAAGGAGTAGACGCCCAGCTCGGTGGGAGCGATGGCCTTGAGTGCATCGGCGGTCAGCTGGGAGTTTGTCTGATTGTACAGGTGCGTTCCGCTAAAGGCGGTGCCCTCTTGTACTGCGTGGAAGTGGGCGGTGAAGGATGTGATGGAATGGTCAGTGTTTGTGCCCTTGGTATACAGGATGGTCAGGTCCCGGGCGGTGGGGACGATGCCCTGGCGGGTGTACTCATACTCGCGGTCTCCTTCAAAGGTCTCCAGCGGTGAGCTGTCTCCCTCTAGGTACAGATCCACCTCATTCATGCCATTTTCATAGCAGGTGACATAGAGGATGATGGTATCTCCCGGTTCCCAGTTCGTACCCACGGTGCAGAAGCGGTAGTTGGGGTTTTTCAGCTTCAATTCCACCCGGATGCTGTGGGGATTGCCGTCCGCATCGGTGGTGGGGTGGGTGGGCAGGGTGTCAGTTTGTATAATATTTCCGCTTACATCGTTCTGATAAACATAGTAGACATCGCTGTCATCACCTATGCCGGGCTTGAGGTCGATCTTGTCCTTAGCGATATCAGCCTCGTAGGTTCCGTTCTGACTGCCCTTTTTCACCGGATAGAAGCCCAGCAGGTCACTGAACTTGGGCGCGGTGCCGTCATCATTCAGCGCGTAGGTGATGTACGGACGGCCGATGCCGTCGTCATTCTGCGTTGTGTCTGCCTTGCCGTAGATGATCCGCATGGGGGTGACTTCCACATTGACGGTCAGCGTCCCTGTGCCGCCAGCCTCCGTTGTGGCTGTGGCGGTGATGGTGGTTTTACCCACCTTGTTTGCCTTGAGCTGATCGTCCTCAATAGAGTCAATGGTGCTGTCACTGGACTGCCAGTTGGAGAGGGTGACGCCCTCGATGGTCGGGAGCGTCTGGGTGGAGCCGTACTCCATGGAAATAGCATCGGATTTCAGCTCGATCCACTTGGCGTAGTAGGTCTCTCCTGCTGTGGAGGTGGTCACAGCGGTACCGGTACAACCCTCGTTTTTGTACCAGCCATCAAAGATGCTGCCCTCTTTGATGGGAGTTGCCAGTTTGCCAGACTCAAACTTGGTGTCCGCCGCAAAGGTGCCGCCATCGGTAACGGCCAGAGAAGTTTTCTCTGAATCGAATCCATTGCTTGTTGAGGTTGGATTAGCCTTTGACTGCAACATCAAGGAAATTAAATCGCTTGAACCCAAATAAATTACACTATTATTTGCCATCCCTTTAAAAATTTGATTATTTTCTGGAATAGAGGAAACCGATGCCGGAATATAGACACCCTCCATTAAAGATGCATCCTTAAATGCCATGCTACCAATAGTGTTAAGGTTGTTTGAAAGAACCACTCTTTTCAAATTAGTACATCCTTGAAAAGCACTCTCGGCAATTTCGGTAACAGAGCTTGGAATGAGGACTTCTTCCAGCTTAGTACACCCCTTAAAAGTCTCCTTGCTTATTTTTGTAAACTGTGGATTTTCTGGAAAAACGAAACTTTCAAGCTGTATACAGTTACTAAAGGCACCAGGAGCAATCGTCGTTACCGTATCTGGCAGAGTAATGCTTGTCAGAGAACTGCACTCCATAAAGGCATTAACTCCAATTTCAGTGACGGCTCCATTAAACTCAATGCTACTAATGCTCGTCGCTGCAAATGTATAGGATGGGATGGAAAATACGCCAACCGGAACAGAAATCGTTCCATTCAAAGAAGAACATTTATAAAATGCTTGTGGCTCAATAGTAGTCAGATTTGCTGGTAATGTGATGGAGGTAATTCCAGAACCATAAAACGAATCTTGCCCAATTTTAGTTATAGAGGCCGGAAGAACTACCGTCTTCAAATTTGTATAATTCTTAAACGATTTCGCGCCAACAGAGGTTACTCCGTCTTGAATTACTACTCGAGTAATCTTCTCGCGTGAGTAGTGCCATTCTGGCTCGCCACTACTCACATTGTCTTCCGTGATATAAGCATTTCCCATAGGACCATTACCGAAAATTGTGAGAGTATAACCATCCTCATCGTTCGCTGTAAGTGCCCATTTAACAGTATCGGTATATTCCTTGTTTATATAATCATATAGGCCGCAGTTACCGGACATCACATTGTCAGCGGGGGCGGGATCATCCTCCGTGGTCTCCGGTTCATCGGGCAGGACGCACTCACACTTATGCCCGGCCTGCAGGGTACAGCCCTCGGTCACGGCGCAGGCAACCGGCGTCTCGCTGCCCTTGTCTCTCTCGGCTGCAAGGGCAGAAACAGGGAAAAGAGACAGTAACAGTACCATCGCTATCATGCTTGCTAGTAGTCGTTTTCTCATTTGATCTATTCTCCTTTATACAAAAGTAGTACCTTTCTAAACTGTCCGCTTTGTAAAAGTGTACCTTTCTAAAGCGCAATTTTACTGTTTGTATTTGCTGAAAAAGTATTGAAAATCCTGGAAGACTTGTGTATCATACAAACAGGGATCGTTCTATCTGAAAGTTTGTAAAGGTACACCTTTTCAAACAATGCAGCGCCTCTGGAGAAATCCAGAGGCGCTGCTGTCTTCCTGTCGCGGACAAAATTGTTTGCTCTTATCAACTTCGTGATGGAAAATGCTCCCTTAACTGTTGCAAATTCGTGAATTATATGGTATCATTTTACATGAAAAGACATTGGAAGTAAAGGGTGTTGCACGATGAATGCAAAACTATCCAAGGTCAATCAGTCCATTGAAAAAACCATTCAGATTGTGGAGGTTATGGCCCGCGGTAAGGGCCCTATGCGGCTGCAGGACGTTGCTAAGAAATGTGGAATGCCGGCCAGCACGGTGATGCGGATGCTTAATACACTGCAGGTGTACGGCTATGTCAATCAGGATCCCTGTACGCAGCACTACTCTCTGTCGCTGCGGTTTGCGCGCCTGGGTTGCTTGGTCAGTGAACAGACCAATATGCGGGATGTGGCGCGGCCATTCCTGGCAGAGTTGGCGCAGCGCTGTCAGGAGACTGTGTGCCTGTGGTGTGAGGCAGAAATGGAAGTGGAGTGCACCGATGTGGTGGACGGCCCGGACGGAATCCTGATGGTGAGCCAGCGGGTAGGCGCACGCGCCCCGCTCCACGCCACCGGTGCGGGAAAGCTCCTGCTGCTCAATTACAGTAACCAGAAGCTGAACGAGTACATAGCAGTTAAGGGCCTGCGGGCCCTGACGCCCCATACACTGGTCACGCGGGAGGCGCTGGTGAACAGCTTGGAGATGATACGCAGTCGGGGCTATGCCCTGGAGGACGAGGAGCGGGAGCTGGGTGCCCGCTGTGTGGCGGCGCCGGTGCGTGATTACTCGGGGCGGATTGTAGGCGGGATCAGTGTCTCAGGTCCCACCACCCGTATGTCCAGGGCGCGGCTCGAGGCGCTGGCACCCCTGGTAATGGATATGGCAGCGGAACTCTCCCGCCGGCTGGCCTATGAGGAGTGGCCTGAGGAAGGGGATTGACTTTCCCGGTCGGGCGGTATATGATGGAAGCACAGTTGAATATCGAACTCCGGCTTTTGTGGCATTTACGCGACCCCGCCTGTCCGGGCGGGACACGTATTCTTGTTCGCTGAACAAGGGAATCAGGTGAAATTCCTGAACACGGCCCAGCTCCGCTCGGTGCGGATGGGTACGTAGCTGTAAGCACGGAGCGTATCCTCTTTCCGTGAAAGCGGGTCACTGGCTTGTGCTGGGAAGGCGGGGGATATGCGCTGGCGGCATAGCCGTCTGGACGTGTGAGTCAGAAGACCTACAAGGAGCAGTTTCTCCCCGAGTGGAGGGGAGAGGCATGGTGCGTACAAAAGCGGTAACCTGAGGTTACCGCTTTTTTCGACCTGCTCCCAAGGTGGGAAAAAGCGGATACAGAGGTATCCGCTTTTTCATTTCGGGATCGACGGTTCCGCTTAACAGGTGAATTCCAGGACCGGCCAGGCGGCCGCCCGGACATTGGGGAGAATGGAACGGGGCCGCAGACTCCCGACGGAGCGCGCAGGGCCTGCGAATGGGTTGGGGCGG
>OOBO01002430.1_pt1 | contig 10303 bp, 6 predicted proteins | sample 1671031 | NCBI WGS metagenome assembly OOBO01 (sample SAMN06348115, study PRJEB24527) | human gut metagenome | biome: human gut; feature: ankylosing spondylitis patient; material: feces | host: Homo sapiens | place: China | collected 2015-10 | reverse complement strand
TAATCAAGTCAAATAACCTAATCAAACATTTTAATCAATCAAATATGAAGTGACATTTCATAATATTAATGCTATACTAATCTAGATATCTAAATTACAATTTAATCTAATGGTAAATTTAAAAACGTAACTATTCAGAACCGCAGAGAACAAAAAAGCGGGTGAGACCTATAGTTACTATCAAATTTAAACTTGGATAAACTCAGGAGGCACACAATGGTTAAACACATTATTTTATGGACACTCAAGGATGAGTACACAGAGGCACAGAAGAAGGAAATACGTGCCGGCATAAAGGAAGGCTTAGAGGGACTTAAGGGACAGATTCCGGGAATGATCGACATTTCAGTGCGCACAGATTATCTTCCGACATCTACCGTAGATGTGATGCTTGATACTACATTTGAAGATGCTGATGCACTTGCGGCATACGCAAAGAATCCTAAGCATGTTGCAGTGGCAGATACCAAGGTGAGACCGTTTACTGCAAATAGGGCATGTATGGATTTCGAGGTGTAATAGCGGGAATTAGTGTATTTGACTATAAATCGTTTCTAAAATTAGTCGATATGTCAAAAATGACGAATATTGTCAAATTATCATTGAAATAGTACTATGGTAATGATATAATAATCTTACTGTATAGAACGAAACCTAAAAGAGAAAGGGAGAATTACATATGGGTGAGCAAGCTAAAAGCAAAATAACGGAAATGCCACTTCAGCAGAGATTGAAATATGGCTATAAGAAAGTGTTGGATATGCTGCTTGTATCGGGAGGCATATCAATTGTTGCAATTTTATTGGTTTATTTTGGTGCAAAGGCTAATATCTTTGGCACCGAGTCAGGAACAGTTGCTACATTTTTCCTGGTTATAGGACTGGCCAATGTAATAATAGTTGGAATTGTAGCTACAATGATTGCAAAAAAAATCAGTGATCAGGTTATTGATTCTGTGCTTGAGCCATTACAGCAGATTGAGGTAGTGGCAGGAGAGCTTGTTAATGGAAATCTTCACAGCAATCTGGAGTATCATTCAGATGATGAGGTTGGCAAACTTGCACATGACCTTAGAAAGTCTATCAGGACACTTGGCACATATATTGATGATATCGATCAGACTATGAGACAGTTTGCAGATGGCAATTTCAACTTTAAGCCACAGGTGGAGTGGAAAGGCGATTTTGTAGGAATTAAAGAATCAATTGTTGCTTTCGAGGAGAGCATGTCAGATACAGTAAGTGGTATCCAGAGAGCGGCAAATGAGGTTTCAAATGGTGCTGAGCAGGTAGCTGCCAGCTCAAGTGATCTGGCGCAGGGCGCAACAGACCAGGCCGCTGTTGTTGAGGAGCTTACAGCCACACTTGCTTCTGTAGCGGATCAGGTAGCTGAGAATGCCGAGCATGCAAAGGAAATCAGCCAGAAGGTTGATGGACTCGGAACTGAGATTATGGATAGCAACGGACAGATGCATGAGATGGTTACATCCATGAATGAAATCAATGAGGCATCTCAGGAAATCGGTAAAATCATCGCAACAATCAATGAGATTGCATCACAGACAAACCTTCTTGCACTCAATGCTTCTATCGAGGCAGCCAGAGCAGGAGAGGCAGGAAAAGGCTTTGCAGTAGTTGCAGATCAGGTTACTGTACTTGCTGAGCAGAGTGCAAATGCTGCTAAGGAGTCAGCAGCTCTTATTGAGTCTTCGGTCAAGGCTGTTGAAAAAGGAATGGTTATTGCAGGCAAGACAGCATCACAGCTTGAGGAGGTTGCAGGCAATTCCAAGACTATCACAGATGAGGTTAATGGAATCGCAGAGACACTTGAGACACAGACAGATGCTATCAAGCAGATTAATAATGGCGTAGAGCAGATTAACGATGTAGTTCAGACTAACTCAGCTTCTTCACAGGAGTGTGCAGCTGCAAGTCAGGAGATGAGCAGTGAGGCAGAGAGCTTAAATGAGCTTATAAGTCATCTGAGAGTCGCTGATCAGTAAGTATATTATATTGAATAGAATTATTGATGGTCACAATCAGCAGTGATTTGACGGTAACCGGATGTTGCTGTTAAGACTGAGGTGTGAAGCAGCAATATTAATATCCCCACGTTTATTTCCATGTATATGGCGAAAAACGTGGGGATATGTTATTATATGAGTATGACATTAAAAGATAGAATACCAAAAGAATTTTATAGCTTATTCCGCACGAAAAATATGGATGCATACATGCAGATAGTTGTTGCGTTATATGAGGAGAATAACGAGGTCTATGCATCACTGGGACTGACACGTGAGGAGTGTCAGATAATCATAGCGGATACCATATCAAAAACAGGCATTGTATGGCAGACTGATTATAATGAAGATGAGAGTAATAAAGATAGTGGCAGCATGGATAATCATGATGATTATAATCCTGATTCCGAAATTGATGTTATATATGACCAGGCCAGTTTCGCATACACCCTGACACCATCAGCTATATTGGGCAGGCTTATAAACTGGGGCTGGATCAGGAGTGATTTTGATGAAAAGCTCAACACATATGTGATTGCATTTCCTCAGTACAGCCAAATGTATGCTGAGCTATTTAAAAAGCTGCTTGTGGATGATGACAGCAGGGAGCGCGAGAGCATTTTGGCTGTTTACAGTGCGCTTTTTACATATTTTTCAGATCCGGAAAAAAATAATGATATTCTGAAAAATGCGTTGTATACGTCAAAAAATCTTGGTCAGCTTTTATCAAATATGCAGGATGGTATGAGGGCATATTTTGATGAGCTGTCACGTATGAAGGATTTTATAGGTATACAGAAGGTACTGATTAAGGAAATTAATAACAGTGATAGCAGACGTTATGCCATCCTTACAACTACGGACAGCTTTTATCGTTACAAAGAGGCTGTAAAGGAGCTTATAAGCAAAATTCTTAATCAGAACGATGACAGAAGGGCTGAGCTTGAGGGAATTCTTTCGCAGACTACACCCGGTACGTTTGAGAGAAAACGCTATGAGTACAGCGTGGAGTACTGTGATAAGGCAAGTGAGCTTGTTTATAAGGTGGAGCATGAGTTTGACCTGATTGAGAGAAAGTACAACAAGCTTATTGAGCAGAAGACGATTTTTGCAAAGAGGGCGCTTGCAAGGATACACTATATCCTGCAGGAAGGCGCAGATGATGAGGATAATATAGTAAAGCTCATTAACCTGATAGATAAGAGTGATAAAACAGATGAGATACTTGGGGCTCTTCGAAACAGAATGAAGTTCACCAGACAGTTTTACAATGTAACGGACGACAGTTTTCCGGGAAGAAGAGAGAGAGGAAGAAGTGAGTTTGTTCCGTTTGTTATTGACGATGCTTCGGCAGGCGAAGATGATATGGCAGATTTTGTGCCAAAGCCATTGTATACCAAGAAGGAGCTTCAAAGCTTCAGAGATAAAAATATGCGTGATGGCATGTTTGTGACAGATGAACAGACTGTAGAATCCATGGAGGATCTGGAAAAGCTTCTGTTTTTATGGCAGGAGGAAACCAATGAGCGCATGGGTGAGGATACGGTGAGTCTGGATGGAGAGATAACAAAGAGTGATGGTGTAAGCTACTCAAGGCTTGTAATATCCAAATCGGACTCTAAACGAGAGGCATAGAAAAGAGAGCAATGTATGTTTGAATATATGGAGAATGTTTCGCCAAATGAGGCAGAAAATATTAGAAAAACTATTCAGGATCTGTTGAGGCAGACCTGTATTTTGCAAATGAAGTGTGACCCCGTTACATTGATTCAAAGAGACAATCCAAGGTATCAGGTGTGTCTTAGAAACAGAGAGTTTATCTCTGATTATCTGGCTGTACTTGACTGTGAGCTGGTTCATGACCAGCAGGAGCATCTTTTCAGAATAACGGGTGATGGTGTCATGCTCGAGAAGATGACTCTTCTTACTGCAAGGATTGTCATTATAATGAAGATGATATACAGGGATAAAATCATGGGCGAGGGGCTTAATGCGACAACAACGAATCTGGCAGAGATTCGTGAGTATGGCAGAAATACCAATCTGATTACCAGAAAGCTCACTAATCAGGAATGGTCAGACGCTCTTTTGCTTATGAAAACACATCAGATGATTGAACTGCCGGGGGCTATTGCAAACCTGGAGGACAACACACCAATCTATATTTATGGCACAGTAAATATATTCTGCTCAGCCATGGATATAAATGAGCTTGTGCGCATGTACAGTGATGAGGTGGAGCTGATTAAGTATGATAACGAATCGGCTGCAACACTTGAAGCTGCCGGATTGAATACAGAAGGCAGTTCTGTAAACCATACCCATGAATTTGCCAAGAACAGTGAAATGGAGGAGTTACCAATTGAGTCAGTCTAAGAAGATATTTACCAGAATGTGTCTAAACAACTGGGGCGGAATAAATCACAAGGTTTTGCAATTTAATGAGTATGTCAATTTGTTCAGTGGTAAGAGTGGCTCGGGAAAATCAACCGTCATGGATGCGATTCAGGTAATCCTCTACGGCAGCTTCAGCCCCACATTCTTGAACAAGGCTGCAGATGATGCAAAAAACAGGAGAAGTGTTCTGAGCTATTTGAGGGGTGAGCAGAAGGATGGTTCCGCAAATCGTGGCGACTGTGATTTTTGTTCGGTCATAGCGCTTGAGATAGAGGATACAGGCAGTCATACGTTTACATGTATAGGAATAGCATTTGAGGTACGAAAAAACGATTCTGAGATTAAGAGATTTGTGTACTTCAGTCATTCGGGCAGGATGCCGGAGCCTTCATATGTGACAGCGGATGGCTTTTGCTATTCAAATAATGATATTAAAAAGCTTGTAAATACTCGCTCACAGTCAGCTGACAGACGCGCCAGAGGGGATGTCAACCGTATTTACGCATCGAAGGAGGCATATCTTGGCACATTATATGATGTGATTTTAGGATATATTGACCCGAATCGTTTTATCACAATGGAAAAAAGTGCTATTGCACTCAGGATGACAAATGGAACAGGCCAGTTTATACGTGATTATATGTTTCCAAAGAGTGACTCGGGCACGATAGAGACTATCAGTGAGCAGCTTGATGCATACAGACAAATCAGGGAAAAAATAGAGGATATGCGCAAGCGTATTGAGCTTCTTAAGGAAATAAAGGAGTCAGGGCAGGAACTGGTAAATATCCAAAGCGATATTGTCATGGCAGAGACAATGATCAGGTGCATAGATATCGAGGATATGCGTGCAAAGATTCAGGCAGCTGAGGATGATAAAAAGCGTATCGAAGAAGAACAGGACAGGCTTTCAGAAAAGGCAGAGGATATAGCCGGGCAGCAGGCAGATGTGCAGCAGGAGTATATTCAGGTATGTGCGGATTTGAAATCGAGCGACTTAGGAAGCAAAAAGGATCAGCTTAGGGAGCTTGAGAAGAGAAGTCTCATGCTTACCGACAACAGCCGTCAGTGGATTAAAATCACAAACGGACTAAAGGCCTGGGATGAGGATGAGGTCATCACAGATTATGTGAGCAATGCAGTTTTAAACCTCATTGAAGAGATTGTGGATGGCGATGTCACAGAGGCAAAATGTCAGGAGCTTCATCTAAAGCTTGAGTCTATAAAGAAGGATATAGAGGATGAGCTCGAGGACAATACTTCGCAGAAAAATGAGATAACAAAAGAGCTTAAAGAGAAAAAACGTCTGGTCGATGATATGAAGAACAACCGCAAGTCGTACAGTGAGAGCCTGCGTTCGGCAAGAGCTGCGCTGCAGAGAGACTTAAGTGATAGATTTGGCGAGCCTGTGAAGGTACAGGTATTTGCGGATATGTTTGACGTACAGGACGAGGAATGGAAGAATGCCATAGAAGGACGTATGGGCAGGCTCAAGTTCTCACTTATCACAGAGCCGCGTTATGCGCATACTGCTGCTGTTATTTTCAGGGACATGAAGCAGTTTGAGGATGTTGACCTCATCAATTCCAGGGCTATCATGGACAGCGAACCAAAGGCCATGGATGGTTCGCTTTATGAGGCAGTGGATACAAAGGAAAAGTATGTAGATGTCTGCCTGAAAAGATATCTGGGACATATTATAAAGTGCCGGAGTGTTGACGAGCTTGAGCAGGTACGAGATGGAGTTACACCGGACTGCTACTCATACAGCAACTTTATTTTCAGACATCTGAAGAAGCGCGATTATACTACAAATGCCTGCATCGGAGGCAGGGTATCCAAGGCAAGACTTGCCGAGTATGAGGCAGATGTGGAGAGGCTTGAGAAGGACCAGATACAGCTTATGGGTATTATTTCAAGTCTCAAGGCACAGAGAGATTTTGAGTGCTTAAAGGGGGAGCCGGAGTATTTTGTGGGCCTTTCTGAGGCGTCAGATGAGCTTAAAGCAGTTAATTCGCAGAAAAATGAGCTCGAAGAGATTATTAGGACGATGGAGAATGGGCAGTACAAGGAGCTAAAGGAGAAAAAGAGGCTTCTTGAGAAAAACATCGATGCACTTAAGAGTGCTTTTTCACTGAATCAGCAGCAGATAAATGAAAAGATAAGCCAGCATGAGAAAATCATAGGTGCAAACGAACAGCGAAGAGCACAGCTGGAAGATATGTTACAGGGCTATGTTGCCGGAGAGGAGCTTGAGAAGCAGGTGCAGGATATGCTGCAGCATAGCTCAGGAGCATCGGTCAAGAGCAAACAGCGTGAGAAGCTTATTGAGCTGCAAGGCGCAGACGGAAATGGTGGCAGGCAGCAGTCGTGTGTGGAGACGTTGCAGACTGCCCGCTACAGGTATATAAAGGAGTTTCCGTCAGGTCAGTTCAGCGGAGCCGAGAAGTCAAATAAGGCATATGAGGAGCTGCTGGAGAAGTACGAGAAGGATTATGAGCCGGAATATGAGAGTGAGTTTGAGGAGCAGTGCAAGGTGATTTACAAAAGTCTCAGAGAGAATGTCATCGGTACAATCCACGGTGATATCAAGGCTGCAAAGCGCCATGCCTATGAGATAAACAGGCTTCTTAGGGAGACTAATTTCTCAGACAGTACCTATCAGATTAAGATAGAGCCGGCAAAGAACGAAAACGGTCAGTTCTATGATATGCTTATGGCGGAAGAACTGGACAGTAAAAATCCGGATAATGGCGGAATAGCTGGACAGATAAGCTTTGGTGAGGATGATTTTTATAAGAAATATGAGCAGAAAATTAAACTTTTGACAGACAAGTTCATGCCGCCAAGGGATGAGGATGAACATCTGCGAATGCAGAAGCGCAAGGAAATGGAGCAGTATGCGGATTACCGCAATTATCTGTCATTCAGCATGTATGAGCAGGTTACGGACGAAAACGGCCGTGTCATCAGGGAAAACTTTGTAGATGACATGGCAGGACGTGATTCGGGCGGCGAGGGACAGAACCCTAAGTATGTTGCGCTTCTTGCGGGCTTTGCGATGCTTTATATGCAGCAGAGCAATCGTGATTCAAAGATTAAGCTGGTGCTTTTGGATGAGGCATTTTCCAAGATGGATCAGGAGCGAAGTGCGGTGTGTCTCAAGTATGCAAGGAAGATGGACTTGCAGCTGATTGTCTGTGTACCGGATGAACGTCTGCAGTCGCTTATCCGAAATGTGGACTGTGTCTATGGCTTTAGGCGGCATAATAATCAGATTTCTATGATGCATATAGACAAGGGCGATTATCTGAAATTGATGGAGGGATAGATATGGCATATTATATAGCAGAAGGTGCCGTTGTTAAGGGTCAGGTGACAATGGCTGACGGAGCAAGCGTATGGTATAATGCAACTGTAAGAGGCGATTCAGAACCGATAGAAATAGGCAGAAATTCGAATATACAGGACAATGCGGTGGTACATGTGGACTTAAGCCACAGTGTCAGAATCGGTGACAATGTGACAATAGGACACAGCGCAATTGTTCACGGGTGTACTATAGGTGATAATACACTCATCGGCATGGGTGCCATCGTGCTAAATGGAGCAAGGATTGGTAAAAACTGCATAATAGGTGCGGGCGCTCTTGTCACCCAGGGCACCGATATTCCTGACGGAAGCCTCGCATTTGGTTCTCCGGCAAAGGTGGTCAGGGCACTGACCGCTGATGAGATAGAGGAGAATCATCGCAATGCCATGCATTATGTGGAGATTGCGAGGGAGTCGCTGATTTAATATTGGACGGATTATTTACATAAACTTTGCAAATGGGTGGTAGCGGTTTTTACATAAAAAAAATAAAATCGTAGTCTGAGGCATACAAAACAGGAAAGGTATAATTTATGAAATCAAAAGAAGACAATACACAAAAGAAAACCAAAAAGCTCTCATCAAAGGAGCTCTCATGGGTATTATATGATGTGGGAAATTCCGCATACACACTGCTTGCGTGTGCGCTCATACCGATATGGTACAAAAGCCTTGCCGTTGGAGATGGTGCAGGGCAGATTTCATCTGACAGGGCAACCGCGTATTATGCGGTGGCAATAGCTGTGATGACAGTTGTATCAGCACTTATCGGGCCTGTCTGTGGTGCGATAGCAGACCATATGCGCATCAAAAAGGCTATTTTTTCAACGACCGTAGTTGTTGGAGTGTCGGCATGCATACTTAATGGTTTTACACCTACATGGGTGCTGTTTCTTGTTATTTATGTGCTTACAAAGATATTTTACAATGCATCGCTGGTGTTTTATGACTCGATGCTTGTCGATGTGACGACAAAGGATAGAATGGACGAGGTGTCTTCCTACGGCTATGCCTGGGGATATCTGGGCTCGTGTGTGCCGTTTCTTGTTTCACTTGCAGCGTACATCTGTGGACCGGATATGCTTGGATACATATCAAACCGCCTGTCGATGATAATAGGCTTTGCGGTTACAGGAATCTGGTGGTTTGTTGTTACAATTCCATTGTTTAAGAGCTATAAACAGGTGAATTATGTATCGGATGCAGCAGACAAAGATATTCATAAGAATTTTGAAAATGATGCATTTATAAGAGACAATATCAAAGAGAAAAACAAAACAAACAAAAATCCGGGAGTCCTAAGACTTATAGCTGACGCATTTGCACAGATTTTTGGAACAATCAAAAAAATAGCTACAAAAGATAAAAAAGTAGGACTGTTTTTGGTTGCTTTTTTCCTTTACATAGATGGTGTAGGTACTATAATAGATAACTGTATAAACATAGGAACTGATTTAAAGCTTGATTCAGTGGGACAGGTAGTGTTTTTACTTTTTACACAGATAGTGGCATGCATCGGTTCACTTGTTTTTGGAAGACTGTCACAGACATACAAAACTACAACGCTTTTGTATGTCTGCATTGCGGGATATTTTGCAGTTTGTCTATATGCACTTACACTGCATGATCTGATTGGCTTTGGAATCATGGCATTTGGTGTGGGATGCTTCCAGGGCTCATTGCAGGCGCTGTCACGCTCATATTTTTCAAAGATTATTCCTCCTGAGAACTCGGGAGAGTACTTCGGAATCTATGATATTTTTGCAAAGGGAGCTTCATTTTTAGGCTCGCTTGTCATCGCGTCAGTAAAGCTTGCAGGCGGCACGATAAATGTAGCGGTTGCAACTATGGCAATATTCTTTGCAGTGGGATTTGTATTTTTAAGGCTTGCAGACAGATATGATGCACCGAGGCATGAAAATAACTAAAATAAAAAGTAACGAAAGAAGGCTTAAAGCATGATAAACACAGAGGGAACAAAGGTCTGGGCACACAGAGGAGCATCCGGATATGCACCGGAGAACACACTTGAGGCATTCAAGAAGGCAGAAAAGATGAAGGCTGACGGCGTGGAGCTTGATGTGCAGCTCACAAAGGATGGGGAGCTTGTGGTCATACATGACGAGACCGTGGACAGAGTGAGTGGAGAGAAAGGCTTTGTGAAGGACTATACACTCAAGGAGTTAAAGCGCCTCAATGTGTCAAAGCACATGCCGTCCTATGACAAGAAGACTCGCATTCCAACACTCGATGAGGTGTTTGACCTGCTCAAAAACACAGAGATGACCATAAATATCGAGCTCAAAAACGGTATCGTACAGTACAAAAATCTGGAGAAAAAGGTACTGGCGCTCGTGGAAGAGTATGATATGCTTGACAGAATCTGGTGCTCATCATTCAATCACGAGTCGATTGTGCGCATGAAAAAGCTTTGCCCTGATATGAGGTGCGGTCTGCTTTTTTCTGACATTATAGTAAATCCGGCAGAGAATGCAAGCGAGCTTCATGTGG
>OOBO01002415.1_pt1 | contig 10385 bp, 9 predicted proteins | sample 1671031 | NCBI WGS metagenome assembly OOBO01 (sample SAMN06348115, study PRJEB24527) | human gut metagenome | biome: human gut; feature: ankylosing spondylitis patient; material: feces | host: Homo sapiens | place: China | collected 2015-10 | reverse complement strand
CGATGGTACTGCGTAACAGTGGAAGAGTAGGTAGCCGCCGTCTTGAGAAAGGCGACAGCCGGAAGAGAGAGGAGTCAGTCGAAAGATTGGCTCCTTTTTTTGGTATATATCCTCTCTGCCTTTTTCTATTTTTAGGTGTACTTTGTTGTTCGGATGGATAAGAAATTGTAATTTTGTGCTTTTGTAATAGCTAAGAACCTCATATGGATACTGAAAAGAAAGAGAATAAAGAAGTAAATAAACTTTCGCTACTTATCGTAGCAGTTATAGTATTGGTACTGATTATTGCTGGTGCCGGTTATTATATTTATCATCAAAAGCAGCAAATGACTGATTTGGTGGAAACCTTTGATCTTGAGAAAGAATCTTTGGAGGATGAATATAATGAATTGTCTCTTCAATATGAAGGTTATAAGTTTAGCGTAGGCAATGATTCCCTTGTTGCCCTATTATCTACGGAGCAAGCAAAGGTACAACGTTTATTGGAAGAATTGCGTACGGTGAAGGCTACGAATGCGAAGGAAATAGCTCGCTTGAAAAAGGAATTGGATACCTTACGTAAAATCATGCGTAACTATGTTGTCCAAATCGATTCCTTGAATCGTGAGAATGAGCAATTGAAGGTTGAAAAGAAAGAGGCTGTTCAGAAATATCAGAGGGCTACTTCACAAGCTGCTACCTTGAAAAAGGAAAAAGAGAAATTGACGGAAAGAGTAACGTTAGCTAGTCGTTTGGATGCGACGGATATTAACGTGACTCCTGTGAACTCTCGAGGTAAACTCGCTAAGCGTATTAAGAAGATGCAGCAATTCGTCGTGACTTTCAAGATAGCGAAGAACATTACCGCTCCTGTCGGCGAAAAGATGGTATATGTACGGATCATGAAACCGGATGACGATATATTGGTGAAAAGCCGTGCGGATGTATTCGCTTTTGAAGGAAAGGAAATCAATTATTCTATGAAGAAAATGATAGAATATGAAGGTGAGGAGGTGGCAGTGACCATGTATTGGAATATCGAGGAATTCTTATCTCCGGGTACTTACCGTGTGGATATTTTCTCTGACGGTAATTTGATCGGACAGAAGAGATTTACCTTGGATGATTAACTATGAAATTATCTCCCGACTTTGAGAAGTTCCTAAGTTTTATTCCGGAGATTCTGTCTCGAGATGAATCTTTCCTAAAGGATTTGGAAAGTTGTACTCGAGGTGTGACAATCCGGAAAGGGGATTATTTGATTCGTACGGGCGAGTTGTGCCAAGATGCCTATTTTATTAATAAAGGGCTTTTTATCAATCAATATATTAATGAGAATGGGAATGAATGCGTAACCGGTTTCTCCTCGGATAGTATGTACCCTTTTGTTTCTACAATAGGTTATTTTACACAAGTCCCTTCCGAGTTTGAGGTGAAAGCTATCGAGGATGGTGAATTGCTCTGTTTTTCCCGGACGGATAACGTTTGTCGTTGGGATATCCAGCTTTCGCTACCTGTTATCAGAATGTGATGCTGATGATTATTTCCAAGCTCTATTCAATGTTCGCTGTCCGTCAAACCTGTAAGGCGGAAGAATTCCTGAAATATCTTTATACGAACCACCAATGGATCGTAAGCCGGGTCCCTGATAAATATATAGCTCAATATATGGGGGTTAGTGATTCTTGGTATTGTAAGTTGAAGAAACGTATCCTTTATTGAATTAGTTCAATTTTATATTCGCTTTAAACCTATACTTTTGTGCGGGTTTTTATATTTTTGTCACATAGGGAATATGATGGCATTATATAGGTAGGTTAAAACGATATAAAGATGAAACGAACTATCTTACTATTAACATTTGTAGTCACGGTGAGCTGTATGCACGCTCAGCGAATGTTGACATTGGAAGAGTGCCGGAATCTGGCGATCCAGAACAATAAGGAGCTACAAATCTCTGGCGAAAAGATCAAGATGGCGGATAACGAGAAGAAAGCCGCTTTTACCAAGTATTTTCCTCAATTATCGGCAAACGGTGCCTATATGTGGAACCAGAAGGATATAAACTTACTGGACATGGGCGCTTTGTCCTCATCCTTGAGCTCTTCTTTAGGTGGCTTGGCCCAATTACCGATGATCCAACATTTGATGAGTGGGGTGAACGATATGCAACATTTGGATGTGCAGAATATCTGGGTGGGTAATGTATCGTTGGTGCAGCCTGTATTCATGGGTGGGAAGATCGTTAATTATAACCAAATCACTAAGTTTGCCAAGCAATTAGCGGAGTCAATGAATAATTTACAGTTGCAGGACTTGATTTATAAGACTGACGAAACCTATTGGCAGGTCATATCTTTGGTGAATAAGAAGAAATTGGCGGACGCTTATGTGGATTTGCTCCGTAAGATGGATAGTGATGTGACCGCTATGATCTATGAGGGAGTCGCTACCGAGGCCGATGGGCTTTCTGTCAAGGTGAAACTGAATGAGGCGGAGATGGCTCAGACTAAGGTTGAGAATGGTCTGGCTTTAACCCGAATGCTTTTAGCGCAAATTTGTGGTCTGTCTTTAGAGGAGGATTTATCGCTTGCAGACGAGAAGCTGGATAATTTTCCGGTAGAGACAACACAAGCCTCGGCTGATCTGAATGAGGCTTTCATGAATCGTAATGAACTGAGAAGTTTGGATCTGGCAACGAAAATCTATAAGCGAAAAGAACGTATTGCTTTGGCAGAGATGTTGCCTAATGTCGCTTTAGCGGCGAATTACTTCGTCACGAATCCGAATGTTTTTAATGGTTTTAAAAATGATTTCGCTGGTATGTTTAATGTCGGAGTTATGGTAAAGGTACCCTTGTCCGGTTGGTGGGAAGGCACTTATAGGCGTAACTCGGCGAAAGCGGAAACGCGCATAAAAACACTGGAATGGCAGGATGCTCGTGAAAAGATTGAGTTGCAGGTAAATCAATCCGTTTATAAAGTGAATGAAGCGGGCAAAAAGTTGATCGCTTCTTCCCGTAATATGGAAAATGCGGAAGAGAATTTGCGGCGTGCGAATTTCGGTTTTGAGGAAGGGGTTATCCCGGCTTTGAACTTAATGGAGGCGCAGACAGCATGGGTTTCTGCTCGCTCTAGTTTGATTGATGCTCAAATCGAGGTGAAATTAACAGAAGTTTATCTAAGCAAGGCTTTGGGTAAACTGTCCGCAAATGAATAAGAGTAATAACAAATAAAAATATACACAGAGATGAACGAGAACAAGAAGTTTTCTATCAGTAACATGATGTTAGCTTTTATCACAGTATTGGTCGTGATCGGATTGGTAGCCTTGGCGGGTTTCTTCCTGCTTACACCGCCTGACGATATTATAATGGGGCAGGCCGAGGCCACCCAAGTTCGTATCTCCGGTAAGGTTCCCGGACGTATCGCTTCTTATCGTTTTGGCGAAGGCGATCAGGTAAAAGCCGGAGATACTTTGGTCTTTTTAGATACGCCCGAGGTTATGGCGAAGCTGAAACAAGCGGAGGCGGCTCGTGCGGCAGCGGAGGCGCAGAACGCTAAAGCGATTAAAGGAGCCCGTGAACAGGAAATTACGGCCGCTTATGAGATGTGGCAAAAGGCGCAAGCCGGATTAACTATCGCTAAGAAATCTTTCGATCGTATTCAGAATTTATACGAGAAAGGGGTGATGTCCGCTCAAAAAAGAGACGAGGTGGAGGCTAATTATAACGCTATGGTAGCGACAGAGAAGGCTGCCCGTTCTCAATATGAGATGGCAAAAGAAGGTGCCCGTAAGGAAGATAAGGCTGCCGCTGCCGCTATGGTCCAACGTGCGGAAGGTGCTATCGCCGAAGTGGAGTCGTATGTGGGCGAGAGCGCTTTGGTGGCTCCGATTGACGGGGAGGTTTCAGAACGGTTCCCGGAAGTCGGCGAGTTGGTTGGTACAGGCGCTCCGATCATGAATATCTCTGATTTAAATGATGTATGGGTAACTTTCAGTATTCGTGAGGATCTGTTGAAAGATATCAAGATTGGCTCGGAAGTAAATGCTTTTATTCCGGCGTTGGGGGACCTACCGGTGAAGTTGAAAGTCTATTATATGAAGGATATGGGCTCGTATGCCGCATGGAAAGCGACAAAGACGAATGGACAATATGACTCGAAGACTTTCGAGGTGCGTGCCCGTCCGTTGGAGAAAGTCGCTGATCTTCGTCCGGGAATGTCCGTGATCTTAAAGAAAAAAGGGAAAGAGATCGTATGACCTATAAAGAAAGTTTGCATAGAATCTGGCTTATCGCGAAGCGTGAGGTGCATCGGCTGGTGGCTCAACCGATTTACTTCTTTTGTATGTTGATCGCTCCGGCTATCTGTGTCATTTTCTTTGTATCGTTGATGCATGAGGGATTGCCGACCGATCTGCCGATAGCAGTGGTGGATATGGATAACTCTGCTACTTCACGCAATTTGATTCGCCAGTTGGATGCCTTTGAGCAGACAGAGGTGTATATGAAAACCATGTCGTTTACCGAGGCTCGTCAGGAAATGCAGAAAGGGAATGTATATGGAATTTTTTACATTCCATCCGGTTTCGCCGTGGACGCCACATCTGGAAAGCAGCCCCGGTTGTCTTTCTATACGAATGGTACCTATTTGATCGCCGCTTCTTTGCTGTTTCGGGATATGAAAACGATGTCGGTATTGGCGGGGGCCGCTGTGGGTTTACAGACCGGACAAGCTAAAGGATATACCGAAGCGCAGATCATGGGACAGCTACAACCGATCGTGATCGATACGCACCCGATCGGCAATCCGTGGTTGAATTATTCGGTATATTTGAATAATACGGTTTTGCCGGGTATCATTCAGTTGATGGTATTTCTGGTGACAGTATTCAGTATCGGTACGGAAATTAAATATTCCACGTCCCGTAAATGGTTGGATATGGGAGGGAATTCCATCGCAGTTAGTTTGTTGGGAAAGTTATTGCCGCAGACAGCTATTTTTACGGTCGTAGGCTTTATGTATTGTGCGGTGTTGTATGGAATTAATTCTTTCCCGTTAAATAGCGGTTGGTTGCCGATGCTTTTGGCGATGTTTTTGCTGATTATATCCTCTCAGGCGGTAGGCGTATTTATGATCGGCGTATTACCGACTCCCCGTTTAGGGCTTAGCTTCGCCAGCCTGTTCGGAATGATCTCGTTCTCCATTGTCGGATTCTCGTTTCCAGTACAAGGTATGGACCCTACGTTGCAAGCGTTGGCTCGTTTGTTCCCTTTGCGGCATTATTTCTTGATTTATGTCGATCAAGCCTTGAACGGGCGGGCGCTATTCTATACGTTGGGCGAGTACGCTTGGTTGTTGGGATTCTTGATCCTGCCCTTCCTTATCGGGCGGAACTTGAAGAGAGCGTTGTTGGATTTCAAATATCTACCGTAAAAACTGTATGTGATGAAAAGAGAACATCGTTTACGATATATCATAAAGGAAGGTCTTCTGGATACGCTTTATATTTGGAAAGATGAATTGAGAAACGTGTTTAAGGATGCGGGGGTCATGATCTTCTTTTTCTTGGTGCCTTTCGTATATCCGCTGCTTTATTCATTTATATATAATAACGAGGTAGTACACGAAGCGAAGATGGTGGTGGTAGACCAAAGTGATTCCTATTTGAGTCGTGAGTTTACCAGACGGGTTAACGCCACGCCGGATGTGGAAGTAGTGGGTGTTTGTCCGGATATGGCGGAAGCCAAGAAGATGTTAGATGAGAAGAAGGCCTATGGAATTTTGCTCTTTCCCCCGGATTATAGTAAGGACCTGCATGAAGGGCGACAGACAACCGTCTCGTTGTATTGCGATATGAGCGCCTTATTGTTTTATAAGGCTTTCCTTTTGGCGGCGACAGAGGTATCGTTGGATATGGGTAAGGAACTTCGGATGCATAATAATCCGTCGTCTACGGATAAGATGGACCAGATCACGGTAGACCCGATCCCGTATGAATCGGTAGCGTTGTTTAATTCCCAGAATGGTTTTGCCAGTTTTTTGGTACCGGCTATCTTGATCTTGGTATTGCAACAGACCTTGATATTGGGCATCGGAATGTTGGGAGGAACGGCACGGGAAAAGAATCGTTTCCATAGTCTGGTACCTATTTGCAGGCATTTTAACGGGACTTTGCGTATCGTGTTCGGCAAGTCGCTGACTTATCTTTTGCTGTATGTGGTGGTTTGCATCTGGGTATTGGCTATTGTCCCTAAGTTATTCTCCTTACCTCAGGTTGGTGAGCCACTGACTATTTTGTTGTTTTTACTGCCTTACCTGTTTGCCTGTATTTTTATGTCTATGACGCTATCGGGATTTATGACGAGTCGCGAATCGCCTATGTTGGTGTTCGTTTTCACGTCTGTCATCTTATTATTTATCTCGGGTGTCTCTTGGCCGGAGGCGGCTATTCCTCCGTTTTGGAAAGTGGTGGGTTATTTGTTTCCTTCTACTCCGGGTATCCAGGGATTTATCCGTATCAATACGGCTGGCGCTTCCTTGCATGAGGTGGCGCATGAATACCGGGTATTATGGATTCAGGCAGGTGTATATTTCATCTTGTCTTGTATCATTTACCGTTATCAGATCATACGTAGCCGCAAGATGATTATAAAGCAATATCGGTATATGAAGATGCGACGGATGTTGCGAGAAAGAGAATAATCCCTCGTTTAGGTCTACCCTAATCGCTCATTTAGGGTGTCCCTAAACGGGGGATTAGGGTGAGGGTAAATGTGTGATTAGATTTTAACTTTCGGTTTATACATATCCTCAGCGGTCAGGCCACATTCTTTCATCATGCGGATACTGTAAGACAGATCGCTGACGTTTGGTGTCACGTTGTTACTTCCAAACGTGAATTTAACGCCGGCGGCTTTCGCCTTCATAATGATCGCTTTATTTGGAATATTGTATAGTTCGTTGATCTCTAAAGCTTTTCCGCTTTTTGCCAATGCCTCGACGAAACGGTTCATGCGGGCCTCTGTCCAGAATTCGTCAAAACGCTTATCCATCGGAGATGGCAAGAAACAAGGATTTACATAGATATCTACCGGCTCTTCCAATACGGAGCAGATACGATCTACGATCATGTCCATATATTGCTCCTCATTCTCGATCCAAGTCTCTTCCGGAATCCATAGGCGGGTACGGCGACCTTTATTGTCCTTGAACGTCAAAGCGTCCGTAAACACATAGTCGAATTCTTTAAGAGTCTCGGGAGAGAATGTGGTTATCCATTCGCGTCCTTCCGCTTGCATGCCAAGGATGAAAGGCTGTGAGCGCATCTCATTTAGGTAATCCATGACTTGTTGGTCGTTCGTGATCGGGAAACCGATGCCGCAGTTCGGTGCGATCGTATAATTGATACCGGTCTTGCGGGATTGCTTAGCGGCAACTTCCTTGGTTAAGCCACCTTTTAAGTGCACGTGATAATCTAATACCGGGAAATCCGATTGATGTAATTTAATGATCTCATCATTTTGCTCATCGTTAGCTTCCGCCAATTGTGCGTTGATATCGATCGTGGATTCATCAATTACGTTCACGGTGATGTTCTTGATCTGGATCTCACCGCTACCATCACTCTCTATGGCAAATGTCCCTTCCGATAATAAGGCATAGGCGTTAGCGTCCGTACGATACGGTGCGGTTGGTTGGATATACTCTACAACCGGTTCGCCGTTTATATTTACATCGATCTCTTGTCCGGCAACCCGGATATCCATCTTGAACCATTGATCCTCTTTTACGAAGCTTTTGGTCAAATTCCTCACGGAAACAAGACTTCCTGTCATTTTCCACCAAACCTTATCAGCCCGGTCATTATTGATAGCGATACGATATCCTTTCTTCAAGGTTGGGTCCGTATGGAACCAGACGGCGCCTTTGCCTCCCGGGGTAGTACGTAAATCAAGGGTCAGATCGAAGTTTTTGTATTTGCCGTTTTTCAGTACGGCCAGTGCATCCGTACCTTTCAAGGTCATTATGTCGTCTTGAACGGAGACATCGCCTGTCATTTTCCATTTGTTACTATCTTTGCCATCGAATAAGGTACCACTGCCGGAAACACTACAGGCTGTGGTCAGGACAAAGAGAAGGCCCATCGCTAGAATTGATAATTTTTTCATGATATAAATGATTTAAGTAATAATATATCCTCCAAAGATAACGAAAATTAAAATACAATGTCCTTTTTGAAGATTTTAACTTCCATAAAGATATAAACCTAAGAATATAGTCTTACTTTTGTAAAAATTCTCAATCAAACTTAATTAATAGTACTATGCAGAACAGACGTAATTTTTTGAAGCAAGCCTCTTTGATGCTTGCGGGTGGGTTGGTAGCCCCGCAGTTATTATCTTCTTGTGGCGGTAAATCAGGACAAGCTGCCGCTACAGCATCGGAGTCTTCTAAATATATAGGGCTTCAATTGTATTCTTTAAGAGACCTTGTAAAAGAAGAAGGTATCCAGAAAGTATTGGAAACCGCCGCTAAGATGGGTTATAAGAATCTGGAGACAGCAAGCTATGATAACGGAAAGATTTACGGTTTAGCTCCCGCTGAATTTAAGAAAATGGTGAATGACCTAGGTATGAAGTGTACGAGCGCTCACCTTGGACAGGCATTTACGAAAGAAAAAGAAGCCGAGGTTATGAGTTGGTGGGATCAAGCGATTGATGCTCATAATGAGTTAGGCGTTAAATATATGGTTCAACCGTGGATGCCGGTTAACGATAAGACTACATTGGATGACTTGAAGATGTACTGCGATTATTTCAACACGGTTGGTTATAAGACCGCTGCCGCTAGCATTGCGTTCGGTTATCATAACCACGACTTCGAGTTCCGTAAGATCGACGATCAATTGATCTATGATTTCTTGTTGGATAACGTAAGCCCGAACCACGTATTCTTCGAGATGGATGTATACTGGGTAATGATGGGTGGTGGTGATCCTGTCGCTTACTTGAAGAACCGTCCGAGCCAGTTCAAGGCTATCCATATCAAGGATGAGAAAGAGATCGGCGCAAGTGGCAAGATGAATTTCAAGCCTATCTTCGATCAAATGTACGCTAATAACGTAAAGGATTGGTATGTTGAAGTTGAGCAATATACAAACAATGATCCGGTTGCCAGCGTTCAGCAGAGCTATGATTTCTTGAATAAGGCTGATTATGTGAAATAATCCGTTCGATGATAAAAAAGAAGAGGCTACTTCATTATCGGGTAGCCTCTTTTTTTATGTTCGCTTATTTGGAATACTCGTTCAATCGGGTGGATTTCGCAAGCTCGATGATTTGTTTCCAATCTTTAGCTAAGTTTTCCATATCCGGATATAGTAAATCCGCTCCGGCATCTAATAAAACTTGATCGGGGAGAGGTCCGGTGTTTACGGCTATCGTAAAGATATTGGCTGCCACGGCAGCTTCTACTCCCATGGGAGCGTTCTCTACCACAAAAGCTTCGTTAGGCTTCGCATGCGCTTTTTGAAGTCCCATTAAATAAGGTTCGGGGTGTGGCTTGCCATATTTCACGTCGAAAGCCGTAACCATTTTCTCTCGGTTGAAATGTCCCGGATAGGTATGGTTTAGCTTATCGATCAAGCTATGTTGGCCGGAACCGGTGACAACCAATCGTTGCAGTCCAGATGCTTCCACTTCTTTTAGAACCTCTGCGGCGCCGGTCATGGGGGCACCGTCATTATAGGTATTGAATAGATCCGCTTTCTCTTTATAGATCGTTTGCTTCTCCTCGGCGGTAGCGTCTCGTTGGAAAGTGCGTTGGTATAGCTCGTTGATCGTGCTTTCCCCAGTACGTCCTTCGAACATATAAAAGTCTTCCGGCCGAGAAGTTAGCTGATGGTGGGTCGCTACCTCATGCCATGCCCGTGCATGAAAACGCATAGAGTCATATAATACACCATCCATATCGAAAAGAACAGCTTTGGGAGAAAGGGATTCCTGCCTGTGTTTACGCAGATATCGGATAATCGCTTCTTGAATCATGTTATTACCTTCTTAAAAACCAATACAAAGGTACGTAATAAATCGGAATTAACAGAAATGGGAGGAAAGCTTCTTGAAATTAAATAAATATGATATATAATGGAATTTCATTTTATGAAACAAAAATGGTTTAAATGGGTGCTTACTTTTGATCCACCTACATGTACACCCTAACCGGATTGATAAATTTTATAATTATCTGGATGAGTTGATAGATGTATTGAAAAATAAGGGATATAAATTTATTTCGTTGAGATAATTAATCAATAAATTATGACGTAGTTCGATGAGAACTCTAGTTAACGCATTAATAACGAATTTTCAAAGGCTATAACTTGCTATGAATAAGTGATAT
>OOBO01002413.1_pt1 | contig 10396 bp, 8 predicted proteins | sample 1671031 | NCBI WGS metagenome assembly OOBO01 (sample SAMN06348115, study PRJEB24527) | human gut metagenome | biome: human gut; feature: ankylosing spondylitis patient; material: feces | host: Homo sapiens | place: China | collected 2015-10 | reverse complement strand
AGCAGTTAATCCGAGTGAGTTTATAAAATCTTTAGAAATGAAAGGAAAACTTCACGAACAATGTATTGCTTTTGAAGTTCAATTTCAATATAATAAGAAAGAATTTAATGTTTCATTACGGTTGAAAGATTAGGAGAACTTTTGCCGTAAGAAAATAATTCAATACGATAAGTCCAGCCAGACAAACCAGAATCTGGCTGTGGAAAGGATAGATTTATGGATAACCAGAGCAATTACAATAACGGCAATAACGGATACGGCGGCGGAGGCTATGGCAGCGGCGGTCCGGGAAATAATGGCAGCAATGGTAACAATAATAACAACGGCAATAATGGGGATAATAACAATAAGAATAACAAGAATGGCCAGATGATCATGGTGTTTATCCTTGTATCACTGGTAGCATTGTTCATTATGAGCATGGTCATGAACCGGTATACTTCCATGAGCACTTCGGAGATCAGTTATTCTGACTTCCTTCAGATGGTAGAAGATGGAAAAGTAGAGTCGGTGGAATTTGATTCTTACCAGATCAATATCACACCGGTTTCTGAAAACAAGAATCCATATCTTCAGGAACAGACTTATTATTGTGGACGTTTGGATGATCCGGATCTGCTTCCTTTATTGAAGGATAAGGGAATCACGATCTCCCGTGTGATCCCGGACAACACCTCCACATGGATTTACAATATTTTAAGCTTCCTGCTTCCGCTCGTACTGATCTGGATACTGATGGGTGTTTTGATGAAGCGTATGGGCGGCGGCGCTATGGGCGTTGGCAAGAGCACTGCAAAAGTTTATGTGGAAAAAACCACCGGCGTTACCTTTAAAGATGTTGCCGGACAGGATGAGGCAAAAGAGTCTTTACAGGAAGTTGTTGATTTCCTTCATAATCCGAAAAAGTACCGTGAGATCGGAGCAAAACTTCCAAAGGGAGCGCTGCTTGTAGGACCTCCTGGTACAGGTAAGACATTACTTGCAAAGGCAGTAGCAGGAGAGGCAGGCGTACCGTTTTTCTCTCTGGCAGGTTCTGATTTTGTAGAAATGTTCGTGGGTGTCGGTGCATCCCGTGTGCGTGATCTTTTCAAAGAGGCACAGAAACAGGCGCCGTGTATTATTTTTATTGATGAGATCGATGCAATCGGTAAGAGCCGTGATTCCCGCTATGGCGGCGGCAATGACGAGCGTGAGCAGACCTTAAACCAGCTGCTTGCCGAGATGGATGGTTTTGATACTTCCAAGGGACTTTTGATCCTGGCTGCGACCAACAGACCGGAAGTTCTGGATAAAGCGCTGCTTCGTCCGGGACGTTTTGACCGTCGTATTATCGTCGATAAGCCGGATCTGAAGGGAAGACTTGAGACGTTAAAAGTTCATTCCAAAGATGTTCTTATGGATGAGACTGTAGATCTGGATGCACTCGCACTTGCAACCGCAGGGCTTGTTGGTTCTGATCTTGCCAATATGATCAATGAGGCTGCGATCAATGCGGTTAAGAAGGGCAGAAAATATGTAAATCAGGCAGATTTATTTGAGGCTTTTGAGTTAGTTGCAGTAGGCGGTAAAGAGAAGAAAGACCGCGTGATGAGTGATAAAGAGCGCAAGATCGTTTCGTACCATGAGGTTGGACATGCACTTGTATCAGCCCTGCAGAAAAACACAGAGCCTGTACAGAAAATCACAATCGTACCACGTACCATGGGCGCACTCGGATATACACTCCAGACACCTGAAGAGGAGAAATACCTTGAGACAAAGGATGAACTTCTCGCCAAAATCACAACATATATGGCAGGTCGTGCAGCAGAGGTGCTGGTATTTAACTCAGTCACAAGCGGAGCCGCAAATGATATAGAAAATGCCACAAAGATAGCCCGTGCCATGGTAACTATGTACGGAATGTCAGATAAATTCGGCATGATGTGCCTTGCAACAGTACAAAACCAGTACTTAGAGGGCGGAGCAGGATTAATCTGCGGAGAGAATACAGCATCGCAGATAGATGATGAGGTACTCTCAATCATAAACAGCAGCTACGCAGAGGCCATGAAGCTCCTCGATGAAAACAGAGAAATCCTCGACAGTATATCAGATTATCTCTACCAGAAGGAAACAATCACAGGTAAGGAATTCATGAAGATGTTCCGCGATATGAAGGGACTCCCTGACCCGGACGAGGAAAAAGATGGTGAAGAGAGCAAAGAACAGGAAAATGCACAGAATGATGCACAGAAAGATACGACATCAGCAGCAGATCCACTCCTTCGTAATGCCACAGACCAGCCTGCAGATACAAATGAATCATCCGGATATACAGCGCCGGATGATACATCAAATAATTAGTACCTTATAGGTCAATTTTCGAACACAATGAGCAACCAAGCAATTTTCGCGCAGCGAAAGAGCGAAAAAAGAGTTTCGCACACATAAACTGAAAAAAGCCGGAGGGTACATAGTGTGTTCAGAAGGAAAATATGAACTGCCGCGGGCTTCCAGATAAGAGAAGGGACGAAAAAGCCTTGCAAACAAAGAAAACCAAACGGAGAGAAAACCCGCGGCTGACTTCATATTTTCCTGAGGAATACACTGTGTGCCATGCCGGCAACTTCACAACCTGAAGGTGCGAAACTCCACAACAACCCAAAAGAGCGAATATGGAAAAAACATTTGATATCAAAGAAGAATTAAAAAAACTCCCGGATGCCCCGGGAGTTTATATTATGCATGACAAGGATGATGTAATCATATATATCGGCAAAGCCAAAAGCCTGACGAAGCGAGTACATCAGTACTTTCAGGCGAGCCACAATGAGGGCATCAAGAAAAAACAGATGGTAGAGCATATAGATCATTTTGAGTATATAGTCACCGACTCTGAACTTGAGGCCCTTGTTTTGGAGTGCAACCTGATAAAGGAGCATACACCAAAGTACAATACTATGCTTCGTGATGACAAGACATATCCGTACATCAAGGTGATACTGGGAGAGGACTATCCGAGGGTGCTGTTTTCGCGTCAGATGAAAAAGGACAAATCCCGTTACTTTGGTCCGTATACGAGTGCCTCTGCGGTGAAAAGCTCGATAGATCTGATAAACAAAATCTATAAGCTTCGCACCTGCAACCGCAGGCTGCCGCGTGATATAGGAGCAGACCGGCCGTGCCTCAACTATCATATACACCAGTGCAATGCACCATGCCAGGGGTATGTGACGAAGGAAGAGTACGCCATATCTGTAAAGGGCGCGATAGATTTCTTAAACGGTGACTATGAGCAGACAATAAAGGCTCTTAGCGATAAAATGTTAAAGGCCTCAGAGAGCATGGAGTTTGAGAAGGCGGCTGAATACAGGGATCTGATAAACAGTGTGAAACAGGTAGCACAGAAGCAGAAGATAACAAATGCCGACGGCGAGGATAAGGATATCATAGCACTTGCAAATGACGATACTGATGCAGTAGTGCAGGTATTTTTCATAAGAAACGGAAAGCTGATAGGCAGAGACCATTTCCATGTGAGGGTTGGAAGCGAGGAGGCTGCGGATGATGTGTTAAATAACTTTGTGAAGCAGTTTTATTCCGGAACACCTTTTATACCGCGCGAGGTCATGCTGCAGAGTGAGATAGAGGATATGGCTGTTTTGGAGCAGTGGCTCAGTGAAAAGCGAGGCAGGCGTGTAAATATAAAGGTGCCGCAGAAGGGCATGAAGGAAAAGCTTGTTGAGCTTGCCTACAAGAACGCACTCTTAGTGCTCAGCCAGGATAAGGAGAGGATAAAGAGAGAAGAGGGGCGCACAATAGGAGCTGTAAAGGAAATCGAGGGACTTTTGGGCTTACATGGCTTAAACCGTATGGAGGCCTATGATATTTCCAATATCAACGGCTTTGAGACCGTCGGCTCCATGATAGTGTATGAGAAGGGCAAGCCTAAAAAGAGCGATTACAGAAAGTTTAAGCTTCGCACAGTTACGGGACCTGATGATTATGCGTCAATGCACGAGGTGCTCACACGCCGCTTTACACATGGCATGGAAGAACAGAAGCAGCTTGAAAAAGATGGTTCTCCACAGGAAATAGGTAGCTTCAACCGTTTTCCGGATATTATAATGATGGATGGTGGAAGAGGTCAGGTAAATATATGCCTTCAGGTGCTTTCTGAGCTGGGACTCGACATACCTGTGTGTGGCATGGTGAAGGATGATTTCCACCGCACAAGAGGTCTTTATTACAACAATGTGGAGATACCTATCGACCGCCACGGCGAAGGCTTCAAGCTCATCACGAGAATACAGGATGAGGCACACCGCTTTGCAATAGAGTTTCATAGGTCGCTGCGCTCAAAGAGTCAGGTACATTCGGTGCTTGATGATATTGAAGGCATAGGGCCGGCACGCAGAAAGGCGCTTATGCGCCGTTACCAGTCGCTAGAGAAGATAAAGGAAGCAGATGTCGAAGACCTTATGCAGACAGAGACCATGAACGAAAAAGCAGCACAGGCAGTGTATGCATTTTTCCACTCTGCCACGTAGATTTTGAAGCTAATCTGTGGTATACTAAAAAATAAATATACATCAAGGGGGACCGCGAATGGATACATTACACTCAGTATCAGTTGCAAAGGTAGCAGAATTGCTCGATCTCAACAATCTCACAAAAGAGATGAACCTAAAGGAGAGGGCGATAGAGTGCTCGGACGTCAACAGACCGGCGCTTCAGCTCTCAGGATATTTTGATCATTTTGAGGAGAGACGAATACAGATTATCGGAAATGTAGAGTATACCTATATAGAGAAGATGAGCGACAGCGAGAAAAAAGAGCGCTATAGCCGCTTCATGGAGTTTGATATACCATGTATCATCTTCTGCAGAGATTTACAGCCGGATGAGATATTTATGGAAGAGGCCAGAGAGCACGGTATTCCGGTGCTGTCAACAGGTCGTTCCACATCAAGCTTTATGGCTGAGCTCATCTATTGTCTTGGTGAGCAGCTCGCACCATGCATCACAGTGCACGGCGTGCTGGTAGATGTATACGGCGAGGGAGTAATGATCACAGGCGAGAGCGGTATCGGAAAGAGTGAGGCTGCACTCGAGCTCATCAGACGAGGACATCGTCTTGTGACGGATGATGTGGTGGAAATCAGAAAGATCAACGAGCATACGCTCATGGGTACTTCGCCTGAGATTACCAGACACTTTATAGAGCTTCGTGGCATCGGAATCATCGATGTCAAGACACTTTACGGAGTAGAGTGTGTAAAGGAAAAACAGCAGATAGACCTCGTAATCAAGCTCGAGGACTGGAAGAAGGAGGCAGATTACGACAGACTCGGCCTCGAGGAAGAATATGCCGAGTATCTCGGCAACAAGGTAGTGTGTCATTCACTGCCAATCAGACCGGGACGTAATCTGGCAGTCATCGTAGAGACAGCAGCAGTCAATCACAGACAGAAGAAGATGGGCTACAATGCAGCTCAGGAGCTGTATCGCCGCGTCCAGGCAAATCTTACAAAAAATTCGGAGGTATAATAAATCATGGCAATAGAAAAGAAAAACGCCTGGGAGAAATATCCCCAGGGACCTGAAAGAGAAAAATTATTTGCATTTGCAGAGGATTACAGAAGGTTTATATCCGGCTGCAAGACAGAGCGCGAGTGCACGGCATCAGTTTATGCTGACGCCACAGGACACGGCTTTGTAGACCTTGATGAGCTCATCGAGACAGGAAAGAGCGTAAAGGCAGGAGATAAAATCATAGCAAACAATATGGGAAAGGGACTGGCGCTGTTTATCGTGGGCAGTAAGCCTCTTGAGAAGGGTATGAATATCCTCGGAGCACATATTGATTCACCTAGAATGGACTTAAAGCAGGTGCCTTTATACGAGGACACAGACATGGCACTTTTAGACACACATTATTATGGCGGTATCAAGAAATACCAGTGGGTCACACTGCCGCTTGCACTTCACGGAGTCATCTGTAAAAAGGATGGCAGCACAGTGACAGTCAATATCGGAGACAAGCCAAATGATCCTGTAGTGGGTGTGAGCGATCTGCTTATTCACCTGTCAGGCGAGCAGATGGGCAAGAAGGCCTCAGAGGTCATAAAGGGCGAGAGCCTTGATGTGCTGATCGGAAGCATACCGGGACCAGAAAAGGACGAGGACGACAAGGATATCAAGGAGAGAGTAAAGGCCAATATCCTCACAATACTTTCACAGGAGTACGGTGTGGACGAGGATGATTTCCTTTCAGCAGAGATAGAGGTGGTACCTGCCGGAGAGGCAAGAGACTACGGACTTGACAGAAGTATGATCATGGGTTACGGCCACGACGACAGAGTGTGCGCATATCCTTCATACAGAGCTATGCTTGAAATAGAGGGCGCACCGGAATATACAAGTGTATGCCTGCTCGTGGACAAAGAGGAAATCGGCTCAGTGGGAGCCAGCGGCATGCAGTCACGCTTTTTCGAAAACTGTGTGGCAGAGGTGATGAACCTGGCAGGAGACTACAGCGAGCTTGCAGTCAGACGTGCACTGAAAAACTCAAAGGTACTCTCATCAGACGTATCAGCAGCCTTTGACCCGAACTATCCATCGGTTATGGAAAAGAAGAACTCGGCATACTTCGGAAAGGGCCTTGTATTCAACAAATATACAGGCGCCAGAGGTAAATCAGGCTCAAACGATGCCAACGCAGAGTACGTTGCAAGGCTTAGAAATATCATGGATACAGCAGATGTTTCATTCCAGACAGCAGAGCTTGGAAAGGTAGACGAGGGAGGCGGCGGAACAATCGCATATATCCTCGCAAACTATGACATGAATGTTATTGACAGCGGTGTGCCGGTGCTCAACATGCATGCGCCATGGGAAATCATCAGCAAGGTCGATTTATATGAGGCATTCAGAGGCTACATTGCATTTTTGAAGGAAGCATAGGCTAAAGGAATATAAGATGAATCAGACATTTGTAAAAAGTGTAACAGAACAATTGCCGCAGCTTGGTCTCCTGCAGGATGAGCCGATGAAAAAACACACGACATTCCGCATAGGAGGCTCGGCAGATTACTATGCAGAGCCTGATATGAGTCAAATTTCAAAGCTTATAGAGATGGCTAAGGCATGTGATATGCCGGTTACAGTGATAGGAAACGGAAGCAATCTGCTGGTAGGAGATAAGGGCATCAGAGGCCTTGTAATTGGTATTGGAAAAGGCCTGTCCGAAATCGATGTGACAGAAGCTGTGGCGCAGCAAAGCACAGCGCAGGACCTCACAGCACAAGACAACTGTCATATCATCACAGCCGGCGCCGGGGCTATCCTTGCAGCAGTGGCGGCAAAGGCAGCGGAGGCATCGCTTTCAGGTCTTGAGTTTGCATCGGGCATACCCGGAAGTGTTGGAGGCGCGGTAGTCATGAACGCAGGAGCCTACGGTGGAGAGATAAAGGATGTCCTAATCGATGCCACAGTGCTCACAGCAGAGGGCGAGCTAAAGACTGTCACAAGGGATGAGCTTGACTTATCCTACAGGCACAGTATAGTCCAGGAAAAGGGCTATATAGTGTTGTCAGCCAGATTCAGGCTCACACCAAAGCCTAAGGATGAGATAAAGTCATATATGGCAGAGCTTCGCACAAAGAGAGTGGAGAAGCAGCCGCTTGAGTACCCAAGTGCAGGCAGCACCTTTAAGAGACCGGAGGGCTATTTTGCAGGGAAGCTTATCATGGATGCAGGTCTTCGAGGTTACAGCGTGGGAGATGCACAGGTGTCGGAGAAGCACTGCGGCTTTGTAGTCAATAAGGGCGAAGCCACTGCAGCGGATGTCCTGACACTCATAAAAGACGTGCAGGAAACAGTTTTAAAGCAGTTTGGAGTAAAGCTCGAACCGGAAGTTAAGATGATTGGAGAATTCTAGTGAAATTTGTAATAGTGACGGGCATGTCAGGTGCCGGAAAAAGCACAGCAATGAAAATGATGGAGGATATGGGATATTTCTGTATAGACAATCTGCCTATACAGCTATTAGATAAGCTCATAGACTTTTCAAACACCTTCCACAGTGATGTGTCCAAGGTGGCAGTCGGCATAGATGTGCGAAACGGTTCAGGAATTGATGAGATTCCACAGACGCTCGAGCAGCTAAGGCAGAAAAATTTTCCGTATGAGATACTTTTCCTCGATGCTGAGGATGAGGTGCTTGTAAAGCGATACAAGGAGACGAGGCGTAATCACCCTCTCGCAGGCAGTGAGCGCATCAATAAGGGCATCGTGCTTGAGAGGGAAAAGCTGCAGTATTTAAAGGACAATGCTGACTATATCATAGACACAAGCCAGCTTCTCACAAGGGAACTCAAAATTGAGCTTGAAAAGATATTTGTGCAGAATGAGGATTACAAGAATCTCTTTATCACGATACTTTCCTTCGGCTTCAAGTATGGCATACCGTCAGACTCTGATATAGTCATGGATGTGAGGTTTCTGCCAAATCCCTACTATGTGGACGGACTACGCGCGAAAACCGGCAATGATAAGGAGATACAGGACTATGTCATGCAGTTTCCGGAGGCAAATGAGTTTATCGACAAGCTTGATGATATGATAAAGTTCCTCATTCCAAACTATATCTCTGAGGGCAAGAACCAGCTTGTTATATCTATAGGCTGCACCGGAGGCAAGCACCGCTCGGTAACGCTTGCAAACGAGCTGTACAAGAGGCTTAGCGGCTGTAATGACTATGGACTTAAGATAGAGCATCGCGACATAGGAAAGGATGCATTGAGAGGTAAATAACATGTCATTTTCCAGTGATGTAAAGGAAGAGCTGGCAAAGCAGATATCAAAGAGCAGGCACTGTCAGCTCGCTGAGCTTGCAGGCATCATAGAGCTTTCGGGCCGTATCAATGAAAAAACAAAGGGACTTGAGCTCGACACCGAAAACCTGCTGCTTTTAAATAAATATGCCACACTTATGAAGCGTGCCTTTGGCACAGATACCACAAAGGCGCTGGATGAGCAGGATACCGGAAAGATACTTGCAGCGCTTAAAATCACGGCACAGCCTGTCAACAGACAGACCGCAGACGGACTGCTTCTTATGCAGACATGCTGCAAGAGAGCCTTTATCAGGGGAGCCTTCATGGCAGCAGGCTCGATAAGCGACCCCAACAAAGCGTACCATTTTGAGATAGTGTGTTATACGAAAGAGCAGGCGAAGCAGCTTCAGGAGCTCTTGTGCGGCTTTGATACGGATGCCAAGATAGTAGAGCGCAAGGGGCACTATGTAGTGTACATAAAGGAGGGCGCCCACATCGTGGATAGTCTCAACATCATGGAGGCATATGTGTCACTTATGAAGCTGGAAAATGTGCGCATATTAAAGGAAATGCGCAACAGTGTAAACCGTAAAGTAAACTGCGAAACCGCAAACATCAGCAAGACTGTGAATGCGGCAGTAAAGCAGATAGAGGATATCAGACTGATACAGAAAATGAGAGGACTCGATGATTTACCGGCGCAGCTTCGGGAGATGGCGTTGCTTCGGCTTGAATATCCGGATGCACCGCTAAAGGAGCTCGGAGGATATCTGGATCCGCCAATGGGTAAATCGGGAGTCAACCACAGGCTTAGAAAATTATCGGCGATTGCGGAGGAACTGAGATAGATGAAGAAAAAGCTTTTATTTGTATTTAATCCCAAATCAGGCAAGGGACTCATAAAGGAGCACCTGGTAAATATCGTGGACATCATGACAAAGGCAGGATACAAAATCACCATTTATCCTACACAGTGTCAGGGAGATGCCATAAAAAAGGTCAGGAAAAATGCTGAGAAGTATGACCTTGTAGTGTGCAGCGGCGGAGATGGCACACTCGACGAGGTAGTGACCGGCATGGAGCAAAGCGAGGTAAATGTACCAATAGGATACATCCCTGCGGGCAGCACCAATGACTTTGCAAACTCTCTCGGCATACCAAAAAATATGGAGGAGGCCGCAAGAGTTGCCGTAAACGGTACTCCATTCCCGTGTGATGTGGGAGGCTTCAACGGAGATACCTTCGTATATGTCGCAGCCTTTGGCCTTTTTACAGAGGTATCCTACCAGACCTCGCAGCAGATGAAAAATATACTGGGACATGCAGCATATATTTTAGAGGGTGCAAAGCACCTGATGGATATCACCTCGTACAGGATGAAGGTGAGCCATGACGGTGAGATAATAGAGGATGAGTTTATATATGGAATGGTGACCAACTCCCTTTCGGTAGGAGGCTTCAAGGGCATATCAGGTCCTGACGTACTGCTTGATGACGGCCTTTTTGAGGTGACACTCATCAAGAATCCAAAAAACCCAATCGAGCTCAACAAGATACTTGCGGGACTGGCAAAC
>OOBO01002411.1_pt1 | contig 10400 bp, 7 predicted proteins | sample 1671031 | NCBI WGS metagenome assembly OOBO01 (sample SAMN06348115, study PRJEB24527) | human gut metagenome | biome: human gut; feature: ankylosing spondylitis patient; material: feces | host: Homo sapiens | place: China | collected 2015-10 | reverse complement strand
TATTCTATATTACTATGTGCAAGCCTTTTTCGTATCTGATTAAAAGTGCGTATTAATGAAGAAGGAGGAATCCTAGTTATGAGGATTAAAAAAGAAGTTAGGAAGATTGTCGCTTCTGTATTAGCTTTCTTAATGGTTGTAAGCCTTATTCCGGTTAATAGTCTTATGACAAAAGCTAATGCAGCTTCAAAAACTACTTTTGAAGGTGGAAAGACAGTCGAAGACGGAACTTGGAAAGGATGGACCTGGAATGTATTTGGTAGCAGTACAGATGTGACAAAGGCATTTGCTACAGATACAGGAAATGGAGGAGTTACATTAGAAGTAACAGGTGATAAAGGTAAGATTAATGGTTCAGCTAGTGATCAGGGATTAAATACATTCTTGTATGAACTTGATAAATCTTATGATTTTACAATCACAGCACAGGCTAAGGTTGATACATTAGCAGCAAATGCTCAGGCAGCCTTTGGTTTAACAATTAGAGATAATGTGGGAGCACATGGAAATACTGCAAAGTTAACAGCAGATAAGAATAATTTTGCATTTGTTGGTGGATATGGTAATCAGGCAGCAAGTGGACATGGTAATGCTGGATATAAGACAACAGCATTGGCACATACAAGATTAGGTGAATCACCAGAAGTAGGTGGAACATACGACCTTGCTATTCAGAAGGTTGGAGATAGTGTTAAACTTTATTTTAATGGTGAAGTTGCTGCAGAGTGTTCAGCAGATGATTTAATTACAGATAATGCAATGTATGTTGGATTATTTGCTGCAAGAAATGCTAAGGTTACATTTAATAATGTTAAGTTAGCTTACACACAGGACAGCTCATCAGTAAAGGTAACAACAAATGTTACAGCACCTAAGAAGACAACATACTGTGCAGGTAATACATATGAAGATGTTGATTTGACAGGCTTTAAGGCTACGGTATCAGTTGATGGAAAAGAAAGAGAAATCACAGCAGCAGATTGTGTTGTTGATATGAGCAGTAAACCATTTTCAGAGGTTACAGAAGCTGGAAAGCTTAATCTTTTATATCTTGGACAGGTAATAGAAGTGCCAATAACAGTTATCAAAGAAGTAGTATCTGATATGTATATTGAATATATGCCAGTTAAGACAGATTATATGGTAACTGATACAGCTCTTGATTTTACTGGTTTAGTAGGTAAGGTTGTATACAATAGTGGTAGAACATTTGATTTAAAGACACTTATTGATAATAAAAATGCTAACACAACAGTCAGTGATGTTGATTTTACAACTGCTGGTGATAAGGAAGTGACAATAAGCCATACATATGGTGATGTTACAAAGGATGTTATTATTCCTATAAACGTTTCAGATGCAACAGTTAAGAATATTACAATAACTAACCCTAATACAACAAGATTCTATACAGATTCTAAGTATGATGAGAATGATTATGTAGAAGGCCTTACAATAACAGCAGATTATTCAGATGGCTCATCTAAGGTTATTCAGGGTACAGATGCAGTTAAGGGCTATGTTAAGGCTGAATCAACAGAACTTGATACAACTAAAGCTGGCAAGTATGTATATGTAGTAGAGTACAATGGTGCTAAGGCTACATATGAGCTTGAAGTAGTTGAACCTACAGTTATGTCACTTGAGGTAACAACATATCCAACAACTACAACTTATGTTAAGGGAACTGATTTCAGCGCAGATGGTCTTGAGGTAGCTGCAGTATACGATAGTGGAAGAGAAGATAAAGTTGATGTAGCTAATGTTAAGGTTGATTCATCAGCATACAAGAAGGATGAAGCCGGAACATATGATATTAAGATATCTGCTACAGTAGATGGTAAAGCACTTGAAACAATTATTCAGGTTGTAGTAAGAGATAAGAAAGAATTTAAGTTTGAAGATTTAACCTGGAATTCTATTATATTTGGTCAGTCAATATCTAAGTCTAAGATGAGTATTGATGCTTCTAAAGAAGGTTCAGTAGTTATCGAAGCTAAAGAAGGTGCTGGTAAGTGTACAGATGATGGACAGGATGGTATAGCATATTACTATACTGCATTAGATGCTAAGAAGGATAACTTTGATATAACAGCCAATGTTACAGTTAATTACTTTATTACAAAGAAAGCTCCTGATGCTCAGGAAGGCTTTGGTATCATGGTAAGAGATTCTAATGGTACAGATGGTGACTCATCAATCTACTACTCTAATTCAATTGCAGTAGGTGGATATTATGGTCAGGTAAATGTATTCGGTAGATATGGTGTTACAGATGGAGATGCATCTAACAGACATAATATTACAAGATATGGTAAGTACAATAAAGCATTAACATATCAGATTAAGGAAGATGCTCCTAAGACATATGAATTAAGATTAAAGAAAGATAATTCAGGTATATATGCCTGGATGAAAGATACAGCAACAGGTGAATATGTTAAGGGTGCAGATGTTACAAGCACAGTAACAGGTGAGACTAATCCTGGTGGAGAATTAGAAAATATTTTCTATTACTTACCAGCAGATACATTCTCAACAATTGATGAAGAAAATATGTATCTTGGTTTCTTTGCAGCAAGAGGGGCTAAGATTACAGTTGATACATCATCAGTAGTTGTCAATGTAACAGACAGAGCAGCAGATGCTCCACAGACATTTGACAAGGTCGCTGCTACAGTACCAGCTGTATCACAGACAACACTTAGTCAGACTTCATCAGAAAGCTATACATATGGTGTATCTGTTAATACTAAGGGACTTCTTACAATTAAGCAGAATGGCAAGACAATTGAAAGCCAGAAGTTAGTAGAAAAAGGAACATATACGTTTGATACAACATTAATTGTTGGTGATAACAGATTCCAGGCATACTTTGAACCAGATGCAACACAGAATATAACATCATCAGCTCCAGTTGTAATGAATGCAACAGTTAACCGTAGAATAATTGCTCCAGTTAAGGAAGCTATATATTGTTCTCCAACAGGTACTTCATCAGCAGCAGGTACTAAGGAAGATCCATTAGATGTTCAGACAGCATTAACATATTGTCAGGCTGGTCAGGCTGTATATGCATTAGGTGGTACTTATAATCTTAAGAAGACTACAGGTATATGGCATGGTAATGATGGTACTGGTGAAGATGGAATGAAATATTTCATGGCAGCACCAGATAATACAGAAGATGTAGTATTTGATTTTGGTGGAAGCTTTACAGATAGCAAGTTCGTATCTAATACATTTGATTTATCAGGTGATTACTGGTATGTATCTAATATGAAGTTTGCTAATGGTGGTGGCGTTACACTTGGTGGAAGCCATAACATTCTTGAAGGCTGCGATTTCTATGGCCACTCTAATTCAGGACTTTCAGTATCAAGAACAGATGGTTCTAACAATAAGGCAGACTGGCCTTCATACAATCAGATAATTAATTGTAACGCATATAACAATAGCGATAAGTCACAGAATAATGCAGATGGTTTCGCTGCTAAGCTTACTTGTGGTGAAGGCAATGTATTTAAGGGTTGTATAGCAGCATACAATGCTGATGATGGATGGGATTTATTCTCTAAGGGTTCAACAGGAGCTATTGGAGCAGTAGAAATCTATGACAGTGTATGCTACGGTAATGGTATGTTATATTACAATGGTGCATTACATGACTCAAAGGGTGATGGTAATGGATTTAAGATGGGTGGTTCTGGTATAGCAGTTAATCACAAGATATATAACAGCTACTCATTTGGTAATGCAGCTAACGGTTTCACAAACAACAGTGACCCAATGGGCGAGTACATTAACTGTACAGGTTACAACAACGGAGGTTCAAACCTTGAACTTCACGCATATACAGGTGTGACTGCACAGTTTGTAGTTGAAAACTTCAAGTCATTTGCAGATAACTCATGGGAAAATGAGGAAACACTTGCAGCTCTTACATCAACAGAAAAAGATGCAGAAGCTGATATTATGAATATGATTAAATCATCAAGCAATTTCTTATATGACAAAGAAACAGGTAAATCTGTTAATGCTGATGGTGTTGAACTTACAGCAGCTAACTTTGTAAGTCTTGCTGAATTCAAGGATTATCTCCTTGGTGGAATTGAAGCAATTCAGAGAAATGAAGATGGTTCAATCAACTTAGGCAACTTCCTTAAATATACAAATGCTGCTGATAACGGAACAGATATACCGGCAGGAAGTGACACATCAATTACAACACCTGATACAGGTGACAGAGTAATGAAAGTTCTTGTTCCTTTAATTATCGTTATGGTAATTGCCGTTGCATTGCCTTGGAATAACAGACATTGACCCGATAAAGTATAGTCTTATTTTTGAACGTTTCCTTAATCCGGAGCGAGTATCAATGCCCGATATTGACGTGGATTTCTGCTATGAGAGACGACAGGAAGTTATAGATTATGTAGTGGAAAAATATGGAAAGGATTGTGTTGTTCAGATTGTAACATTCGGAACGATGGCGGCAAGAGCTGTAATAAAGGATGTTGGACGAGTGCTTGATCTTCCTTATGCAATGGTTGATAATATTGCAAAAATGGTACCTAGAGAAATAGGAATAACAATAGATAAAGCAATACAGGAAAATCCGGATTTGCGTAATGCATATGAAAATGATGCACAGGTACATGATTTAATTGATAAGAGTAAACGACTTGAAGGATTACCTCGTCATGCGTCAATGCATGCGGCTGGTGTGCTTATAAGCCAAAAAGCCGTAGATGAGTATGTTCCTGTAGCGACAGGGTCAGACGGTGCTGTAGTGGCACAGTTTGTTATGACAACGCTTGAAGAACTTGGCCTTTTAAAGATGGATTTTCTGGGGCTTCGTACACTCACGGTGCTAAAGGATTCTGTGAAGAATATCAAGGCATCAAGGGGCATTGATGTGGATATTGACCATATTGATTTCAACGATAAGGGCACACTTGACTTTATCGGAACAGGAAAGACGGAAGGGGTATTCCAGCTGGAGTCTGCCGGTATGCAAAGCTTCATGAAGGAACTTAGTCCACAGAGCTTTGAGGACATCGTGGCCGGTATTTCGCTTTACCGTCCAGGTCCTATGGATTTCATTCCCAACTATATAAAGGGCAAGAACAATCCAAAGGAGATAAGCTATGTGACACCTGAGCTTGAGAGTATTTTAGAGCCGACCTACGGCTGTATAGTATACCAGGAACAGGTCATGCAGATAGTGCAGAAGCTCGCAGGCTATACAATGGGTCAGGCGGACAACATCCGCCGTGCCATGAGTAAGAAGAAGCAGTATGTCATTGACGCAGAGCGCCAGAGCTTTGTGTACGGAGACGAGGAGCGCGGTATAAAGGGCTGTGTGGCAAACGGCATAGATGAAAAGGCTGCCAACAGCATATACGATTCGATGGTTGATTTTGCTAAGTATGCGTTCAACAAATCACATGCAGCCGCGTATGCGAAAATCAGTGTTCAGACTGCATGGCTCAAAAATTACTATCCGGTCGAATTTATGGCGGCGCTCATGACTTCTGTTATAGACAATTCAGCCAAGGCGGCGCAGTATCTTTACAGCTGTCGTGATATGGGTATTAAGGTGCTTCCGCCGGATATCAACTGTGGACAGGGCGAGTTTACCGCAGAGGGTGACCATGTCAGATATGGCATGTACGCCATCAAATCTTTAGGCAGGCCGGTAATAGACCAGATAATCGAGGAGCGGGAAAGTGGCGGCAGATACCGCACACTCTCTGATTTTATCGAGAGAACCTGCCAGAAGGAGCTTATCAACAAGCGTGCGATTGAGAATCTGATAAAGGCGGGAGCCTGCGATTCGCTCGACGGCACGAGAAAGCAGATGGCAATGGTGTATGCATCGATTGTGGACAGGGTGCAGCATGACAAAAAGTCAACAATGGCTGGGCAGATGAGTCTGTTTGACCTGGTCTCAGATGAGGATAGGCAGTCATTTGAGCTTAAGTATCCAAATGTTGGTGAATATGACGCTGAGGAAGCCCTGGCCTATGAAAAAGAGGTGCTTGGCATCTATTTAAGCGGACACCCTCTGGAAAAATATGCAGCTACCCTAAAGAAAAACATCACAGCAAATGCGATAGATTTTGAGCTCGAAGAGGAGAGCGGTGCCGTTAAGATAAAGGACAATGCGCACGTGGTAATCGGAGGCATGATAGCAACAAAGACTATTAAGTTTACCAGGTACAATCAGGCTATGGCTTTTATCACGATAGAGGATCTGACAGGAACAGTCGAGGTTATTATTTTTCCAAGAGATTACGAGCGTTATCAGAGATATTTACAGGATGATGCTAAAATATTTGTCATCGGACATGCGACGGTCGAGGATGAGCAGAACGGCAAGATAATATGCGAGAGAATCATACCGTTTGATGAGCTTCCGAAACAACTTTGGCTTAAGTTTGATACGATGGATGACTATAAGAAAAATGAGAGCAGGCTTCTTGATACAATCCGTGAATCAGACGGAGCAGATGAGGTCATAATTTACATCGCAGATACAAAGCAGATGAAGAAACTTGGCAGAAATTATTCCGTAAATGCAAATAATGAACTCATGGAGCAGCTTTTGGAATTTTTAGACAAAGAAAATGCGAAAATTGTTGAAAAGAATATTGAAAAATTATGCTAAAACAAGTACAATAGATTGGGATTAGAATAAATGATAATTTTTTAACATATGGAGGTTATACCAATGGCAAAAGAGATTAACACAATAGGTGTACTTACAAGTGGTGGTGACGCACCGGGAATGAACGCAGCGATTCGTGCCGTTGTTCGTCAGGCTCTCTCAAAGGGCAAGAAAGTTAAAGGAATCAAGAGAGGATACGCAGGTCTGTTAAATGAAGAAATCGTGGATATGGATTCAAAGAGCGTTTCAGACACAATCTCACGCGGTGGTACAATCTTACAGACAGCCAGATGTAAGGAGTTCGTTACAGCAGAGGGACAGCAGAAGGGTGCTGAAATCTGTAAGAAGCATGGTATCGATGCTATCGTAGTTATCGGTGGTGACGGATCTTTCCAGGGTGCGCAGAAGCTTGCTGCACTTGGCATCAATACAATCGGTCTTCCGGGCACAATCGACCTTGATATCGCATGTACTGATTACACAATCGGTTTTGATACAGCCTGCAACACAGCTATGGAGGCTATTGACAAGGTACGTGATACATCTACATCACACGAGAGATGCTCAATCATTGAGGTTATGGGACGTGGAGCAGGATACATTGCATTATGGTGTGGTCTTGCAAACGGCGCTGAGGAAGTATTACTTCCTGAGAAGTATGACAACAACCTTGAGGCACTCATCGAGAGAGTAGCTCACGCAAGAGAGCTCGGCAAGCAGCATTACATCATCATCAATGCTGAGGGCGTAGGACATTCACAGGAGATGGCTAAGGAAATCGAGGCTGCTACAGGCATCGAGACTCGAGCAACTATCCTTGGACATATGCAAAGAGGTGGAAGCCCTTCATGCAAGGACCGTGTATATGCTACAATCATGGGCGCTATGGCAGTTGATTTACTCTGCGAGGGCAAGTCAAACAGAGTTATTGCCCACAAGGATGGCAATTTCGTAGATTTCGATATCGACGAGGCACTTGCTATGAAGAAGAGTGTAGACGAGTACATGTACGATATCTCTAAATCTCTGGTTTAGTATCTAATATAGTTACGATAAATATGAATGCCCTTGTATCCGGCACATTAAATGCAGGTAATTGCGTGCATGTGCCGGTGCAGGGGCATTTATGCATTCGGAGAAAGACGAATGTTAATCATAAATGAGGGGCAAAATACTTTTTGACCCTCATATCATCAATATAGAAAGAGGAGAAAATGATTACAAGTGCATCAAACAAAAGCATAAAAAATGTGCAGGCTCTTTTAAGCAAGGCAAAGGAGCGAAAAAAGCAGGGCGTATTCGTGGTTGAGGGTCCAAAGATGAGCTTTGAGGCGCCATATGACTGGGTAAGTGCCGTATATATGTCTGAGTCATTTTTTTATGATGACAGGTTTAAGGAAGAGAAGAAGCGTTTCCTTGACAAAACAGAAATAGTGAGTGACTCGGTGTTTAAGAGTATGTCTGACACGCAGACTCCGCAGGGTGTGCTTGCTATAGTAAAGATGCCGCACTATGAGATAGATGAACTTTTTAAGGGAGACAAGACAGAGCTTCTTGTGCTTGAGAGTATACAGGATCCGGGAAACTTAGGCACTATGATCCGTACCGGTGAGGGCGCAGGTGTAAGCGGTATTATAATGAATCGCACAACAGTGGACATTTTTAATCCAAAGACTGTGCGCTCAACCATGGGCTCACTCTACCGTGTGCCGTTTTACATCACAGATGACCTTCCGGAGACTATAGAGTATGCAAAGTCAAATGGAGTTTCTCTCTACGCAGCTCATTTAAAGGGTAAGTGCTCTTATGACAGACCAGACTACACCGGAGCCTGTGGCTTTATGATAGGAAATGAGGGCAATGGATTATCAGATGAGATAGCTGACATGGCGGACACATATATCCGCATCCCTATGGAGGGAGCTGTGGAGTCGCTTAATGCCGCAATATCAGCCACTTTGCTCATGTATGAGTGCAATCGTCAGAGAAGACTTTTGGGAGAATAATATGCGTATTTGGTTTAAGATTTATACTGACACGCACCTGATGCGTGATATTACAATAGAAAATGACAGTGACGACACACGTACACACAAGATCTTTAAGGCACTTGAGGATGCCTGCCTTGCTTTTGACCTGGGAAAGCCCATCTGGCTTGACAGCAACGTAAGTGATTTCAAGAGGCATGGAAAGACACGCTTTACGAAGGATAATTTTGTGGAGGACATCGACTTTGATTTTCTCGAGATGCACGTCATCGAGGAGGATTGATACCTCATTATGGATATGATGAGTTATTATTGATATAAGGACGGTCCGCACACTGCAGGCACGGCGGCACACAAGTACTCTCTCGTTCGCTACGCTACGCCATTAAGAATCTGTAGGAATTATGCCTTTTGGTTTTCTATGCTTGACGAAACCGGCTTTTATGCGCCGTCCATGGCGCATAACGCCTTGCCCAGCCGTCCATGGCTGGGCATTTCTGGCTTTCCGGCATAATCCTACAGATTCTAAACATCTTCGCTATGCGCCCCTGCAAGAGTACGTATGCGCGTCCGGTACCTGGGGCTTACGTGCCTTACGTTGTGGTTTTAACCACAATTTATTTACTCCCCTTGAAGCTTGCGCTTCTTTCGCAGCTCTTTGAAAAAGGTAGAGAGCATAGTGCTGCATTCGTCACCACAGATGCCTATATCTGTCTGCACCTGATGATTGAACTGCTGCATCTGCAGTAGATTGATGATTGAGCCTGCACAGCCTGCTTTCGGATTCATGGCACCTATTACCACTCTGGGAATGCGTGCCTGTACTATTGCTCCGGCACACATCTGACAGGGCTCAAGGGTGACGTACATGGTGCATTCCTCGAGACGCCAATCTCCGGTCTTTTTGCTGGCTTTGCGGATGGCAGAGAGCTCAGCGTGAGCGAGTGGATTTTTGTCGGTATTTCTGCGGTTGTAGCCACGTGCAATGATTTTGTCACCGGCTACAATTACGCAGCCTATCGGCACTTCATCGAGTGCGTATGCTTTTTTTGCCTGTTTTATTGCCTGTTTCATATATTTTTCATCTTGTGTCATATTTGTCTGCTCCATGTGTTATAATCTATTTATCATGATACACCAAATGTGAAAGAAGGAAAATATGTTTTTTGAATATGAAACCCCACGCCTGCTTCTTAAGGTATTGCGCGCTGATTGCGCTCCGCAGGTTTTGGATTTTTACAATAGGGATAAAGAGCTTTTCGAAATGTATGAAATAGACCGCGTGCCGGACTTTTATACTGTGAAGCACCTGCAGAAGGTGCTCAGATATGAATACAATATGGCTGTCAAATCACAGCTTTTCAGATTTTATGTTTTTAAGAAGGAAAATCCGTGCCGGATTATCGGCACTGTGTGTATTTCTACGGAAGCTGTGAAATTGGCTATAAATTTTCCAGTGAGTTTCACCACATGGGGTATGCCACTGAGGCAGTCGGCTTCTGCACCAAGCTTGCCTTTAATGAGCTTCGCATGCACAAGGTGACAGCGGTTGTCCACCCGGGAAATGTGCCTTCGATGAAGCTTCTTAATGGGCTTGGCTTCGTGCAGGAGGGACTTCTTAGGGATTATCTGATGCTGCATGGGCAGTGGTGTAATCACTATATTTACGGGCTTATTAATAAATGAGTCCATTTATAATTTAACATAACAATTGGCGCTGGAAACAATGTCTGCGCCAA
>OOBO01002406.1_pt1 | contig 10421 bp, 9 predicted proteins | sample 1671031 | NCBI WGS metagenome assembly OOBO01 (sample SAMN06348115, study PRJEB24527) | human gut metagenome | biome: human gut; feature: ankylosing spondylitis patient; material: feces | host: Homo sapiens | place: China | collected 2015-10 | reverse complement strand
AAGCCAATTCAGAATTAATGAAAAATCCAAACCAGCTCCCTTTCTCTATATTATTCTCCTATATCTTCGTAGCATGAACCTTAGAAACATCACCGTTAAACTCATACACAGCTATTCCATACTTATGTAAGTTAATAAGCAATGACTGCGGATATCCATCACAATCTCCCTTAACGGCTGTAAGAGTCTTCTTCTGGTCAGCTTCATTATCTCCAAGAACCAGCTTATACTTAGTCTTGAACGGAACTCCTATTCTGAAGCTGTCTCTTTCAACTGGTGTAAAATTAAGTACAAAGAGAAGATTCTTCTTTCCATCCGGACTGATTCTCATAAATGATAAAACGCTATTATCTTTATCATTGGCATTAATCCATCTGAATCCTTCACTGCTGTAATCAGTAGCATACAGACATGGATAATTCTTATTAAGCTTCAGACACTTCTTCGTAAAATCCTTAAGTTCTGTATGACTTTCATCCTCTAACAGATACCAGTCAAGAGCACGTTTCTCACTCCACTCATTCCACTGACCAAATTCCTGTCCCATGAATAAAAGCTTCTTGCCAGGATGTCCACACATATATGCATATGCCAGCTTAAGATTCTTGAACTTGTCCTCCCTGTCACCAGGCATTTTACCAAGCATAGAACACTTAAGATGTACAACCTCATCATGTGAAAGCACAAGAATAAAATTCTCGCTGTAAGCATACATCAATGAAAATGTCATCTTGCTATGATTAAACTTTCTGAAATATGGATCAAGCTTCATATATTCAAGGAAATCATGCATCCAGCCCATATTCCACTTAAATGTAAAGCCAAGACATTCCCCATTGTCAGGATCACCACTTACCATAGGCCATGCTGTTGACTCCTCAGCTATAGTTATTGCCTGTGGGAATCTCTTCTTTAACATGCTGTTAAAATGCTTTAAAAAGCTGATTGCTTCGAGATTACCGTTGTCACCATATTTGTTAGGAACCCAGTTTCCTTCTGTCCTTCCGTAATCCAGATACAGCATTGAAGCAACAGCATCAACTCTTAAACCATCAATATGGAACTTGTCCACCCAGAACATTCCATTAGCAATAAGGAAGTTAGCCACTTCATTCTTGGAATAATCAAATACCTTCGTTCCCCAGTCAGGATGCTCTCCCTTTCTAGGGTCTGCATACTCATATACACAGCTTCCATCGAAATTAGCAAGTCCATGTGCATCCTTTGGAAAATGTGCCGGTACCCAGTCAAGAATTACACCAATTCCTTTTTCATGCATATAATCTACAAAATACATGAAATCCTTAGGTGTTCCGTATCTTGCTGTAGGTGCATAATAACCTGTTACCTGATATCCCCATGATCCATCATATGGATACTCTGCAATTCCCATAAGTTCAATATGTGTATATCCCATATCTGAAACATATTTTGCAAGCTCAGGTGCCAATTCTCTATATGTATAAAATCCGTCCTCTGTTCCATCATCTTTCTTCTTCCATGAGCCAAGATGACATTCATATATAGAAAGAGGTGCTTTAAGATGATTCTCTGTCTTCTTCTTCTCAACCCATTCAGAATCTTTCCATTCATAACCTGAAAGATCAGCAACTATTGATGCTGTCTCTGGTCTTAACTGTGCCTGATTAGCATATGGATCTGCCTTGTAAAGAGCCTCTCCACTCTGGGAAATAATAAGGAACTTATACATATCCCCTGCTTTAGCTCCCGGTATGAACAAATCATATATTCCACCATCTGAAATCTTCTTCATATCATAACCATATGCATTCCAGTTATTAAACTCACCTATAACATAGACTTCTCTTGCAGCAGGTGCCCACACAGCAAAATACACACCTTCTTTTCCGTCTTTTACTCCAACATGCGCACCCATTTTGTTATATATCTCATAATGAGTTCCCTGTCCAAAAAGATATGCATCCAGTTCTGTGATTGCCAGCTGCTCGTATTTTTGCATATTCTTCATAAAATCCTCCATTATATTATTATTATCCTACACGACACTTATGGGTCCCCTCAGATATCCCACTAATTAATAGTATATTACCACATTAGCAAATTAATTACTACATTTCATTAGCAAAAAAAATGTTCATTTCACATATATTATGTTATACTGTAAATCGCATTGAAATAAATGCTTTATATAAGTTAGAAAGATGAAAAGGAGTATTAAATTCTTATGATATACTATATTGTTAACGAAAGTTTCACTAACATAATAGCATTTGTCAGCATCCTGTTTGCTTTCGCATTTACAATAGCTGCAATTGCTCTTGGCAAGAATCTTCTTCCAAGAGATGCCGGAAGAGCTTATGCCATCAACGGAAGTAAATCAGTTGGAAAGCCAAGAGGCGCCGGCATGATTTTCATTCTTACATTCACAGTCACATGTGCATTATTCGTAAACTTAAGTGCCGAGCTTATCATTTATCTTATACTTGTGCTTGCCGCAATGCTCAGCGGATACCTTGATGACAGTGCTTCATCACCATGGGGTAATTTAAAGAAAGGTCTTATTGACCTTGCAATATCGGTTATGGCGGCAGTTACTTACCTGCATTACAACCCTAACACATTTGACCTTGCATTCTTTGGAAAGACAGTAACTCTTAATCCAATCATCTATGCAATACTTATTATTATACTTATATGGGTAAGTATCAATGTTACTAACTGTTCAGATGGTGTTGACGGCTTATGTGGTACACTTTCAGTTGTAACACTTGCTTCAGTGTATGTACTTTTTAAGTCATTTAATATTGAATCAGCTTACAGACACACCGTTCTTATTATGATTGTGTGTATCCTCGGCTACCTGTGGTTCAACGCATCACCAAGCAAGCTTCTTATGGGTGACGCCGGTTCGAGAGCAATAGGAATATTTATAGCATTTACATTCCTCAAGCTCCATGCACCGCTGCTTTATATTCCAATGGCACTTATAATTATTCTCGATGGCGGACTTGGTCTTATCAAGGTTTCATTCATGAGATTTCTTCACATCAACCTAATGAAGAACCTTCGTACACCAATCCACGACCATATGAGAAAGAATAAAGACTGGTCAGATACACAGGTTGTTTTCAGATTCACAATTATCCAGGTAATTCTTGGTCTTGCAGTAATATATGGATTAATGTTCTGATATTAAATATATTAAAATGGCATGTCAGTTGAATTTCTGACATGCCATTATTTCTGTTCTGAGAGTTTCTCAGCCTGACGCCGCCTGCGTCTGTGCTCTCTCTCTTTTATCTGCTTTTCATATATCTTAAGTGCACCCTTTTCATCAGTGTGCTTCATAATTCTGACTGCATAATATCTGCCTTCTTCGGTCTGTTTAACTCTGAAACGCCCCTTTATAAGTCCATGTTCATCACACGTAAACAAGCCGTAATAGCATTTCGAATTAGTAGCAAACCACTTAACCGTTCTTGTCATAGTCCTGCCACATAAAAAACATTTGCAGGAACGTACATTTCTGTCACTTGCAGCCTTGTCCCTTGTAGCAAATCCCTTTGAAATATACTTCTCATAAGTTCCAAAGTTAAGATATACCTCGTCCTTTCTTGACTCTGGAATTGTAAATGTGTCTATACTACAGAACTTCTTAACTCTGTCAAAATCCAGCTTCTTCATTATCTTGGCTGTGTACCTTGCATCACTCATTGCTGAATGATAATGCTCATCACCCTTGATTCCCTGCTCATCGATTGCAGATTTAAGATTCATGCGTGTCTTGCCATCTGAAAAATTAATACTGTAAAGTTTCTGAAGATCAAGATACAGAAGCGGCTTTGGGAAATTCTCCGGAACATCATAAAACTTCATATTTCGTCTTAATTCAGTAATATCCATGCTTCCCCATGTAACAAATGTATAATCTTCCCCGCACCATTCAAGAAATTCAGTAACACCCGATACGAAATCCGTTCCGTTAGCAAGGTCATTTTCTGTTATCCCTAATATCTTCTTGACTGTATTCTGCAGCTTTGTATACACCTGTGGCTTAATGGTACACTGCCACTCATCCACAATATCAAGCTTCTCATTAACCTTCGCCGCACCTATCTGTATAATCTCAAAAGGAAAATGATCCTCAGAAAATTGTTTTCCCTTGGCACTCTGATTCCACTCAAGATCCATAACAATATAATTCATAAACATTTTCCTCTGTTACTTATTCTAATCTCGTGATATCTACATATTAAAGCAAACATATTATAGCGTGTATATGGGCGTATGTCGATAATATTTTATGAAGATATTGCAATAAGCTACGCTCTTGCATCAAATGTATTATCTGCTCCTGCTGCTATATTATCACTTTCTTTGCTCTTTAATGCCTTTCTTTCTGCCGAATAAGCTTCATAATATGTTGTTTTTAAAGCAGAATTAACCTTTGTCTCCGCCTTTGTTTCTTTTGCCTGCCAGCCAACACCGCCTGTATATGTAAGTATCTCTTCTCCGTCTTCATTATATACATGAACTGCTGAACCAAAGCCTTTTCCCTGACACTTTGCCTCATACGGCTCTCCAAATAACATGCACAGCCATCTTTTATCCGCTTCCTGCACTTCTTTCATGACATATGCATTGCCAGAACCTGTCAGATAGCTGAATTTTCCAATCAAAGCAGCCCTGTCTGGCGCAACCTTGCTTATTTCTGACTTTCTTAAACTCTTAAATTCATTTCCCATATATTCATTGTTCTGTGCATCTTTTTTCGCCATTTCAGCAATTTTATCTTTTAAAGAGTCTGTCAGTTTCCATTTATTCTTTTTAGAAGCCGCAACAACACTGGTATCTGCGCTTCCCATTACATTAGATATATTCATGCCTGCCTCCTGAAACCACATTTTTACAAATGCTTCTTATTATCTGATATCGGCATAATTGTGTATATATTCCATAAGGTCGTTGTAAAATGCCCATTTTCTTCTCCGCCTCGTCTAATGCAGCATCATAGCTTGCATGGGTTCTTGTGCAACGCTCAACTATATTGTCCTCTCCATCTATGATAACCCCTCTGTAATACTCACACTGGTAATCTTTGTTCCAGACCTTTTCTACCTGTGGTGTGAATGTTCTTTCTTTTCCCTGCATATTTTCCCCTCCTGAAAGCTGGTCTTTATAATATTAACATATTGTCTTATTAAAACACAGTATACAAATTATTATTGTGTAACTATTGCTATAGATAATAAAATAAGATTGTAAACTTAAATTGAGGAGATGGCAGGCAAATTTGACCGGAATCAGATTAAACAGAATTGCTCTTATTTCAGAAGCTTTAAATTTACTTTTTATTTTATTATCAAAAGCAATCGTAGAAGCTATTTTTAGCGGAGTTACATCTGCTCTTAATACATTATTGATAATAATAGTTGTTCTCTTATTTTTAGTTGGAAGTGCTTTTTTAATCACATATTTGGTTCAGAAAAAATGGGATGTTAGATTCTTATTAGGCTTTTTCAGATATCATGACTGAGAAAGAATTTAAACATTGGCAGGAGCGAAAAAAAACAAATATAAATATTTGCAGTTTTAAAAACAGATATGAGAGAAATCCCATATCTGTTTTTTCTTGTATATACAATTAAAAAGCAGCAACGATTAATCGCCACTGCTTATCCCTTCTTAATATAAATGTTCCCACCCAGAGTCGAACTGGGGATTGAGACTTAGGAGGTCCCCGTTATATCCACTTAACTATGAGAACAACTTGGCTAAACACCAAGAGAGATTTTATCACAAAACATCAGCAAGGTCAATGATACCCTGAGATTAAAAAGAAACTGCCACCCGGCGATTACAATCGCCAGAGTGGCAGCTTCCATAAACACATTTATCGGATTAGTTTAATTATTGTAACTTGAACTTATCAATTGCCTCCTTAAGAGCCTCTGCAATATTATCAAGCTCAACTGTAAATTCGTTAAGGTCGTGCATTGTCTGCTCAACATCAACGGCTGATGCTGTAACCTCTTCAGAGGCTGCGGCAGTCTCAGTTGCTACTGCTGCAACATCTTCCATCTTGCTTACAACATTATTTCTATTAGTATCCATAGCTTCATTGAGCTGTGTAATATTATCAAGACCTTCCTTAAGTCCGTTAACTGAATCAGAAATTGTATTAAACAGTTCCTTAGCATCCTTAATAGAAACATTCTGTTCCTCTATAATACCGACTGACTCATCCATTGTCTGCTCAACCTGCTGTGACTTAATAGTAATTTCATTAACAATTTGTTTAATCTCGTCAGTTGACTGCTGTGACTGTTCAGCAAGCTTTCTTATCTCATCAGCAACTACTGCGAATCCCTTACCGCTCTCTCCTGCTCTTGCTGCCTCGATAGAAGCATTAAGTGATAACAGGTTAGTCTGCTCTGTAATTTCTGTAATGGCATCTGATATGAAATTAATCTTTTCTATACTGCTTACCATCTCAGATACAACTGCTTTAGAAATCTTAGAGTTATCAATTGAACGCTGTCCCTTAGTAATAAGTTCATCAACAATTGTAAGTCCCTTATTACTTAACTTCTGTGTTTCAACAGACATCTCACTGATATCAGTTACATAAGCCTTAGTTTCCTTTAATCTGTCTGCAAGATTCTCTACTTCCTGTGTTGCTGTCTGTGTACTGTCTGCCTGACCTGATGCACCAACTGCAACACTCTGTATAGCCTCTGAAACCTGACCTACTGTCTCTGTAGTAGACTTAGATACTCCTGCAATCTTAGCCGATGCATCTACTATAACTCCACTCTTTTCCTCAACGCCCTTAATAAGAACTGCCATGTTCTCAACCATGTTGTTAAAGTTATTCTCAAGGTCTCCAAACTCATTCTTCTTCTTTACATCAATTCTGTCTGTTAAATCACCACTGGCAACATCCTTCATATGGCCAGAAACCTTCTTAATCTCCTTAGTCATAGAAGCTGTAACTGAAAGTGCAATACCAATTCCAATAACAAATGCTATAATACTGAATATAACAGTATTGCTAATCATCTTATTAGTTGTAGCAGATGTTTCTTTAGAACTGATAAAACCAACAAGTGTCCATCCTGTAACAGCATCCTTAGATGTTACTACATGTACCTTTTCACCATTAATGTTTTCATCAAATGAAAATGCTTTATCATAATCATCCTCTGTAAGACCTTTAACTGTACTCCAGCAATTCAGTCCTGATACTGAATCTGTTACATACTTGTTATTATCATTATTAACAAGTATATTACCATCTTCATCTGCAAGGACAACAAATCCTGTATTAAGAAGTCCGATACCCTGTACAAAATCTGTAATCTCAGAAAAATCAATATGCATACCCACAGTACCATAATTCGTTCCGTCTGAATGCTTAATTTCCTGTGAAACAGTAATTATTGTCTTATCAAAATCCTTGCTGTAATATGGCTTTGAAAAATAAGCATAAATGCTGTTTCTTGCCTTAAGACCTTTACAATCTGTGTACCATACTTCCTTAGTTCTGTCTACACCATTCTCAAGACCACCCTTACTAAGTGTCTTACCAGTCTCTGGGTTATATTCTCCCCAACCTGTAATCTCAAGATTAGTATTAGTAGCAAAGAACGCTCTTTCTGCACCATTAGTAACCTTAACTGATGCAATAAGAGAATCTCTTACTGCCTTAACATTATCACTTAATGTTCCCTGATCCTCAAGATGCTTTACTTCATTCTTTCTTGTAAGCAGGTCTACCGGCTGCGACAGAGTCTTAAGATATGTAGTAAACTGATTCTGTGCTTCATTCAAAGTCTGCTCACTTGTTACCTTCATGTTATTTTCCATTGAAGACGAAGTTGTTGTAATTGAACTTACCATAAGCATTACAATAGGAATTGTAATGGCAACAACGAAAAATAAAACAAGCTGAAAGCCTAATTTTCTGAAAAACTTCATAGCTTTCCCTCCTCGTTGATAATTAATAATATTTAGTTGACATTTCCGATTTCTTATATGCCTTGTATTATAATACCACATTTGTAATAATATGTAAATTTCTATATTAAATACATTTTATTATGAAAGCATATATTTAACAACAATATCAGTCAGTAAATCTAACATTTCCCTGAAGCCATATCTGCCCTTTGAAACGTCTGCCTACCATAGGTTCCCCGAGTAAATGTCCAAGCAGATGTTCCTTATTAACTGCTGTAGTTATAATAAGACTGTTACATTCAAGAACCATAATATATATCTTCTCACCAGTGTATATATTCTCCTCTTCACGCAGTTCAAGAATCTCTCCTATGACGGAATACTGGTCACATTCTACACCGCATGGCATAAATGTTGAGTCTACTATAGTAAATATATCTTCCTTCATGACACGGTTAGAAAGTTCATTGTATGTATCAATATCTTCAATTGTAAGGCTCTCAATTGCATCCTCATCGCCATTCTTTGCTGCCTGAATAAGATTCTTTCTTGCAATTTCATCCTGTCTGCTTTTCTTAGAATTTCTTTCCTTTCTCACTGGAAGCATAATAATTCCACCAAGCGACAGTCCTGTAAGTGCCACCTTTTTGTTTCTGATTGGTACTTTACCAATTTCGTTCTTTCTGTCAGGATTAAAATCATCCGCATTAAAATCCTTACCACTGTACAGATAATCAAGATAATCCATTACATTCTGAAGATAAAATATAAGCGTTACTCCTGTCTTTAATTCATCACATATAACTGCATAGGATTCCTTGTCAAGATGTCTCTCAATAGTCATCTCCTCATTGTCACTTAAAGCCTTGCCCACAACAAACGGAAAATAGTACTCATATTTAAAAATATTCTTTTCATATCTTCCATACACATACAATCCGGTTGAGTTGCTAAGGCGCAAGATAATAACGCCACGATCTAATTTCTCGTGGCGTATCACAAATCCTTCTTTTATGCTTTCTCTAATTCCTGTTTTTATAAATTTTGCCTCAGCCTCTGATGTCATATTATCAAATCCAAGGGTTCTTATATATAAATTCATAGCTGCTCCAATGCTCTATTCTGTATCTACTATAAACATAGTAAGCTGCTTTAATAAGTTATACTCTACATTTTCAGTATAAGGTGTTCCATCTGCATGCTCTGTCATTCTTATAACAGGTCTGTCTGCAGCTTCCTTATTCTGTCTTATAACTACAGCTTTTTCGCCATCACTTGTGTAAACTGTACAGCCGACAGGGTATGCAGCAACTGAGTCTAAGAATTTTGAAGCAATTGTAGGGTCATATTTTACTCCCGAATGCACTTTGATGTATTCAATAGCTTCATATATCTTCATCTTCTCACTGCCTATGCCACTTATCATACTGTCAAAATCATCACAGATAGAAACAAGCTTAACTTCTGGTTTAAGCCTGTCACCCTTATGCTGGAAAGGATATCCTGAGCCATCAATTCTTTCATGGTGAAAGAGAATAATCTCCTTTGCCACGTCAGGAAGCCATTCCTCGTCCTGCAGTGAGCTGTATCCAAATATAGTATGCTTCTTATATTCAACAGCATCTTTATTAGTCATCTTATTCTCACTAACATTAACATAAGGAACATTAATATATCTGAGTCCTATATCATGAAGTATTGCTCCCATCGCAATATTATGTATCTGTTTATTACTCATTTTAAGCCTTAATGCCATAATTGTTGACAAAGTACATACATTAATACAGTGTGTATACATGTCAGTACTTACATTCCTGATTTCAGTAATATTATTCACAACCTCCGGCTCTGCAATAACTGTATCAAGTATTCTCTGTGCCTCATTAACAATTATCTTAAGTTCTTCATTATGTTTATAAATGTGTTTTTCTAATATTTTTTTTACTATCTGCCTTGAATTATTGGCAGTTTCTTCAAGTCTGTATGGATATTCTTCCTCTTCCCGTGCCGTATCACTATCAGAAGTATTCTCCCTGACAATTCCCTCTTTTTCGTCTTTTATGTATACAGTTCTTACTCCAAGATTAATTGCTCTTTCAATAAGTTCATCTGTCAGAGCAACATCCGCATGAATAAGAACAGTCCCCGAATGCGACAATATAGGAAAAGCTAATATATCGTTTTCTTTAAGATTATCAACACTAACCTGTTTCATAAGCCGCTCCATCCTTAACAAAAGATTTATTAGTCCCCCAGTTACTAGGTAAAAGATAGCATATTTTAATTAATATTACAATGAATATTGACTTATAATTATATTAGTGTTATATTGACATTGTTAAATTATTATCAATCAATATTGCACGAATCAAGTTATGGAGGAAATGTTATGTCAAAGAATTTAACTGAGAATTACCCAATTGTTGACACAGTCGAAGCTCTTGAAGAAAGGCTTGCCGGTGTACGGGAGGCTCAAC
>OOBO01002403.1_pt1 | contig 10428 bp, 9 predicted proteins | sample 1671031 | NCBI WGS metagenome assembly OOBO01 (sample SAMN06348115, study PRJEB24527) | human gut metagenome | biome: human gut; feature: ankylosing spondylitis patient; material: feces | host: Homo sapiens | place: China | collected 2015-10 | reverse complement strand
TGGCGGGCGGCACCACGGTCATTCTGGTGTCCCACTCCATTGAGCAGATCGAGCGCATGTGCAGCAAGGTGGCATGGCTGAGCCACGGCCACCTGAAAATGAACGGCGATACCGAGACAGTCTGCGCGGCCTACAAGGCCACCCAGCGCGGCGAGGCCTGAGCCATGAATGTGCGATTGAAACGTGCCAGAGAGCTGGCAGGCTATGCGGTCCAACTGACAAAGGACGAGGGGCTGGGCACCATGCTGGCCCGGGGCGCGGGTTTTGTCAGGCGGCGGTGCTTTGGCAAAAAGGCCCGCTACCTGCCCGCAAAAAAGGTGCTGGAAGCCCAGAGAGCCGAAATGGCAGGAAAAAAATTTGAAAACTGCCAACTTTCGACGATTTCCGTGTTGACACCGTTGTATAATACTCCTGAGGTGTTTCTGCGGCAGTTTCTGGATTCCTTCGTGAACCAGACCGCCCCCAACGGTGAGCTCTGCCTGGCGGATGCCTCCGATGCCGCCCACAGCAGTGTGGGGGATATCGTAAGGGAATATCAGGCAAAATATCAACACATCGTATACAAAAAGATCGAAAACAAGGGTATTGCGGCCAACACCAACGCCGCCGCTGAACTGGCATCGGGGGAATATCTGGCGCTGGCCGACCACGATGACATCCTTGCGCCCCACGCCATGTACACCATGGGCAAGGCCATCGCACAGCTGCGTGAGGCAGGGGAGCCGGACGGCTTCCTGTACAGCGATGAGGCCCTCTTTACCAAAAAGATCGAAAAGCCGCTGGTGGCCCACTTCAAGCCCGATTACGCCCCGGATTACCTGCTCTGCTGCAACTACATCTGCCATCTGGCCGTGTTCCGGCGGGAGCTGTTCGAGCAGGTGGGCGGGGAACGCCCCAAATGTGATGGCAGTCAGGACCACGACCTTTTCCTCCGGCTCATTGAGCAGGTGGGCGGCGCGGCCCATGTGCCGCAGGTGCTCTACTACTGGCGGGTGCACGAAGGCTCGACCTCTGGCGGCACCGATGCCAAGCCTTACGTTGCCAAAGCGGCAAAGAAGGCGCTGGCCGACCATCTGGAGCGCACCGGCCGCACCGGTACCATAGAGGATGGCCTGTACCCCAGCACCTATCGGGTCAGGTGGGACATTGTGGGGGAGCCGAAGGTGAGCATCCTCATCCCCAACAAGGATCACACCGAGGATCTGGAAAAGTGCCTGCAGAGCATCTGGAAAAAGACCACCTGGGACCGGTTCGAGGTCATCGTCATCGAGAACAACTCCACAGACCCGGCCACCTTTGCCTATTACGAGAAGGCCCGGCAGCGGTACGACGGCCTGAAGGTGGTCACCTACCCGGGCAAGGGCTTCAACTTCTCGGCCATCAACAACTTTGGCCGGAAAGCGGCAGAGGGCGACTACCTGCTGCTGCTCAACAACGATGTGGAAGTGGTGAACGGCGACTGGCTCACGGAGCTGCTCCGGCAGTGCGCCCACCCCGGCGGTGCGGCGATCTGCGGTGCCATGCTCTGGTACCCGGATGAGACCATCCAGCACGCAGGGATCGTGACCGGTCTGGGCGGCTACGCGGGCCACAGCCACAAGTATAAAAAGAAGGGCGGCAGCGGCTATCTGTTCCGCACCTCTACCGTGCAGGACTTCTCCGGTGTGACCGGTGCCTGTTTGCTGGTAAAGACCGCCATCTATGACGAGATGCACGGGCTGGACGAGCAGTTCGCCGTGGCCTTCAACGATGTGGACTTCTGCCTGCGGGTGCGGGATGCGGGCTACCGCATTGCCTGGACCCCCTACGCCGAGCTCATCCACTATGAGAGCAAGAGCCGGGGCGGGGATGAAAAAGACCCCGTCAAGGCGGCCCGCTTTGCGGCGGAACAGCAGCGGCTCTACACCATCCACGGCAAGGAAAACATTCTGGATGACCCCTACTACAACCCCAACCTGACCCGCGACCGGGAGGATTTTTCGGAGAGTGACGATCTGCGCAGGTTGAAAGAGGGCAGGGTAACGGTAAGATTCCGGGGAGGTACCCTCCAATGAACATCAAGGGACACTTTGAGACCATCACCCGGCATAAACTGCTGGTGATGAAGTATTGCTTTGAATGCGGCCTTTATCGGCAGGGCCTGACCCATGACCTGAGCAAGTACAGCCCCACCGAGTTCATCCCGGGCTGCATCTACTATCAGGGCGACCACAGCCCAAATGAGGCGGAGCGGGAAGCCAGAGGCTACACCTCGGCATGGCTCCACCACAAGGGCCGCAACAAGCATCACCTCGAATACTGGATCGACTACAGCACCACCAAGGCGGGGCTGACCGGCATGAAGATCCCCCTGCGGTACGTCTGCGAGATGGTCTGCGACCGTGTGGCCGCCAGCCAGATCTATCTGGGCGGCAAGTACACCGACGCCTCCCCTTGGGAGTACTACGAGCACAGCAAAGACCACTATCTGCTCCACCCCGAGACGAGAGCGCTGCTGGAAAAGCTGCTCAAAATGGTGCGGGACATCGGGCAGGAGCGGACCTTCGCGTACATGAAGTTCCTGCTGGGCTGCGAAAAGGATTATTGATGGAATGAAAAATGCCGCTGATGAAAAATCAGCGGCATTTTTGTCGAATCTGAGCATTGACAGCTGACTTTTGGCGGTGATAGACTACACACAAGGTTCGGCGCAGAGCCGGGCAGAAAATTTGTTCGTGGAGGGACGGAACATGAAACTGACGAAAAAATTCCTTTCGGCGCTGCTGGTCTGTGCGGCGGCAGTCACGCTGCTGTGCGCTGCGGCCAGCGCAACGGCTGCACCTGTCACTGCGGAGACGCCTGCCCAGAAGCAGGCTGTGCTGGACACCATCAATGCGGTACGCCAGCAGAACGGCCTTGCCCCTGTGGCCGAAACGGCGGACGCGGACGCGCAGGCCGACCGGATGGCGGCGCTTTATTTCAGCACCGATGACGGTGACGCTTACGACGCCCAGTGGCTGGCCATCCTCGACACCGAGGTGGAGGGCAAAGTCAGCATCGGCGACTGCTACTCCTACAAGCTGCAAAATGGCGGCTGGGATATAACGGACTGGAACAACATGGACCTGCTGCCCACCCCGGCCTTCAAGCTGCTGAAGAGCGCCGACGTGACGATGGTGGGCATCTCCTTCACCAACGAGGGCGGCGTGGTGCTCCTGCCGTACTAAGATGAGATAAAACGAGAAAGCCCCCGGATGCGGTGCCGCATCCGGGGGCTTCTGTCGTCGGAGAAAAATCAGTCTTCGCTGTTGTCGATCTGGATATAGCGGGGGCCGTGCTTGTCCACAAAGAGCAGCACGCCGGTCAGCGTGACAGCCAGACAGGTCAAAACAGCGAGCATTACTTTCAGAAATTTCATGGTAGACCCTCCTTGACGGCTCAGACCGCACGGCGCGGGATGCGCCTGCGTGTTCGTTTGGTTGTAGTATAACATATTCTTCCCGGAAAGGCAAACGACCGGACTTTGGGAAAAGTTGTGCGATACGAACGAAAAAATGGATGGTTAGCCACAGCTAATCGTTAAAAACAGCCAAGAAATTTAAGGAATTTCCATCATTTTGGCCTTGTTGTCGTTGACTTCCCACCGCAAAATGATACAATAAACATGTTAAGCAGCAACTGTCCCTGTACCAGTGCGCCTGCATGGGCGTGGGGACAGCAATTCAAGCAGAATGGGGGATTTAATTCCATGTTGAACAAGCTGAAACGTGCGGCGCTTGGCGCGCATACGCCGCATGACAAGGCAACTGCTGCAAGCAAACCGGTCCCGATGCCTCTGCCCGCGCAGGTACGCATCCTGATGAGTCAGCATATCGGCGCTCCCGCCAAGGCTTTGGTGAAGAAGGGCGACGAGGTGTTCGTCGGTACCAAGATCGGTGAAGCTGGCGGCTTTGTGTCTGCAAATATCCACTCCAGCGTCTCGGGTACTGTGGCGGCTGTGGAGCCGTTCCGTCTGTCCAATGGCCGGATGTGCGACTCTGTGGTCATCAAGACCGATGGCAAGCAGACCGTAGATCCCGCCGTGAAGGCACCCGAAGTGACCGATAAGGCCAGCTTCCTCGCCGCCGTGCGTGAGAGCGGTCTGGTGGGTCTGGGCGGCGCAGGCTTCCCGACTGACGTCAAGCTGCAGCCCAAGGACCCCGTGGACACCCTGCTCATCAACGCCTCCGAGTGTGAAGTCTGGCTGACCAGCGACACCCAGGAGATGCTGAACTGCGCAGACGACATCGTCCGCGGCATCGAGGCTGTGCTGAAGTACACCGGCATCCCGAAGTGCGTCATCGGCATCGAGAACAACAAGCCCGAGTGCATCGATCTGCTGTGCCAGAAGACGAAGGACAAGCCCGCCATTGAGGTGAAGCCCCTGCCCAGCGTCTACGGCACCGGCGCAGAGCTCATCCTCATTGAGAAGTGCCTGGGCCGCGAGGTCCCGCACGGCGGCCTGCCCGCCGCTGCCGGCGCCATCGTCATGAACGTGACCAGCGTGTCCAGCCTCGGCAAGTATCTGGCTACCGGTATGCCGGTGGTCAGCCGCGTCATCACCGTGGAAGACGGTGTGAGATGCGGTGGTCTGGGAACGGCTGTCACCGAATGGATGGCCGACCATCACTATACGCCCGAGATTGTAAGGCTGGGCCTGCCCGACGAGTTTGTCGAGCACGGCACCGTAAGCGAACTGCGCCGCATCGCGGGTATAGACAAGGCAACGATTATTCAACATATTAAAGGATGAAAATCATTATTACCGGTGCCTACGCCATAGGTACCCATCTGGCACGACTGCTCTCGCGCAACCACGAGGACATCACGCTCATAGACCCCGACCCCGACCGGTTGGCACGTATCGGCAGCGACTACGACCTGCTGACGATGGTGGCCGACCCCGACAGCATACAGGCCCTCACCGATGCCGGCGTGGGCCACACCGACCTCTTCATCGCCGTAACCCCTGACCAGAGTCTCAACCTCAACTGCTGTATCCTGGCCAAGGCACTCGGTGCCCACAAGACCGTGGCGCGCATAGACCGCGCCGAATATATCGAAGACGACAAGCGCGAACTCTTCGTCAGACTGGGCGTCGACGAACTCATCTACCCCGAGGTGCTCGCTGCCCGTGACATCAACAACGGTCTCAAGATGTCGTGGGTGCGCCAGCGTTGGGATGTGCACAACGGAGCCCTCATCCTGCTGGGCATCAAGCTGCGCGAGGGATGCGAGATACTCAACCGTCCGCTCCGCGAGCTCTGCGGTGCGCAGGACCCTTACCACGTGGTGGCGGTGAAGCGTGGCCTCGATACCATCATCCCTGGCGGTAACGACGTGCTGCAGCTCTACGACCTGGCCTACTTCATGACTACGCGCCAGTTTATCCCCTACATCCGCAAGATAGTGGGCAAGGAGCAGTATGCCGATGTCAAGAACGTGATGATTATGGGCGGTGGCAATACAGCCGTCAACGCCGTCAAGGGCATGCCCGAATACATGGATGTCAAAATCATCGAGAGCAGTCTGGAGCGCTGCGAACAGCTCAACGACATGCTCGACAGCCATAAGGCGCTCGTCATCAACGGCGACGGCCGTGACCTGTCGCTGCTCACCGAAGAGAGCATCAACAATACCCAAGCCTTTGTGGCGCTCACGGGCAACACAGAGACCAACATCCTGGCCTGCCTCACCGCCAAGCGAATGGGCGTGAGAAAGACCGTGGCCATGGTCGAGAACCTCGACTATGTAAGCATGGCAGAGAGCCTGGATATAGGTACCATCATCAACAAGAAGGCCATCGCCGCCAGCCGCATCTACCAGATGCTGCTCGATGCCGATGTGCTCAATGTCACCTTCCTCATGTCGGCCAATGCCGATATCGCCGAGTTTATCCCCAAGGAGAACTCCAAGATTACCCAGAAGCCCGTATACGAACTGGGACTGCCACAGGGCATGACCATCGGCGGACTGGTAAGAAACGGCGTAGGTATGCTGGTGTCGGGTAACACCCAGATTATGGCGGGCGACACGGTGATGGTGTTCTGCCACAATATCAATATGAAAAAGATAGAGAAGTTCTTCATCTGATAGAGTGCAGCCGTTATGATCAACTGGAACATGATAAGCAAGATTATGGGAGCGCTCCTCTTCTTCGAGGCAGCCCTCATGTCGCTGAGCCTGGGCATCTCTGTCTATAGCGGCGAGGGCGACACGCCGGCGTTTGTCACCTCGGTGGGGCTGATACTCCTTGCCGCCATCGTCTTCAGGTATTTCGGACTCAAGGCGGGCAACCGCCTCTCGCGCAAGGATGCCTACATGGTCGTCACGCTGTCGTGGGTGGTCTTCAGCCTCTTTGGCTCCCTGCCCTTCATGCTGAGCGGATATGTAAACAACTTCACCGACGCGTTCTTTGAGAACATGTCGGGATTTACCACTACCGGCGCCACCGTGATAGACGATGTCGAGGCGCTGCCCCATGGTCTCCTCTTCTGGCGCTCGTTCACCCAGTGGATAGGAGGTCTGGGTATCGTCTTCTTCACGGTCGCCCTGCTGCCCTCGCTCGACGGCGGCTATGTCAAGGTGTTCTCTGCCGAGATTACGGGCCCCATCCAGACCAAGCTGCATCCCCGTCTGTCGATGGGAGCCAAGTATATATGGATGGTATATGTATGCCTGACGGCAGCCTGTGCAGGCTGCTACTGGATATTCGGCATGTCGCCGTGGGAGAGCATCAACTATGCCATGACCTCGACAGCCACCGGCGGTTTCTCCATATACAACGACAGCATGGAGAACTTCCACTCGCCCGCACTGGAATATACCTGCACCACATTCTGCTTCCTCGCGGGCATCAACTTCACCCTGCTTTACTTCACCGTGGCACGCCGCCGCATAGGGATGCTCTTCAAGAGCGACGAGTTCAAGTTCTATCTCTTCATGACGGCAGCCTGTACGGCATTCGTCATGTTCCAGCTCATGGCGTACCGCGGCTATGACGCCGAGCACGCCTTCCGTTGCGGCGCCTTCCAGGTAGTCAACTTCCTGACCACCACGGGCCTGTTCAACGACAACGCCGCGCTGTGGCCCCATGTCACCTGGGTGGTGCTGGCGGTATGTATGTTTGTGGGAGCCTGCTCGGGCTCTACCAGCGGTGCCTTCAAGAGCATACGCAGTATGATGGTGCTCAAGGTGATACGCAACGAGTTGCGGCAGATACTCCACCCCAATGCCGTGCTGCCGCTGAGGGTCGACGGCGTCAATGTGCCCATCCAGAAGAGGGTGACGCTGCTGGCATTCCTCGCCACCTATGTCATCATGCTGCTGGTGGTGGCGTTTATCATGATAGCCTGCGGCATAGACCACACCAATGCCATCACCATCTGTCTGAGCAGTCTGGGCAACGTGGGTCCCTCGCTGGGTCTGGAGATAGGTCCCACGATGTCGTGGAGCCAGCTGCCCGACCTTGCCAAATGGACCTGCTCGTTCATGATGCTCGTAGGGCGTCTGGAGATATTCACCGTGCTGGTCATCTTCACCCCCACATTCTGGAAAGACAATTAGAAAACGACAAACAGTATAAAACAACAAACAATAAAGCGTATGAAACCATTAAAGTTTAAGGCTCTGTTGAAGCAGACCATCTGGGGTGGCGACAAAATCATCCCCTTCAAGCATCTCGATGACCATCTCGAGAACGTAGGCGAAAGCTGGGAAATCTCTGGCGTGCCCGGCAACGAGACAGTGGTAGCCGACGGCGAGTATGCCGGCAAGAAGCTCAACGAACTGGTAATCGAGCAGAAGGACAAGCTCGTGGGCAAGGCCAACTATGAGCGCTTCGGCGACGAGTTCCCCCTGCTCATCAAGTTTATCGATGCCCGTCAGGACCTCTCTATCCAGGTGCATCCCACCGACGAGATAGCCAAGCGCCAGGGCAAGGAGCGCGGCAAGACCGAGATGTGGTACATCATGGACTCTGACAAGGACGCCAAGCTCTACAGCGGTCTGAAGAAGCAGATTACCCCCGAGCAGTACAAGGCTATGGTCGAGGATGACACCATCACTGATGCCCTGGCTCAGTATAACGTGAAGGAAGGTGACGGTTTCTTTATCCCAGCCGGCAGAATCCACACCATCGGAACAGGCTGTTTCGTTGTCGAGATTCAGCAGACCAGCGATGTCACCTATCGCATCTACGACTTCAAGCGCAAGGACAAGGACGGCAACTACCGCCAGCTCCACACCAAGGAGGCTGCCGAGTGCATCAACTACACCGTGGAGGACGACTACCGCACCCACTATGAGCACAAGAAGAACGAGGGCGTGACCCTGGTGGAATGTCCTTACTTCACCACAGCCGTCTATGACCTCGACGAGCCCATGACGCTCGACTACAGCGAGCTCGACAGCTTTGTAATCCTCATCGGTCTGAAGGGCGAAGGCACCATCACCGACAACGAGGGCAACACAGTGACCATCAGCGCCGGCGAGTCTATCCTCGTGCCTGCCACCACTGACACGCTCAAGGTCGAGGGCACTATCAAGATGCTCGAGACTTACGTATAAACCCTCATCGCACGGCCGATAGGGCCTGTACTCCCTGCCGCAAGGCAATAACAGAAAGCGGGAGGAAGCACGGTATCAGCAGATACGGTGTTTCCTCCCGCTTCTTGTATGGATGGGGATGACGGTGACGGAGGCTGTGGGCTACTCTCCGGCTGCAGTGGCTGGCGGGGGAGGGGCGGGCGCAAGGGCGGCGGGCCCGGCGGTAGCCCCAACAGTCCCGGCTGGCGCAGGGGCATGATAGGTGTCGAGGAAGTGCTGCACATCGGCACGGATGTGAGCAAAGACATCGGAGAGCACATACCCCATGTTCTTCTTGAGCATCGCCTCGACATCTTCCACACTGTGCGAGTAGCAGCTCAGCTCATTGCGGCGCTGGGTGGAGTGCATGCTGTCGCGCGAGATTTCGTTCTCGCGCTCGCGGATGAGCTGGGTGCAGATGCGCGTCATGGCTGGGCTCACCACGCGGTCGAAGAGATGATGCCCCTGTATATATAAATAGGTGGTCTGTGGCGTCACGCCCAACGAGCGCAGACTCGCCTCGACCTTGGGGTAAGCCTTGACGCCCTCGGGGTAGTTGCGGCGCAGGGCGTCGAGCCGTCTGACCACCTTGTGAGACAGGCGGGCGAGCATGTCCTGGGCATGGACGGCGGAGAAGTTGCCCATCTCGATGACCGAGAGGAAGTCGCTCATCGTGAACTCGCCGTAATGGGGCGTGCGATAGAACCATACGTTCCACACGAAGAGCGGATAGATAATCTCGGAGAAACTGCGCAGATAGCCGTTGAAGTCGAAAATGTGGTGGTCGTTGAGGGTGATAGCCACGCAGACATCGTGGAGCGACGGGGCGTAGCACTGCAGGTTCTCGATGGCATAGGCGTAGGTGTGGAAGACGTATGGGCTGTCGATAATCTGCTGCGAGGTGGGCGTGGCCTTCTGGATAAGATAGTCGTAGTCGGCATCGACGCAGGCAATCATATCACTGCCCACGCGGTCGGTCATGAGCCGCATGAGCGCCGCCTTCTTGCCACGGTTGAGCTGGCGGGAGCGCGAGGGGAGCATCACCTGGAAGTAGTAGCTGTCGGTCTCGAAGCTCGAGAGGACAGTGCGCCAGAAGAACACGTCGTCGTAGCTTTCGACATAGGCCACGATGCGGTGACGCGCCTGCCTGGAGTTGAGCCTGTTGGCAGCCGACAGGTAGTCGGAGGTGATGCTGTCTTTGAGTCGTCTACCCATTGTTGACAATAATATCGGATACCTCGGTCACACGGTCCATCCATCCGTTCATGATGACAGCCGGACTGTGGGTGGTGAGGATAATCTGTACGTTGGGGTTGAGCTCGAGGATGAGGTCTATGAGCTGCTGCTGCCAGTCTACGTGCAGGCTCACCTCGGGCTCGTCCATGAACAGCACGTAGGGCTTGTTGTCCTCGACCAGCACGGTGAGCAGGATGGCGAGTATCTGCTTCTCGCCGCTGGACAGCTGATAGGGCAGTAGCGTCTCGCCGATCTGCGTGAACCGAATCTCGTTCTCTGTGCGCACAATCTTCTTGCCCGTGTCTGCGAAGAGTCTGTCTATCATGTCCTGGAACTTCTTCTTGGGCTCACTGATACGCTGGGCTTCGGCGGCACCGTCGCAGCCGCCCTGTTGGAGCACGCTGATGATGCGGTTGCCAATGTTGACCTGGTAATCGAGGTAGCGGCGCTGCAGTTGGAAGAGTTGCCAGTCGAGCTCGGTGACCAGAGAGATGTCGACCTTGGTGAGCATGTCGGCGTTGAGCAACGGCCTGTCGAACGAGCGTATGATATCGTAGCGTATCCATTTGGCGTCGGCTGGGCTCACAG
>OOBO01002399.1_pt1 | contig 10439 bp, 7 predicted proteins | sample 1671031 | NCBI WGS metagenome assembly OOBO01 (sample SAMN06348115, study PRJEB24527) | human gut metagenome | biome: human gut; feature: ankylosing spondylitis patient; material: feces | host: Homo sapiens | place: China | collected 2015-10 | reverse complement strand
AAGAGCCTCGCTCTTCTATTTATAAGCTATAAAGCGCAAGACTGTAATGGTCTTGCGCTTTTCTTTATCCCCATAACTGGCGGGACCAATGCCATCTTGATGCGATAGAAAGACGCAATGCTGTTTGGCTTGCCAAAGAGTTTGGCCATCGTGAAAATGTTGGTTTCGTGGTTTGAATTTGTGAATTCATGGTTTGAATTCTCGGTTTCATGGTTTGATTTTGTTATTTCATAATTTGATTTTGTTATTTCGTGGTTTGGTTTTATTTTTAGGTTGGTCTCTGGCGGTTTTGGCCTTTTCCCTTTTCCCGATTATGCATCTTGCTTGCTTCGGTCGGCCATTAGGTTTTGCTGGGGCGGTGGTGGGATGGTGCGTTAGGGCAATGTGAGGGGGGGGATGGACGGGATGAGATGCGTTAAGGGCTGGATTCGTTTGTGCCGAATCCAGCCCTTGGTTGTGCTATGGCAACTGACCCGTATTGTTGACTTTACCTTCGGGATCGGTGCCTTATTCCTCTGTTTGCGTGTCTGTATGGATGGGTGCGCTGTGGTCGCTGACGGCTATGTCGGCGGGCTGAAGGGGAGTGACAGGAGTGCCGGGCCGTGAGGCGGAATAGACCTGCGGACACTTAGACATCGCGCATAGACAGCGAGATGCGGTGGCGCTGGTGGTCTATGCCTATCACCTTGACCGTGACGTGCTGCTGCAACTTTACCACCGTGCTCGGGTCGGAGACAAACTTGTTGGCCAGTTGGGAGATGTGGACGAGCCCATCCTGATGGATGCCAATGTCGACGAAGGCGCCAAACTGGGTGACGTTGGTCACTATTCCCGGCAGTATCATCCCTTCCTGCAAGTCGTCTATCGACTTAATCGAAGCATCAAACTCAAAGGTCTCCAACGCCATACGTGGGTCTCTTCCCGGCTTCTCGAGCTCTGCCAGAATGTCGTTCAGCGTGGGCAGTCCCACCGTGTCGCTCACATAGTGCTCTGGCTTTATCTGCTTCTGTATCTCCTTGTTCTTAATCAGTTCGGCAATGCTGCATTTGAGGTCTTTCGCCATCTGCTCCACGATGTGATAGCTCTCGGGATGCACCGCGCTATTGTCGAGCGGATTCTTGGCGCCGTTGATGCGTAGGAAACCGGCACATTGCTGATAGGCAACCGGTCCCAGGCGCGGTACCTTCTTCAATTGGCTGCGGCTTGTGAATGCTCCATGCTCGCTGCGATATGCTACGATATTCTGAGCGAGCGACATGCCCAAGCCACTCACATAGCTGAGCAGATAGGCACTTGCTGTATTGACATTGACGCCAACGTGGTTGACGCAACTCATCACTGTGTTGTCGAGAGCATGCTTGAGTTTGGTCTGGTCTACATCGTGCTGGTACTGACCCACGCCGATACTCTTCGGGTCTATCTTGACCAGCTCGGACAACGGGTCCATGAGCCTTCTGCCTATCGACACGGCGCCTCGCACTGTGACATCCTCGTCGGGGAACTCCTCGCGCGCTATCTTTGAAGCTGAATATATTGACGCCCCATCTTCGCTCACCACGTAGTAGGGGATGTCGCTGAGACTGCCGATTGAACGCAGCCATTCGGTAGTCTCCCTGCTTGCCGTGCCGTTGCCAATGGCGATGGCTTCAATCTTGTATTTGTCTGCCATGTGCAGCAATGCCGCTGCAGCCAGCGCACTCTTACGCTGTGGCGGGGGCGGATAAATAATCTCGTGGTGCAACAGCGTGCCCAGTTCGTCGAGACATACGGTCTTGCATCCATTGGCAAACCCCGGGTCTATGGCCAGCACGCGCTTCTGACCCAATGGCGCAGCGAGCAACAGCTGGCGCAGCCCTTCGGCAAACACGGCTATGGCCTCTTCGTCGGCCTTGTCCTTGCTGCTGTTGGCATATTCGGTCTCTATCGACGGCGCCAGAAGTCGCTTGAGGGCGTCGTCCACAGCCTCACCCATCAGTCGCTGACATTCTCCTTGGCCTCTGACGTAGTGACGCTTGAGTCTGTCGGCACACTGGGCGCGGTCTATGTCGATGCTCACACGCAGCACGCCCTTGTCTTCGCCCCTTCGCATGGCGAGAAGCCTGTGGGACGAACACCGACTGAGCGGCTCGCTGAAGTCGAAGTAGTCACTGAACTTGGCAGCCTCGTCTTGGTCTTTCTGCGCCTTGTTGACTTTGGATGTAATGGTGGCAAAGCGTCTGAACTCTCCACGCACCGCATTGCGTGTGCCCTCGTCCTCGCTTATGATTTCGGCTATGATGTCCTTGGCTCCAGCCAATGCTTCCTCTACGCTGATGCCCTTGGACTTCCAGCGGGCGGCGATGCCCTCTATGTTGCGCTCGCGCTGCAGCATGATGATGTTGGCCAGCGGCTCCAGTCCCTTCTCGCGGGCTATCTGTGCCTTTGTGCGCCGCTTGGGTCGATAGGGCAGATATATGTCTTCCAGCAGGGTGGCGTCCCAGCAGTCGTCTATGCGCCGCTGCAGTTCAGGCGTCATTGCGCCAGCCTCGGTGATGGTGCGCCCGATGGTCTCCTTGCGCTTGGCGAGTTCCTTCAGTCGGCTATACTGTTCGTCGATTTGTCCAATCTGCACCTCGTTCATTCCGCCCGTCTTCTCCTTGCGATAGCGGCTTATGAATGGAATCGTGGCGCCCTCGTCAATGAGCGCGAGGGTATTAAGCACGTAAGGCTCTCCGATGTGGAGAGCCTTAGCGATGATATTTGAAAAATTGTTCATATTCAATTGTTTGTCTTTAAGGCCTGCCCCAATATGCAGGGTCCCATTCGGCCTCCACCTTGGCCTCGATGTCGTCGGGCAGGTTGCAGAAGAAGTCGATGCCCGTTTTCTCTTCCAGTTCGTCGATGCTTACGGCCCAACTACGCAGGTCGGGGTTACCGCCATACGACTTGTGTTCCACCCAAAATCCGATGGCCTTGTAAGTGTTTTGTCCACCTGCGTATTTCTTGCAAAGCAAGGCCATGAAATAATACTTCGGGACGGGCATTCCGCTTCGGGTGTATGCTTTAATCTGGCCGTCGAGAATCGTGCCGCCTTTCACGACGAAGAGCGTGTCACGAAAGGAACTGTTGCGCCCCCAGTTTTGTACCTGACCTTCCAAGTCCACCCAGTCGTCCTGGTTGAACCGTCCCATTTGCGGACTCATGTTAGACAGGTAAAAGGTTTGCCCGTTGGCATCTTTGGAGAACAGCCGGTCGGCCGAGGCGCAAAGGTGCCCCCGGTTGTAGCCGCTTCCCCGGTAGTCTTCCAGTTCCGTGCGCTCTCCGGCCGGAATATCCGGGTCGGCTTGGAAGGGATCCCCCTCCCATACGGTGCCGTTCCATTCTGTGCCTTTCCAGTTGTTGCGGTTCCAGGAAGTGCCCGCCGTTGTATTGGTAAAAATGAAAGCCACCCAACGTGAATGCTTTTTTTCTTTATGCCAATCTACGGTGTAGTTCAATACTCGCGTACCATTGTAGGTCACGTAATGGGAATAAATGTCGCCTGTCTGGTCGTCCAACCTCGGCATCTCGAGATTGGCTGCATTGGGGATGACCGAAGGGTTGGCGTTTTGGTTCGTGGTGTCGCCCGAGGCTCCATCGGAAGAGTCGTCGTTGCAGGCGGTAAAGGTGGACGATAGAGCCAAAAGGCAGAGGAATAAAGTCTTTTTCTTCATACGGATGAATCTTGTATACAAATAAGGACACGCCCGTGCAGGCGTATCCTTATTCTGTTATTATGTTCTATGATAGTTCGCCAATCTTTATTTCACGGTCAGGTTTTTGATTTCCCAAGTCAGGGTTGCATCACTCGCTGTATTCTTGTATTTGAAAGCGAAATGTGCATTTTTTCCGGTAGCCGGAAGGGTGACGGATGTCGGCACGAAAGTCCAACCCGATTCAGAAGGATATTCGATGGCAACTTGTGTCCATGTGGCTGTAGCCACATCGCCGGAATAGTTGTCAGAAACCCACAAGGTGTAAATCTCTGCGGCATTGCTCATGTCTTTGTTGGCCGGGCCGAAAGCCTGTTCAAAGGCCAATGTGCGAGATTTGCTCAAGTCGACAGCCGGAGAAACCAACCAGTCTTCGTTGTCGTAAGTGCTGCCTTGTTGGTAAGCCGACATTTTTACGTAGTGGTATTGGGTGTCTGCATACCATGCTTGTGTGCCGGTTATGTCTTGTGGGGTGAACACGCCGAAGCCGTTGGCGAAGGTTTCAGAGAGGATGGCATCTCCCGGTTCTTCCGGTTGTTCCGGATTGCCTCCTTCGATGATTCCCCCGTCGTTAGTTTGCAAGGAGAAATCGTCTATGAGGACGCTTTGTCCAGGATTCTTGCCGACCATGACCACCAAGTTTACTGTGGTATTTGCCTCCAATGTGAATTCGTGGGTGGCTTCTACCCATGTATCTTTGGTAATGTCATTAACGTATGCTCCATATTTGTAACTATCTCCTCCGGCAATGCTTCCGTCAGCTTCGTTTACAGCGTAGCCTAAACGTATGCTGGCGTTGGCATCTACGGCTTTGAAGTAGGCTTTGATAGCATACGTGCCGGCTTTCAAGGTTATTTCCGTGCTGCCCAGACGCTTGTTCGCATCGGTTGATCCTTCTATCATGGCTGAATAACTTCCTGCATGGGCGTCGGTAGATTGGGTAACGGTGGCATTTCCTGCACTGTTGCTTGACTTCCAACCTGTGGCCACACCGTTTTCCCAAGTTTCAAAGCCACCGTTTTTGAGGAGGTTTTCTCCTGTGATGGGTTGGTCGGCTTGGGCATTACGCTCTTCAACCAGAATATTTTTCAATTCAAATGTACCGGCTTTGTCCGTGCAGTTGTAGACGAAAGCAAGCTTGATGCTCTTGCCTTTGTAGGCGTTCAGGTCGATGTCTTTAGAATCAACAAAGTTCCAATCACTGCAATCTTTGATTTCTACAGGAAGTTTTTGCCAGTTTTCATTGGATGCTTCCGTAATCCATACGGTCATGTTGTTTTCCAAGTCGTTGAAATAACGGGCACAATAATCAAAAGTCAAAGTGGCAGCCGAAGCTTGCGTCAAGTTGATAGCAGGAGATACCAACCAACTTTCGGCGGCATAGTTTACACTGTTGATGTACGATGTGGCTTTCATGTATTTGTAACTGTCGAAGGTCCACACTTCGCTACCCATTTCAGACGGTACGTTGACGTTGTTAATTGTAAATTCACCCATACCCTCTGCGAACGTTTCACTGAAGATGGCGTCTCCCGGCTCTTCAGGGACATCACCTATCTCCTGTCCGTCAAGGATGGCGGCAGTAACGGTTTTCACCCCGGCGCTGCCGAAGTACTTCTCCATGGTGCCATAGAGCATGACTTCCTTGCCTAAGTTTTCCGGATGAGCTTGCAGGTTGAGTGCGTTACGTACGTCGCCGCTCGGGAGCTGTACGGCCATACAGTTGTTGATGTCCTTGCTGTCGCCCGAAGTGGCAATCACGATGTTGGTAGTGCCGGCTCCTTCTGTTCCGAATACGATGTCGGAAATCGTGGAAGAAGTATTGTCGCCAGTCGGGATGTAACCTACGATATAGGCTTTTACCCACGCGTAACCGCCGTTTTGGTTCAATGCAGCCCCCTTGATGGTGTAGGGAGATTCTTTGGAACCGGTTCCATATATGCTGTTGGCATCTCCCTTGCCCGGTATGTCGTAAGGAGCAGGGACGTCGTTACATGCCTGGAACAGGAACACGCCTAATGTCAGGCATAATAAGCTGATAAAACTTTTGGTTTTCATATTGTTTCGTTTTTGTTGGTGAATGCTTTTTATTGAATGTCTCTTGAAGTGCGTACGGTGAGTTGCCATTCGCCGTTATATTGGGTGAGTAATCCCGTGACGTCCACTTTTCCCATCTTCATGTAATTCGTGGCGAAGTTGGCGTAAGTGCTGGTGCGGAAAGGAATGTTGGTGTTTCCGACTTTGAGGGTACGGTTTACACCGTTTCCTCCGTCGCCTTCTGCTTCCGGAGCATATTGGGTCAGTCCGTCGGCTTCTACAAATTCCGCATCGTTGATCTTGACAAAGAATGCAGCGTCGGCTTTATTGGCCGAAGAAAGCCAGGCTTCGTCGATTTCCATAGGAACCAGTTCGGGGTAAGATAGGTCTGGTTGGCCGATGACTTTGACATGGTCCTTCCATGTGTATTCCGGCATGCGGCCTATCTTGCCTTGGTACAAGGCACCCAACTGGGCCATGGAGCCGTAGCCGCCTACATAAAGCCCTTTGCAGTTGATGGCTATTTTTTGTCCTACGGGCAAGAACGCATACAGTCCGGTGGCGTTTATGCCCACAACTAAAGTACCGCTTCCGTCGTTGACGTACAGGTTCTTGTAGATGTTACCGGATTCGTCATCGCCTACCACCACACCGGAGATGACCAGATTCTCTTGTACTTCTTCCGCTTTGTTGCTGCTGACTATGCCGGCATACTTTGTCTTTAAGTCAGCGATAGTCGTATTGGCTTCTCCTACAGCGGGATTGCCGTATGTATAATTAGTCGGGTCGTCATGGTGGTCCATACAGCCGGAGAAGACGGCCGCCAACATGGAGACGAGCAATAATTTAATATTTTTCATATTCAAGTTCATTTTAAAAGGTTAGAAGCGGAATCCTACGTTGAGGAAACCGTTGAGTCCTTGTGCATAGTAATATTTAGAGTGGCGTGAGAACTGGTAAGGACGATCGCGGCCATCGTCATAATTATCGTCGCGGTTCTGTTCGTATCCTCCGGTTTTCATGTCCGTATTGTTGGTCACGTTGTTCAGCGTCAGGTTGATGCTCAGAGAGCGGCCCTTTTGCAGGCGGATGTATTTGCCGATGGAAAGGTCGAGCATGAAACCGCCATCGAACTCTTCCTGTCCGGGGATGATGGCCGTAACAGGGTTTCCGTGATCGTTTACTGTACCGTTATTTCCTGGTTTTATGCCCAACACATTACCTAATCTGCGGTAAGTAGAGAAGTCGATGAATCCGCGGTGGTAGTAGTTACCGTTGATACTGAAGAACCAGCCTTTCACATTGTAGTCCAGTCCGAGACTGTAGGCAGAGAGCGGAGTTCCGCTTTCTTTCATTCCGTCGATATACACGACATCTTGCTTAGTCTCGCTTTCGTTTTCGTAAGTCAGATTGGCGTTCGGGTTGTTCACATATTCGGCGTTGTTGAATGTGCCCAACGCTTTCAGGGTCAGGTTTGACGTGAGTTTTACGCTGGCAGCCAGTTCTACTCCCATATATTCTTTCTCGACTCCGGTCATCGACAGGTAAGTGTAGCGCGACTCCTGGTCGTTGTAGAACTGGTCGAGTTCGGTCACATTGTTGAAACGCGTGTAGTAGCCGCTGACTTTGAAAGCGAAGATGGGACCGTTGAACGCATAGCTGGCTTCGGCTGTCATTACTTCTTCGTTGGTGAGGTCCGTGGCGAAGTCGTTCTTCAAACGGGGGGCGATGAATGCATTGTAAGGCAACGGTGCATTTTCTTCATATCCAAGCCCGACGTTGAACACGTGTTTGCCTCCGATACGGAACGTTGCCCCGGCCTTGGCTCCGCTTTCCAAGAATTTGGCTGTGCCGCTCTTGCCTTTTGAGTTGTTGGCCGCACGGCCGTTGCGCATCAAACCTTCGCGTTCCATGGTCGTTCCGCCCAAACGTCCGGCAAAGAACAAGCTGTAGAAACTCTTGTCGAATTGGTAGTTGGCCCAGACGTTGGCTTTGTTGACGAATATATTATAGTCGTAGCCGAACTTGTCGTCTTCACCGATCAGGCGATTAGGATTGTCCAAATCGTTTTGAATCATGCTGGAATTGTAACCATAGTCGCGCACGGAGAATTTGTCTACGTCCGTGTATTTGTTGGCACCCAACAAATCTTTCATCGTTTTGTAGTGCATGCCTTTGGTGGTACTGACATTTAACCCGGCTGTGATATTGCCGTACTTTTCCATGTCGCGTTTCAGGGTGGAACCGAAGTTGAAGGCCATTTGGTCGTTATGACGGTTTTCTACGTAGTATAAGGCTTCGCCCCCTAACGTGTTTTGCTGGGCGTTGGCAAAGTACATGGCATCCCAATCGAGTTGGCGGTGGGACTTTGCGCTCGTCCAGTAATTGTATGCGTTCTGCCAAGTTTCCACATCCTCGTCGCTCAACGGTTGGTTGAATACGTTGCCGCTGATTTGTCCGCTCGGTAACTTTTTGTAGTAATCCGGACGCGGGTCGGCGGCATTTCCGCTCCATCCCAAAGCGCTGCTGGCGTACATGCTGTATTTTCCGGAGAACGATGTAGACAGCTTGGTTCGTTCGTTGATGTCGAAATCCCAAGTGACAATCGCCGTCGGTTCGAAAGAATTTACCACACGTGCATTACGCTTTTCACCGTTTTGGTAACCCCAGTTCGGGTTGTAGTAATGGTCGTTGGCCAACCAGTAAGCTTCTTCTGTGGAAGAACCCTGTTGGGCGCGTTCAGTGGGAGAACCCCAGGTCGTGAAACTCAAACTATGCCGGTCGTTGAAGCGTTTCTCGAACCCTAACAAGTAACTGAACGAATTGTAGAACGTGCCTTCTACGAATCCTTCATTGGCCCAACGGTAACCGATAGAACCCGTGAAGGCCCATCCGTTGCTCATCAGCCCCGAAGAGTAGGTGTACATGCCTCGTGCACGATAGTTCCGATTGGTTCCGGACAAAGATAATTTGTGGCCTGCGGCGTATTGTCCGGCCCGTACATTAATATTATCCGCTCCTCCCACCGACGTATAGCCGAATTGGTTCATTAGGAAAAACGGGGAGCCTTCACGATTACGGGTCGCGTCGTTCAGTCCTCCGATAGAACTGTAACTGAATACGCCTCGCTCGGCATCATTGAACTGGATGCCGTTGATGAACATGTCGTTGTTGGAGTTCTGATAGGCCCGCAGGCGGAAACGCATGGGGCTGAATAGATAGCCCACTTCAGACAAATACAGGTCGTTGCCGACCCCTGTGATGGCCGAGACGGTCTGGCCCGCATCGTCATCTTCATTGAGTTGCGATTCTGTGAACGAAAAGTCCGCATTCTCGTTCTGTGCCCGTTGTTGGAGCACGGCCAGAGTATCTGCCTGTTGTGCGTGGAGCAAGGCCGACACGAAGAATGCCGATAGAATCAAAGTTGTCTTTTTCCCCATATCTCGTAGATTTATTGTATTGTTGTTACAAAGAAACACATAATTTTCAAATTAAAGCCATCCCGGACTAACTTTTTGCCATTTTTTTTTGGCTCGGTTGTCGAAAAAAGCCATATTTGTAATAGAGAATTAACAAAACGTTAAAAAAACATCTTATGAAACGAATGTTTATGGTTATGGGCTTGTTCGTGTTGCTGTTTACGGCAGCTCGTGCCCAAGAGAAGAAATTCGGCATGTATGCGGTTGGGTTTTATAATCAGGAAAATCTTTTCGACACCATTCATGACGAGGGGAAAAATGATTTCGAGTATCTGCCGGACGGGGCTATGAAATGGAACGGAATGAAGTATTTCTCCAAATTAAAGAACATGGCCACGGTGTTGTCGGAGATGGGAACGGACAAGTTGCCCAATGTCGGTGCATCTGTCATCGGAGTGTCTGAGGTTGAGAATAGCCGTGTGATGCAGGATTTGGTGGAACAACCGCCTTTGAAGGCACGTGGAATGAAGTTCGTCCATATCGAGGGACCGGACCGACGTGGCGTAGATTGTGCGCTGATATACAATCCCCGTTTCTTTACACCGGAAAAGTCGTTCCTGCAACCTTATATATATGAGGCAAAGGACAGTGCCTATCATACGCGTGGATTCCTGACCGTACAAGGAAAACTGGCGGGAGATGACGTGGCCTTTATCGTATGCCATTGGCCCAGCCGTGCTGCGGTTTCATATTATAGGGAGCGTGCCGGGAAACAGGTCCGTATGTTGAAAGACAGTATCAGCAAGGCAAACCCGGGAATGAAAATCATTGTGATGGGGGATATGAACGACGATCCTTTCAGTCCGAGTATGGCGAAAGCTTTGGGAGCCAAACGCGAAATGAAAGATGTGGGCGAGTCCGATTTGTATAATCCTTGGTGGAATGTGCTAACTAAAGAAGGACGGGGCACGTTGATGTACGACGGCAAGTGGAATCTTTTCGACCAAATCGTAATGACTCCCAATTTATTGAATTTGGACGGCAAGAAGGATTATTCGACCTTGAAGTTCTTTAAGCATGAGATATTCTCGCGTAATTACCTGTTCCAAACCGAAGGGCGATACAAAGGCAATACCAAGCGTACGCATGCCGGTGGAGTGTGGTTGAACGGTTATAGCGACCACCTTCCGGTTGTGGTATATTTGGTGAAAGAGATGAAATGACACTGCAAGCACTCCCTCGAAACGGTAAA
>OOBO01002398.1_pt1 | contig 10442 bp, 9 predicted proteins | sample 1671031 | NCBI WGS metagenome assembly OOBO01 (sample SAMN06348115, study PRJEB24527) | human gut metagenome | biome: human gut; feature: ankylosing spondylitis patient; material: feces | host: Homo sapiens | place: China | collected 2015-10 | reverse complement strand
CCGCCGCTGGCCTCACCCGGTGGAGGGCGTGGAGCCCATCCAGGACCTGGATCCGGCACTCCATTACATACGATGCGCCCTCTCCTATCAGAACCAATTGCTGGCTGACATCAAGACGCTCTTGCAGCAGCTGGTTCCGGAGGAGACCCGGGAAGATGCGGAGAATTCCTGAAAAATGGCGTGCCGCGCTCCGGCACGCCATTTTCCTCTTGTGTTTTTCCGCTTCCCGTTTTATAATGTTGCAACGAGTATTATGTAAATCTTCTCACCCAGTTTTTCCAAAGAAACCCCCGCGGCACCGCCGCGGCTGTAAGGAGCGTTTTGAATATGGCAAAGAGAACCCGCCGGAGACGGCGCAGCTGGAGCAGACTGCTGCTTCTCGTGGTCTTTGTGGCCGCCGCACTGTATGCCGGCTACTTCTGTCTCTTCCGTCCCCCTGAGGTCCCCGCCGAAACCACCCGGCCCGACGAAGCGGAGGAGGTCTCCGCCGAAGACACCGCCCAGGACGCGGAGGCCCTGGCCCAGGCGGCCCATCTGGAGCGCAAGCCCTATTTCTACACCATTCTGGTGTCCGGCGTGGATGACCACAATGGCGGCAGCGACACCAATATCCTGGTGGCCGTGGATGCGGAGAACGACTACATCTATGGTGTCAGCATCCCCCGGGACACCAAGGCCGTCATCAATGGAAAGAACCACAAGATCAACTTCGCCTATAACTCCGGCGGGACCGCTCTGCTGGCCGAGACCATCTCCCAGCAGCTGGGCATCCCAGTGGATTTTACGGTAACCGTAGATCTGGACGGCTTCGCCGCGCTGGTGAATGCCATCGGCGGCGTGGACTTTGAAGTCCCCATCAGCATGAATTACGACGATCCTTACCAGGACCTGCACATCCACTTCTCCGCCGGGATGCAGCATCTCTCCGGTGCGGAGGCGCTGAAGGTGGTCCGCTTCCGCCACAATAATGACGGCTCCGGCTACGGCAGCGAGGACATCGGCCGGATGCAGACCCAGCAGAACTTCCTAAAAGCCGTGGCTCAACAGACGCTGACGCTCTCCAACGTGGACAAGGTGGGGGAGTTCGCCAAGATCTTCCAGCAGTATGTGGACACGGACCTGTCTCTTGGGAACCTGGCCTGGCTGGGGAAGGAGGCCATCAGCATGGGTGTGGATAAGATCTCCTTCTCCACTCTGCCCAACGAGTGGCGCTCCCCCTACATCTATCTGGACCCGGACGCCACTCTGGAGCTGGTCAACCAGTACCTGAACCCCTATGTGGAGGACCGGACCATGGAGGATTTGGACATCCCCTCCTGAAAAGGCCCCTGTCCGCGTTTTGTTCCATCAGGCAGAAATCCTGAATTCGATCTTCCATTTTGTATAAGGAGGTGCCGTCATGAAGAAACGGGTCCCCGCGCTGGTGCTGGCACTGGCGCTTGCTCTTACTGTCCCCGCCTGGGCCGCCCAGGACACCCCGGACAATTTTGTCCGCAGCAAAACCTACGCCGGCCAGTTCTCCGACCTGACGCCGGAGTCCACGTTCTACGACAATGTGGCGGCGCTGTATGCGTATGGTCTCTCCGTAGGCAAGGCCGACGGCACTTTCGGCCTGCGAGACCAGCTGACCGTTGGGCAGGTGGTGATTTTCGCCGGCCGCATCCGCAGTCTGTACCGCACCGGAGACGCGGAGGCAGGTCCAGGCGCCTATGCCGCCGAGAATGAGGCAGCGGCCCTCCGGTACCTGCGCTATCTCCAGTCGGAGGGTGTCATCGGCACGGAGCTGGACGAGTCCCTCTCCACCCCCGCCACCCGGGCCCAGGTGGCCCATGTGCTGGCAAACACGCTTCCAGAGGAGGCCCTGCCGCCCGTTCACGCGGACCTGGTAACTCAGGCTTACGCCAGCCGCCAGTTCATCACCGACGTGACCGAGTACACCCCCTATTACCAGGACATCCTGACCCTCTACCGCACCGGCGTGTCCGTAGGCAGCGACGCCGCTGGCTCCTTCCTGCCGGACCAGCCCATCACCCGGGGCGCGGCCGCCGCCATGCTGACCCGCATGGTGGATCCAAGCCTGCGGGCAACGCCGGACTGGGACCTGGGAAAGGAGTCCTGGAGCGCCCAGGGCGCTGCCATGGGAGATCTGGTGCCCTTGGGGACGTATATCGCCGCTCCCGCCACTGCGGCGGAGATAGATGAAAGCGTCCGCTACATGCTGGCATCCAACCAGAACACGCTGGTCCTGCAGTACCCCAGTCTCTCCGTAACCTCCGCCCGACGGGTGATGGAGGCGGCCCTGGCAGCTGTGAAAACCTATTGTGAGCAGTGCTACAACACGGTCAACTGCACCTATTCTGCGGACGGGTCCATCACCCTCACCTTCTCCGCCGCCAGCGCGGGAGATCAGATCCTGACTTACCGCGACGCGGCCATGGAGGCGGCCATTGCCGTCCATGATGCCCTGTGGGAGAGCGGAGAGATCACCACCTCCATGTCCGACTATGAGAAGGCCCGGGTCTACTTCACCTGGATCTGCGATAACTGCGTCTATGATTACACCGCCGGGGACAGCTCCCTGAGCCATATTGCATACAGCCTGTTTGAAAACGGCACCGCCGTGTGCGACGGGTACACCGGCGCCTACAACCTGCTGCTGAAGCTGGAGGGCATCGACTGCACAGCCCTCTCCAACAACTCCCACATCTGGACCGTGGCCACCTTGGACGGCACAGACTACCACATCGACACCACCTGGGGCGACAGCGGCCCCGCCCCCAATTACGACTACTTCGCCATGACTGCCGAAGAGTCCTGGCAGCACCACAGCTGGTAAGCTGTTGAAAAGCGACCCCCGCAAAAAACGGGGGCGCCTTTTTCTCTTCAGGGGATGGTCCCGCAGCAGCCGCTTGGCCTGCTCCCACAGCTCGTCGCTGACAGTCTGGACCACCACGACCTTCTGCACCAGCTCCGGCAGGGCAGCCGTCAGCTCATGCTCGATCAGCGTCTCGTTGGTCAGGTCCGCGGAGGGGCACCCGGCACACTGGCCCAGCAGCTTGATATACAGCACGCCGTCCTCCAGGTGGTCGATCTCCAGCTCACCCCCGTGGGCCCGGAGAGACGGGCGCACCTTCTCGTCCAGTACGGCTTCGATCTGCTTCCACTCTTCCCTCATGTGTTTTCCTCCTGTTCTGCCGCCTTGGCGGCGGCAATCTCCTCCCGGATGCGGTGGCGGGTGCTGTCAAACAGCAGCTCCCGGTTGTGGCGGAAATAGGCGTCACAGCCAAACTGCTCCACGAACCAGGAGGTGTTGTACCCGACGGTGATCTCCGTGACGAAGATCACCAGCTCTTGGCTGTCGCCGAAGGTGGTCTCTAGGAAACGGAAGGCGTTGTCGAACATGTCCTTCGTCTCCATGGCCACGGCCTTCCGCCGCTCCACCTCTTCACCGAACCAGCCCCGGACGGCGTCCATAGCCCCTTCCGGGGCCACGGCCTCCCGGTCCAGCCGCTGGCGGTAGTCCTCCAGGGCGTTGATCTCCCGCTGCTTGAGGTCCCGGGACTCCTTGTCCAACTGGCCGGCCTCTTTGGCCTGCTTCATGGCAGTACGCCGCTTCCACAGCAGCTGGTCCAGCACCGTCAGCGGCGGCGCGTCCGCGATCTTCTCCCGAAACTCTGTCAGGGAGGTGTGGAGGGCGTCGGTCAAGGCGTCCTGGCAGCGGGTGTTCCGGGCTTCCTCGCTGAGCCGGGACAGCACCAGCCCCATGACGGAGAGCTTCTCATCAAAGGGCGCCTCCCGCAGCTCCAGCACGGTGATGTTCTCCCAGGTGCCGCTGAGGATCCCCTCCACGTGGTAGGTCTTTTGATACTTGTAGAACATCTCCAGGTAATTGGCGAAGTCCTTGGCAATGCGGGGCATCTGGATGTACTGCCCCACCACCTCCCGGTCCGCCCGGATGCCCAGGGTCTCATAAGCGTACAGCAGTTCGCTGAGATCCTCCCAGCCCCGGGCGGTGGCAAACTGGAGGCCGTCTGCCGTGTTCTCGATGCGGTAGAAGTTGTCCTTCTTGATGTCCAGGTAGGAGAGGATGGCCCCGTGGAGGTTCTTCCGGCGGGCGTACTCCTTCCACACGCCGTAGTCCTCCTCCACGTCGATGCGCTTCACCCGGTCCAGGGTCACCACGTCGAAGTCCCGGACGGACTTGTTGTACTCCGGCGGGTTGCCCGCCGCCACGATCAGCCACCCCTCGGGAAGGGCCTGGTTGCCGAAAGTCTTGCACTGGAGGAACTGGAGCATCATGGGGGCCAGGGTCTCGCTGACGCAGTTGATCTCGTCCAGGAAGAGGATGCCCTCCTGCAGTCCGGTCCGCTCCATCAGCCGGTAAACGGAGGAGAGGATCTCGCTCATGGTGTACTCGGTGACGGAGACCTCCTCCCCGCCATAAGTCCGCTTTTCGATGAAGGGCAGGCCGATGGCGCTCTGTCGGGTGTGGTGGGTGATGGTGTAGGCCACCAGGCCCACGCCGGTCTCGGCGGCGATCTGCTCCATGATCTGGGTCTTGCCCACGCCCGGCGGGCCCATCAGCAGCACCGGCCGCTGGCGCACTGTGGGGATCAGGTAGTTCCCCAGCTGGTCCTTGGCCAGATACGCCTTCAAGGTATTGGTGATCTCCTGCTTTGCCTGTTTGATGTTCATATCGTTAGCTCCTTACAGTTGGGGAAGTTCGTCCAAATCGATCAGGTCCAGCCCGCCGGCTTTGGCCTCCTCCGCTGCCTCCCGGGCGGCCTGTTCCAGGGCCGGGGTGGGCACCACCAGCCGGATGGCCCAGGGGGGCATCTTTACGGACAGGGGCGGCTCCTCCAGCAGCACGAAGGCCGTGTCATAGGGCGGCCGCTTCCGGGGATAGACGCCCATGCCGTCGGTGAAGTATACCAGCCCCCGAAGGGAGGTGAAGGCCCCCTCCGCTTGGAGCTCCGCCACGTGTTCAAACACCGGCCGGAAGTCCGTGGCGCTGCCGCCCATCAGAGAGAAGTTCTCCATATAGGCTTTCAATTCCTCCAGGTCGCGGATGGGGGTGTCGGACCGGACCTGGTCGTCGCACTGGAGAATGCGGATGTTCACCTTCCGAGTGAAGGTCTCCGTGCTGCGGAGGATGGCGTAGGTGCAGGCCAGAAACTGCCGCACCAGCTCGCCGGAGGTGGACATAGAGGTGTCCACGGCGATGACGAAGTCCTCGATCCGCTTCTCCTCCTTCGTCTCCGGCGGCTCCACCAGCGGCATGTTGCCGTAGAGCTGGAGGCCATAAGTGTAGAAGATGTAGTCGAAGGCATCTCCGTCTACCGCCATCACCTCCCGGGGTACGGCGAACCTCCGGAGGAAGGTCCGGTAGTCCACGTCGTCCCGGTTGGCCACCTGGATCTGCTCCAGCACCGCCTCGCCGCCGGTGGCCTTGCCGGCCAGCACCGTCTCCAGTCCTGTCTGGGTCTTTTCCGAGACGCTCTGCCACTTCTGCTCCCGCTGCTTCTGCTGCTCCTGGTCCTGCTGGTCCGGATCCCACAGGCCATGGTCGTCCACCAGAAAGGTCCGCTGGAGCCGGGCCAGCTCGTACTCCGGCAGGTCCAGCCGCAGGAGATGGCGGTAGATGCCCTCCGCCGTCAGCACCGGCATCTCTGCCCGGCACTCGCCGTAGAACTTCTGCTTGGCGGGGACGAAGCCCCCGGCCAGGCAGGGGTAGTCCAGCTCGTCCAGGATGCTCTCCACCGCGACGTCGCAGGCCAGGTCCCACAGTTCCGCCACCCTGCCCCGCTTCTTCCACAGGTGCCGCAGCATACAGTGGAGCAGCACGTGGAGATAGGCCCGGTCCACCGCCGTCCGGGACCGGAGATACCGCTCCGAGAGGAAGCTGCCGTCGTAATACAGCGTCTCCCCGTTGGTAGCCAGTGACAGCGTCACACCGCCGCCGGGCTGGAATTCCAGGCTGCACAGCGCCACATCCAGATAGGGCAGATTTAGATACAGTTCATTCCGGGCCGTCTGCAAAATCTCCAGTCCGATGGCCGTCAGGTCCTTGGCCGCCATGGTGCGCCTCCTTCCCTGCTATAAGTCAAAAGTCTTGTCCAGCCCCCGGGGGGCCGCATCCCGCTGCTGTTCCAGCAGCAGGGCCAGGGCCTCGGAGACCCCGCTCTCTCTCGCCAGGGCGCAGGCGGCGGACAGGGCCTCCCGGTCCGGCTCCGCCGTCCTCAGCAGAAACGCCAGCCCCGGCATGTCCCGCTCTCCCACCAGCCAGACTGCCGCCTCTCCGGCGTGGGCCCGGAGGTAGGACAGGTACTGCCCCTCCGCCCGGGGCGCCAGCTCCACCGGATACCGCAGCCGCCAGAAGGCCAGCCGCACCGCGCAGTCCTCATCGTGCTCCATGCCCAGAAAACCGCTCCACAGCTCGTCATACGTCCGCAGGTCCAGCCGCTTCCGGCGGAAGGAGTGGTGATAGGGATATCCGGCGCCGAAGATGTTGTAATCAAAGTGATGGGCTGGGCAGTTCTCCTCATAGACCTCCCGGTACTCCGGAAAGAGCAAACGGAACACGGTGCCGTCCGTCTCCTCCACGGTGACGTCCAGCTCCCAGGGCAGTTCGTCGGCAAACCAGGCCAGGGTGTCCCCCTGCTCCCCCACCCGGGTCAGATGGAAGGCTGCCAGCCGTCGGCAGTTCATCAGCACCCCGCCGCCCCACTGACCGATGCCGTCGTGAAGCCGCAGGGTCCGCAGGCCGCCGCAGTTCATCAGGGCGTAATCCCCCACCCGCTCCAGGGACCGGGGCAGGGTCAGGTCCTCCAGGTCCCGGTTGCTCCAGGTCCCCGGGTCCGTCCCGGCGCCGCAGGTCACCAGCAGGTCCTCCCCCTCCGCGGAAGCGGCGGTGGGCGAGAGGGCGTGGTCCCCCAGGGCCGTCACCGGCAGGCCGTATAACGTCTCCGGCAGGCGGGCCCGGGCGTCGCAGGTGGCCGCCCGCAGGATGGTGATCCCCGCCGCCTCCCGGCGGATGGTTAGCTTCCAGTTTCCGCTGCCGGGGATGGTCTCCACGGCGCTCACCTCCTTTTCTCCGGACAAGCCGTCAGTCTCAGCTTTAGTAGTGTATCACATTTTCTGTTGAGAGCCTAGCCCCAAGGACCACAAAAATTTTTGCGGGATCCAGCATTTCCCTCTTGACAATCCGTGCATACTGTATATACTGTAAATGTACAGTACGAACAGGAGTGACTTCCATGGAACTCATCATCCGCAATACCACCAACCAACCCATCTACGATCAGATCTACTCCCAGATCAAAGCCCAGATCATTGCCGGGAAGCTCTCCCCCGGAGAGGCGCTGCCCTCCATCCGGGCCCTGGCCAAGGACCTGCGGATCTCCGTCATCACCACCAAGCGGGCCTACGACGAGCTGGAGGCCGACGGCTTCCTCTACACCGTGGCCGGCAAGGGCTGCTTTGTGGCGGAAAAGAATCTGGACCTGATCCGGGAGCAGAAGCTGAAGGAGCTGGAGGACCACCTGGACGCCGCCGTGGAGCTGGCCGCCCAGTGCGGCGTCTCGGCACTGGAGCTGATGGAAATGCTCCGCATCCTGCTGAAAGAGGAGGAACCTCACGTATGAACGCCATTGAATTGAGCCATGTGACGAAACACTTTCCCGGCTTTACCTTACAGGACCTGTCCCTCACCGTGCCCAGCGGCACCATCTGCGGTCTGGTGGGAGAGAATGGCGCCGGCAAGTCCACCACCATCCGCCTGCTGATGGGGGCCCTGCGGCCGGACAGCGGCACCTGCACCGTCCTGGGGGCGGATTCCGCCGCGCCGGAGTTTCTCTCCCTGAAAGAGGACATCGGCGTGGTGCTGGACGAGGCCTATTTCCCAGAGAGCCTGAACGCCCTTCAGGTGGGAGGCGTCATGGCCAAGACCTACCGCCGTTGGGACGGAAAGCAGTACCAGAATTACCTCACCCGCTTCGGCCTGCCGGAGAAAACCGCCTTCAAGGATTACTCCCGGGGCATGAAAATGAAGCTCACCATCGCCGCGGCCCTGAGCCATCAGGCAAGGCTGCTGGTGCTGGACGAGGCCACTGCCGGCCTGGACCCCATCGTCCGGGACGAGGTGCTGGAGATCTTCAACGAGTTCACCCGGGAGGAGGACCACTCCATCCTGATCTCCTCCCACATTTTGAGCGACCTGGAGAAGCTGTGCGACTATATCGCCTTCCTCCACCAGGGGCGGCTGCTGTTCTGCGACGAGAAGGATCGGCTGCTGGAGGAGTATGGCATCTTCGTGGGCACGGCAGATCAAGTGAACAGCCTTCAGGACGGGGCCGTGGTAGCCCGGGAGAACAGCAGCTTCGGCGGCGTCCGGTGCCTGGTGAAGCGGGCGCTGGTGCCTGCGGGCTGGGCGCTGGAGCGGCCCACGGTGGAGGATATCGTCCTGTTTTTGGTGAAAGGAGCGAAGGAGCAATGAGTGCCCTGCTTTTGAAAGACTACTACGTGATCTTCCGGCAGATGAAGATCTTCCTGCTGTTAATTCTGGTGTTCTCCTGCATCCCCGGCACGTTTTACAGCACCTTTGCCGTGGTGTATGCCTCTATGCTGCCCTACACCGCCCTGGCCTATGACGAGCGGAGCCGCTGGGACCAGATGGCTGCCATGATGCCGTATTCCGCCCGGGACGTGGTGCTGAGCAAGTATCTCTTCGGCTGGATCGCCGTGGCCGTCTCGGCGGCGGCCACCTTTGTCCTTCAGACCATCCTGTCGGTCATCTGGCTCAGCGATGTGGAGGGTCCCTCCATCCCCGTCATCCTGCTGTCCGTGTGCGTGGCCGTGTGCATCCTGGACATCACCCTGCCCATGATGTTCCGGTTCGGCGTAGAAAAGGGGCGGCTGGCGATGTTCCTCATCATCTTTCTGGTGTGTGCCAGCGCCGGAGGCATCGCCACCATTGAGCAGTCCTCCCTGGACGGCGGCTTCTATCTGTCCCTCTCCCTGGTTCCCGCCGCCATTGCCGCCGTGGTGCTGAGCGTGGTGTCCATCCCTCTCGCCATCCGGTTTTACGGCCGCCGGAGCCGGTGAGCGGTATGGAGGATACACCGAAAACGCTCCGCCCGGCGCCGGCCCCGGCGGACCTGGCCGCGTTGCTGGCCCTGTGCGGGGCGGCCCTCCTGAATCGAAAGGAGCCGAAATGAAGAATTCGCACACCTGTCCCAAGTGCGGCAGCAGAGACATCGTCCGAATCCCCGACCACCCCAGCCGCTATGCCAGCGGCAGCAACATTTACACCACCCGGTACACCCTGCTGGGCAAGGTCCCGGTGATCCGCTACGTCTGCTGCGGCTGCGGGTATGTGGAGAATTGGGTGGAGTCCCCCATGGAGCTGGTCCAGATCCACCAGACCTACGGGGCTCCATGACTCTTCCAAAGGCCGGGCGCGGAGTTTCCGCGCCCGGCCTTTGCCGAAATCCACAGAAAACCAGTTGGAATCGCCCTGCGGATTCTGCCGGTTTTGCCATCTGACGGCCGTTGACATTTTCCCAAGCCGGTGCTACACTGAAACAGTATTTTTTGGAAACGCTTTGGGCAGCGGTTTGCGGCGGATGCCGCAACGCGACAACCGAACAGACACACCGCGGACCGCGGCCGAACGTCCCGAAAGAGACTGGGACTTTCAGCCGCAAAATCGGTCCGGCGGTGTTTTTTGTTATGCTTTTGCATAACAAAAAACGAAAATGCGCCATTTCCCCGCCCCTTTGGGGCAACCGGAAATGATGCGCAAAACTTCATGCGCAGCGGCATTTGCCTGTATTCGTGGTGCACTGTACCGCGCATGAAGTTTGTTTTTTGTTTGTCGGCCCGGGGCGTACAATTCGGTTTCCTGCTAAAACTGTTTGCGTGGAAAGGCAAGGTGAGCGGCATGTCAACGAAATTCGTATTCGTTACCGGCGGCGTGGTCTCCGGCTTGGGCAAGGGGATCTGCGCGGCCTCCCTGGGGCGGCTTCTGAAGCAGCGGGGCGTCCGGGTGCGGAACCAGAAGTTCGACCCCTATATCAATGTGGACCCGGGGACTATGAGTCCCTATCAGCACGGCGAGGTGTTCGTCACCGAGGACGGAGCCGAGACGGACCTGGACCTGGGCCACTACGAGCGGTTCGTGGACGAGGACCTCACCGGCAACAGCTCCGTGTCCTCCGGCAAGATCTACTGGTCCGTGCTGAACCGGGAGCGCCGGGGCGACTACCTGGGCGCCACGGTGCAGATCATCCCCCACATCACCGACGAGATCAAGCGCCGCATCTACGCCATGGCGGAAGAGGACGTGGACGTGGTCATCACGGAGATCGGCGGCACCGTGGGCGACATTGAGTCCCAGCCCTTCCTGGAGGCTATCCGGCAGGTGGCGGCGGAGCGGCCCCAGG
>OOBO01002391.1_pt1 | contig 10464 bp, 6 predicted proteins | sample 1671031 | NCBI WGS metagenome assembly OOBO01 (sample SAMN06348115, study PRJEB24527) | human gut metagenome | biome: human gut; feature: ankylosing spondylitis patient; material: feces | host: Homo sapiens | place: China | collected 2015-10 | reverse complement strand
CGCCCATCGCTGTCTTCACTATGCCTATGCGCGGCTATGCTTTCGTAACTTTCCAGTTACAGCAGTTCCTTCAGCATCTGGTTGACGCTGGCGGGATCTGCCTTGCCTTTCATGGCCTTCATGGTCTGGCCTACCAGGAAGCCGATGGCTTTCTCCTTGCCGTTGTGGTAATCCTCTACGGACTGGGGATTAGCGGCAATGACTTCCTCCACGACTTTACGCAATGCGCCTTCGTCATTGACGGTCTTCAGTCCCTTCTCCTCCACATACTGTTCGGGATCTACATCTTCCTCAAACATCACCTGGAATACCTCTTTTGCTACAGAAGAGTTGATGACTTTGCCGTCTACCAGTGCGATCAGCCTGCTCAGATGCTCCGGTGAGAACCGGATGTCCTCCGGCTCCATCTCTTTTTCTTTTAACAGGCGCATAGTCTCCACCATCAGCCAGTTGGACACCTTCTTGGGCTGGCTTCCCAGTGCCACGGAAGCTTCAAAGATATCTGCCAGATGCTTGGAGCCGGTGATGATATCGATATCATATTCCGGAATATCGTATTCTTCCTTGTAACGCTTCATCTTCTCGGTGCGGAATTCCGGCTGTCTGCTGCGGATGCTATCCAGCCACTCATCGCTGATATAGACCGGTACCAGGTCGGGATCCGGAAAATAACGATAGTCCTGTGCATCCTCCTTGGAACGCATGGCGTAGGAATATTCCTTATTATCATCCCAGCGTCTGGTCTCCTGAATGACCTCTTTGCCGGCCTCCAGCAGATCGATCTGTCGTTCCCGCTCCCCCTGAATGGCTCTGGCGATGGCCTTGAAGGAATTCAGGTTCTTCATCTCGGTACGGGTTCCGAACTTTTCCGCTCCCACTTCTCTCACGGACAGATTGACATCGGCACGCATGGAGCCTTCCTGAAGCTTACAGTCGGACGCTCCCAGATACTGGATCAGCAGACGTAATTTTTCCAAATAGGCAATGACCTCCTCCGCGCTGCGCATATCCGGCTCGGATACGATCTCGATCAGAGGCACACCGGAGCGGTTGTAGTCCACCAGTGTGCAATCTTCCCAGTCGTCATGCACCAGTTTACCGGCATCCTCCTCCATGTGGATCTCGTGGATACGCACCGGCTTCGTGTAAGCGTTGCCGTCCTCTCCCGCTACCTCGATTTCAACCGAGCCATTCCTGCAGATGGGCAGATACAACTGAGAGATCTGATAGTTTTGAGGGTTATCGGGATAGAAATAATTTTTTCTGTCAAATTTGCAATACTGTGTAATGGTACAATTCGTCGCAAGGCCTACTGCCACCGCATATTCTACCACCTGCTTATTCAGCACGGGAAGAGATCCCGGCATACCGGTACATACCGGGCAGGTGTGGGTGTTGGGTCTGCCGCCGAACGCCGTGGAACAGCCGCAGAATATTTTCGTCTTCGTGGCAAGCTCTACATGCACTTCCAGACCAATTACTGTTTCATATTGTTTTGCCATGTTGCTTACCTCCTCTGCTCATAGGTATAGGCTGCACGGATCAGTGTCTTCTCTTTGAAGCAGTCACCGATCAGCTGCATGCCGATAGGCAGTCCCTTGGAATCCGTGCCGCAGGGAACGCTGATACCGGGCAGTCCCGCCAGGTTGATGGAGATGGTGTAGATGTCTCCCAAATACATCTTGATGGGATCCGCCAGACTGCTGCCCAGCTTCGGTGCGGTAGTGGGTGCCACCGGTCCTAAGATCACATCGTATTTTGCAAAAGCTTCGTCAAAAGCCTTCTTGATCAATGCTTTCACACGGAGTGCCTTCAGGTAATAAGCATCATAATAACCGGAGCTTAATACAAAGGATCCCAGCATGATACGACGCTTTACCTCGGGACCAAAGCCCTGAGAACGGCTTCTCTTGTACATGGTGTGCAGATCCTCCGCATCCTGCGCACGGTAACCGTATTTTACACCATCGAAACGTTCCAGGTTGGAGCTGGCCTCTGCAGCCGCGATCGTATAGTAAGTGGGAATCGCATAGTCCACCAGACTTAAATCGAACTCCTCCACTTCTGCCCCTTGTGCTTTCAATACTTCCGCTGCTGCCAGTACCGCATCTCTGACCTCAGGATCCAGTCCTTCCCCGAAATAGTCTCTGGGAATACCAATCTTCATTCCCTTCACATCCGCTACCAGTGCGGAGGTGAAATCTGTGTTCTCCCGCTTCATGGAAGTGGAGTCCTTAGGGTCATGGGAGGTGATGGCCTCCAGTACGGTGGCACAGTCCGTCACGTCCTTCGTCAGCGGTCCGATCTGGTCCAGAGAGGAACCATAAGCAATCAGTCCGTAACGGGATACAGTTCCATAGGTGGGCTTCATGCCGACGACACCGCAATAAGATGCGGGCTGTCGGATGGAACCGCCGGTATCGGAACCCAATGCTGCAAAGCATTCTTCCGCTGCCACTGCCGCTGCAGAGCCGCCGGAGGAACCGCCGGGCACATGCTCCGGGTTTCTGGGATTCTTTGTCACTCCGTAATAAGAAGTCTCCGTGGTGCTGCCCATGGCAAACTCATCCATATTGGTCTTGCCCAGAATCACTGCGCCTGCCTTTTCCAGATTCAGCACTGCTTCCGCACTGAAGGTCGGCACAAAATTCTCTAAGATTTTAGAAGAGCAGGTGGTCAGGGTTCCCTCGGTGCACATATTGTCTTTGATAGCAAAGGGAACCCCGGCCAGAGGCCCGGTCAGTTCGCCTGCTTCAATCTTTTTCTGTACTTCCGCCGCCTGCTGCAATGCCTTTTCCCGTTCTACGGTCACATAGCAGTGGTAGGTATCTTCGCTGGCTGCGATCTTATCCAGAACGGCCTGCGTGGCTTCCACCGACGTAGTCTTACCTTCCCGGATCGCCTTAGCCAGCTCTACTGCTGTCAGGGATAAAATATCCATATCCATTCTCCTTTTTTAATGTCTGATGGAAAACCATTACCGCCTAAATGCTGTAACCAGATTATAAAGCGGTATTCTACCCGACTTCTAATCAAAAGTCTTTGGTACCACAAACATGTTGTCCTTCTCGCCGGGTGCATTGGCCAGGGTCTGTTCACTCTCATCCCCATTGGTCACCACATCCTCACGGAAGACATTCTGAACCGGGAATACATGAGACATAGGTTCCACTCCCGTTGTATCCAGTTCGCTTAGTTTGTCGATATAGTCCAGCATTCTGCCCATATCCTTTTTCGCCGCTTCCTTCTCTTCATCAGAAAGCTCAAGTTTTGCCAGAATGCCTACATATTCTATGGTCTCGTCACTGATCACGTTCGCCATACTGATCCTTTTTCCTTTCCATTCTGCATGTTTTCAGGTGCTTTCCTACGAAACTCATAGCACCCTGTGCAGTCACAAATTGACACGTACTATCAGAGTTTCTTCACGAAAGAGCCTCTGCTCTGAGTAATCAGAAGTTCTTTCCGCACTAATCTCTCACTTTAATGTGTACCTCACGCAGCTGCTGTTCCGTCACTTCGCCGGGAGCCCCGCACATCAGATCCTGTGCATTGCCGTTCATAGGGAAAGCGATCACCTCACGGATGTTATCCTCGTTCCGAAGCAGCATGATCATACGATCCACGCCGGGAGCCATTCCCGCATGAGGGGGAGCTCCGAACTGGAATGCCTGATACAGTGCTCCGAACTTGGTCTTTAATGTCTCTTCGTCATAACCTGCGATGGCGAAAGCTTTTTTCATGATCTCGATGTCATGGTTACGTACTGCGCCGGAGGAGAGTTCCACACCGTTGCATACGATGTCGTACTGATAAGCCAGGATCTCCAGCGGATCCATGGTGTTCAGTGCTTCCAGACCGCCCTGGGGCATAGAGAACGGATTGTGGGTGAATCCGATCTGCTTCGTCTCGGGATCCAGCTCAAACATCGGGAAATCGTTCACATAGCAGAAACGGTAAGCATTCTTCTCGATCAGATCCAGCTTCTCGCCCAGCTCAGTACGGATATGACCGGCATAGTAGTTCGCCTTATCCTCTTTGTCCGCAATAAAGAAGATGGTATCTCCGGCAGAAAGTCCTGCCATTTCTGCCAGTTCTCCCTTCATCTCTTCGGGAATAAATTTATCGATGGGTCCCTTGTAGCTCATATCCTCTGCCACTTCGAGATAACCAAGTCCACCCATACCAAGAGAAGTTGCAAAGCTTAGCAGCTTCTCATGGAAGCCTTTGGACATCTCCGCATGTACCTTGATGGCACGGACGGTTCTGCCGATAAACGGCTTAAACGTACATCTCTGGAAGAACTCCGTCACATCCATAATTCTCAAAGGATTGCGCAGATCCGGCTTGTCACAGCCGAACTCCAGCATTGCCTGTTTGTAACTGATGATGGGGAACGGTGTCTCGGTGATCCTGCTGCCTTCGGGAGCAAACTTTACAAAGGTATCATGCAATACTTCCTCGCCTACCTTGAAGACATCCTCCTGAGTCACGAAGCTCATCTCGAAATCCAGCTGATAGAACTCTCCGGGAGATCTGTCTGCTCTGGCATCCTCGTCGCGGAAGCAGGGGGCAATCTGGAAATATTTATCAAAACCGGAAGCCATGAGCAGCTGCTTATATTGCTGCGGTGCCTGGGGCAGCGCATAGAATTTTCCTTTAAATTTTCTGCTGGGAACAATATAGTCTCTGGCACCCTCGGGAGAAGAAGCACACAGGATCGGGGTCTGGATCTCCAAAAATCCCATGTCCGTCATCTTCTGGCGCAGATAACTGATCACCTTGGAACGAAATACAATGTTGTCCTTTACTTTTGCATTTCTAAGGTCAAGATAACGATATTTTAATCTCACATCTTCCCGGATCTCTTTAGACGTCTGGATCTCGAAAGGAAGCTGTTTATATACTCTTCCCAACACATCGATCCTGTGTGCTTCCAGTTCGATGGTGCCGGAAGGAATCTTCGGGTTGTAGGTCTCTTCATCCCTGTGCTCCATGAGACCGGTAATGGACAGGCACATTTCCTTGGTGATGCCCTTTAAAAGCTCCGGCTTACGGATGACCACCTGTAACACACCGTACATATCCCGCAGATCGATAAAGGATACGCCGCCGTGGTCACGGATGTTCTCCACCCAGCCTGCCACCTGCAAAGTCTGTCCGATCTGCTGTTCACTGATCTCTTTCATTGTTAAATCTCTGTACATATCGCACCTCCTGTTATATAGTGTCCCGAATGTGCGCTCCCTGTACAGCTTATTTTTGAATACAAAAAGCCCCGGGACATGTTAAAACATATCCCGGGACGAATCATCTAATCCGTGGTACCACCCGAATTGACAGGCGCCTTTGCCTATCCACTCTTGTCACTTAACGCGTGCAACGTGTCATCCTAGCTGCATGTGATATTTTGCAGTTCAGATCACCTGCTCCGGAGTGTTCCCTTCGCCAACTTCCGCAAACAGCGCTCTCAGTCGGTGACGCTGAATTCCTGTCGACGCCCAAAGATCAGAGTCTCTTTCATCGCTTTACTGTTTTAACGTTGTAACATTTATACCACATTGATTTCCTGTTTGCAATATTTTTTTTACAACTTTTTTTATTTTACAGTAATTTTGCAGGCTGCTTTCTTTCCACTTGCAGTTTTTACAGTAATCGTGGCTGTTCCTTTTTTCAGTGCCTTTACTTTACCATTCTTATCAACTGTTGCCACTTTTTTGTTGGAACTCGTCCAGGTAAGTTTATCTGTTGAGGAAGAAGGTGTCATAGTCGCTTTTAAGGTCAGAGTCCTGCCCTTTGCAACAGTCGCCTTGGTTTTGTTTAATTTTACCTTGGTTGCCGGTACTTTTACCGTCACTTTACAGGTTGCTTTCTTTCCACTTGTTGTTTTAACTGTAATCGTAGCTGTTCCTGTTTTGACTCCTTTGATCTTACCGCTCTTTGTTACTGTCACTACCTTTTTGTTTGATGTAGACCATGTAAGTTTATCTGTCGCTGTCTTCGGAAATACAGATGCTGTCAGTTTTACGGAACTTCCCTTTTTGATACTCATCGCCGGTGTCAGATATACTTTGGTTGCCGGATCTGTAACCGTGATCTTACAGGTTGCCTTTAAACCATTCTTTGTGGCAGCTGTAATTGTAGCGGTTCCTGCTTTCTTTGCAGTTACTTTTCCGTTTGCATCTACTTTTACAACAGAGGATTTGGAAGATTTGAAAGTCACGGTCTTATCTACACTATTTTCCGGTGTTACGGTTGCTTTTAAGGTGTAAGATTTCCCTTTTTTCAAGGTTAAGTCCGTTTTGTTTAAGGTGATAGCGTTTGCTTCAATATCTTTGTCCGGCTCTATTGTTTCTTCTTGTACTCCAAGAATAATTGTTCCACCTGCTTTCAGTGCAGGAATTGTAAATGATACTGTTCCATCTGCTTCCGTTACCTTTGAATCTGCATAAGCATCCTTATAGCCTTTTCCTGTTACCGCAAGTTTATCTACCACAACCGGCGTATCTGTCAGATTAATTCCTACATAAACATTTTTTCCCTGATATGATTTTTCAAATACCAGATATCCTTCTTTGCTGCCACCTGCAACCTTTGTCCGATCTCCCTTTGCAAGAATCTCTGAATATTTATTTCTCGCAGCCAAAAGTTTCTGATAGTGGACAAGCATCTCATTGTCTGTATTTAAACTTCCGTCTGCATTCTGTGCCTGGCTCCAGTCAAAATCATATCGATTGGTCTGATATGGATAATTGTCTTTTCCATACTGTCCGATCTCTTCGCCATAATATACAATGACCTGTCCTTTTGCCGTCATCTGCAGAACTGTGGCAGCTTTAAACATGTTGTATGCCTGATCCTTTGTATATCCTTCATCAATGATTTTCTGCATCAGGCCATCTTCATCATGACTACTTGTAAATGCTCCAAGTGTCGCTGTATTATCAATTGCTGCGTTTCTCTTTTCCATAAAAATCTCAACACCATCAATATCACCTTTTACAAAAGCAAGTGCCTGGTCATTGAAATCAAAATCCAAAAGTGAATCCATTTCACCGCTTCTTAAGGTTCCGGTATCACTTGCATAGCCTGCACCAGCGTATTCTCCAATCATTTTAAAGTCCGGATCAATCCTGGTCAGTGCATTTTTAAATGCAGCCCATGTTGTATCGTCCACATGCTTTACAGTATCTACTCTGTAATAATCAATGTCATATTTGCTTACCCATGCAGACTGCCACTCTACCAACAGATTACGCACATCCGGATCTTCTGTCATAAAGTCTGGCAGGTTAGACAAAGGTCCTTTTTTGGTATCTCCCTCAATCAGATCCGCTCCACTCCGGATCATATTTTTTCCATTCAGCATAGAGTTAAAATAATTTTCTGTATCATATCCGGCATGATTTAATACAACATCCACCATCACTTTCATGCCTTTTTTGTGTGCCGAATCAAGTAAGGTCTTAAACTCTTCTTCTGTTCCAAGATGTTTGTTTAAGGTCGTAAAATCACTTGCCCAGTAACCATGGTAACCATAAGAAAGCGTTCCCGGAAGATCTGTAGCGAGCCCTTTTTTCATCTCATTTGCAATGATAGGAGTGATCCAGATCGTATTAACTCCAAGATCTGATAAATAATCCAGCTTCTGTGTCAGACCTGCAAAATCGCCGCCATGATAACTCAACGAACCAGTAGCAGGATCTTTGTTGTAATCACCTGTTCCATATGCATCATTATTTGTGGTATTTCCATCATAAAAACGGTCTGTCACTGCAAAATAAATAACTGCCTCATCCCAGTCAAAATCCGTTCCCTTGTTCCGCTCTGTTACTTCAACTGAGACTTTTCCTGTATACTCATTTTCATACTGATCTTTTACGGTAACCGGAAGTTCATAGGTTCCCGCCTGAATTCCCTCTTTTACCGCAATGCTTCCCTCCATCAATGCCGGATCGAGTTTAAAATCTTTCTTGCCGCCAAGAGCTGTCAAATCTGCCGTTACTGCGGATGCCTTAAACGCGGTATCTCCATTGATCTTGTCTGCATTGACAGAAACCGTCAATACATTATTGTCACCATAATCCATTGTCTTCCCAGACATTGTTCCACTTACTGTGGCATTAAATTTATAGTATTCAAAAATGCTGTATCCGGGATTATCGCCAGCTTCCTTATTCGCATTAAACAGGTCTAATTTTATTACTTCTTCGCTATCTTTTGCTGCTTTTACTTTGTAATAATAATGATGCTCTCCCTCTGTCAATACGACATCTGTTTTCTCCATCTCTGCGTATTGGCATTATAAGTCATCTCATATTCATTATCATCATAGACAACCTTTACGGATGCAATCTCTCCCGCCTTATTTTCAGCGTAAAGATCATCATCTCGATAGTAAAGATTTACTTTTCCATTCTTTGTATCAAGTTCATAACCCTGATTGTCCGGATAGTAAGATACAATTCCTTTTCCTTCCTCAAAAACAACTTTTGTCATTCGCTGTCCGGCTGCGATCTTTACCATATGATCGCCGCCATCTTTACTCTCCCATTCATTATCATCCGTACTGTGACGCATGCAAAAAGAGATAGATTCTTTTGATGATGAAACACGTACCGGAGCAATCCAGCTGCCCTGATTCTCAACAAATTTTACCGTATCATCATATCCACTGTCCCATGTGTAAATATTCCACCCATCATAATCTGCATTGTTTCTTCTATATTCCACAAGCACATAATGTTTCTGCGTAGCTTCCTTAATATCCGGTATCGTTGTGTATGCTGTTGTATCTCCGTGAATCACATAAACATCTACATCTTCCGCAGCATCTGCATTTTTATAATTTACTGTAGCTGCCTGCCATGTCCATTCACTTCCCGGATTCTTTGCAATAATACTGATATTGTCTAAACTTGTCGTCCATGTGTACGTTAACCATGTATATCCATCAATCTCTGTCGTATCCGTAAAATCATGAAGTGTTCCATTTACCCCATCACCATAAAGCCATAATGCCGCAGAATCTGCTGTCACACGATCCTCATTGTCTGCATAATAGTAAATATGGTAATTATACTGTGCCATGACAACATTCACATACACTGTGCTTTTATAAACATCATCTCCTACTTTATATGACGCAATTACCAGAATGTCGGTTGCAGTCACATCATCTGAAAGTGTTAATTTTCCTTCATCAATTGAAACACCATCCATTGATGTTTCTAAAGTATACTCCGGCTTCACATCCGCAACTGTCCCATCTGCTGTGTAATACTTAAGTGTATCTGGCAATGCAGTTGTGACACCGACCTTAGCTTCTAACGTATCGCTACCAAGTCCCGGTATTACCACCTTACTGTTTCCGTTACTGTAATTCTTATTTGCCGGATCTGTCACCCAGTTACTGCCATACTTGAATTTATATTCATAAATTCCAGCAGGCTTATCTGAAACGGTAATGGAATAAATACCATCTTTATCTTCATCTGTCATCTCATATCCATCTGTCCAGTCTGTAAGTGAACCCATAAGATAAAGCTTTTCTGTTCCTAGCTTATCTGCAGATATCTCATAATTAAACGTCACAGAACTGTCTTTTCCAAGCACAGGGCTCTCTACACCTGATACAGGAGTCACATCAACCGGTGCACTGACTGTCTCACCAATAGCCCAGCTTTCTGGTTTTTCTTCACTGACAGTCTTGCCTGTGATCCATACTTCCATCGTTTCGGATGTAATTTCGATCTTGAAGTTTTCTGTCTGATTATCGTCACCCCATGCACCAGCATTAAATAATCCATTCAGATCCAACGCATCATCTGTTTCAACCTTAAAGCTATACCAGCCTTTATTCTTACTGTTTTCTTTTAACAGTCCGCCATAGTCATAATTTTTGCAGTACTCAAAATTTTTAACAGCTGCCCAGCTGTCGCCTGCACCAAATTTTACATATACTTTATCCCAGTTATTTTCATTTTTGAAGTGAACCGTCAGATCTGTCTTTGTCACAGCATTTTCCGCATGCACTGTTGCATTCTCTGTCTCCGCCTCTTCTGCATGCACTGTCTCGGTCTCTGTCTCCACCTCTTCGGTCTCTGTTTCTGCCTCGTTGGCATTCATAACTCTGGTCTCTGTCTCCACCTCTTCTGCATGCACTGTTTCGGTCTCTGTTTTCAGTCCTGCTGCCGCTGCAGATACCGCTCCCGGTGTCTGTGGTAACGTTATCAGCATTCCTAAAATTAAAAGCCAGCTAATTGACTTCTTAGCGGTCTTCTTCAAAATGTTCTTATTTTTCATTTTTTTAATTCCCCCATTTTTGATTTCTCCACATATCCGTAGCCAACGACTGCGTTTTCTAACCGGTCTTATACATACTTTTCTCCCCTCTTAAAATTTTCGTTTTATTTCGTACATTGACATCATACATTTTTCCGGCATTTCAAACAAGATATTTTT
>OOBO01002388.1_pt1 | contig 10483 bp, 10 predicted proteins | sample 1671031 | NCBI WGS metagenome assembly OOBO01 (sample SAMN06348115, study PRJEB24527) | human gut metagenome | biome: human gut; feature: ankylosing spondylitis patient; material: feces | host: Homo sapiens | place: China | collected 2015-10 | reverse complement strand
CTGCGCTTTTTCTTTTGACAGTTTAAAAAAAATATCCAATTTTGAGGCCGATTATTAACGGACCCAATGATATGGAAGATTTTAAAAAGAAAATGAACGCAGACATGAATGATAAGGAGATCGTTTTCTCCAAGTCCATCAAAGCAGGTAAACGCATCTATTACCTCGATGTGAAGAAGAACCGTAAAGATGAAATGTTTTTAGCTATTACGGAGAGTAAGAAAGTGGTGATGGGAGAAGGAGATGACTCTCAGGTTAGCTTCGAAAAGCATAAAATCTTCTTATATAAGGAGGATTTTCAGAAATTTATGGCAGGATTGACAGAAGCCATCAGTTTTATTAACCACAGTGACATGAACGATTACATCAGCCGCCTGAACGAAGAAGCTGATATAAAAAGAGAACAGGAAGCTCTTGCCGAACAAGCACAAGAGGACAAGCTGGAAAACGAAATTAAGATTGATATTGACTTTTAAAGAGGTAACTCTTTGATATTTCAAAAAAAAACAGTACTTTTGCACCGCTTTTTTGCAACATCATGTGATAATCCACATCGTGTAATGGTGAATTAAGCAAAATAACTTAATTTAGAGTAACACAATTTTTTAAGAAATGAAATCAATTGAAGTAAAAGGAACTGCAAGAACTATTGCAGAACGCTCTTCGGAACAAGCAAGAGCTTTGAAAGAAATTCGTAAGAACGGTGGTGTACCTTGTGTACTTTACGGAGCTGGTGAAGTTGTTCACTTTACAGTGACTAACGAAGGTCTTCGTAACTTGGTATATACTCCGCACATTTACGTAGTAGATCTGGATATCGATGGCAAAAAAGTAAACGCTATCCTGAAAGATATTCAATTCCACCCGGTAAAAGACAACATTCTTCATGTTGACTTCTATCAGATTGACGAAGCTAAACCTATCGTTATGGAAGTTCCGGTACAGTTGGAAGGTCTTGCAGAAGGTGTGAAAGCCGGTGGTAAGCTTGCATTGCAGATGCGTAAGATCAAAGTGAAAGCTCTGTACAATGTAATTCCTGAAAAACTGACTGTTAACGTTTCTCACCTGGGATTGGGTAAGACTGTTAAAGTTGGCGAACTGAGCTTCGAAGGTCTTGAACTGATTAGCGCTAAGGAAGCAGTTGTATGTGCTGTTAAGTTGACTCGTGCAGCAAGAGGTGCAGCAGCAGCCGCTGGAAAGTAATTTGAGATTATCCCTGTAAAGAGATATAGCAAAACGCAGATTAATGCAGATTAAAGCAGATGTTCAGTCTGCATTAGTTTGCGTTAATTTGCGTTTTTCTTTTTATATTCACGAACTGTTTTTTACGAAAAAACAATGATCAAATATCTAATTGTCGGACTAGGAAACATTGGACCCGAATATCATGAAACCCGGCATAATATTGGTTTCATGACAGTAGAGGCATTGGCAAGAATCAACAATGCTCCTCCCTTTATTGACGGACGCTACGGATTTACCACTAGTTTTTCGATCAAAGGACGCCAGTTAATCCTGCTCAAACCGTCAACTTTCATGAACCTGAGCGGACTGGCCGTTCGCTACTGGATGCAAAAAGAAAACATCCCTTTGGAAAATGTGTTAATAGTAGTAGACGATCTGGCTCTCCCCTTCGGCACTCTGCGTCTGAAAGGAAAAGGAAGTGATGCCGGACATAATGGTCTGAAGCACATAGCAGCCATTTTAGGAACTCAGAACTATGCCCGTTTACGCTTTGGTATCGGAAATGACTTCCCCAAAGGCGGACAGATTGATTATGTACTCGGACACTTTACTGACGAAGATCGCAAGACAATGGATGAAAGACTGGAAACAGCCGGAGAAATCATTAAAAGTTTCTGTCTGGCAGGTATTGATATTACCATGAACCAGTTCAATAAGAAATAGGAGTATTTACAATTGACTATTTCACAGCGTATATATGCAAACGGTCATTAAGTACTCCACCATGACACATGGTACACTGTTAATTAATAAATTATCAATATATGGCAGAAGCAAGAATAGATAAATGGATGTGGGCTGTTCGTATTTTCAAGACACGCACAATTGCCGCCGAAGCCTGCAAGATGAACCGTGTCACTATCAACGGAGCATACGTAAAGGCATCTCGCATGATAAAGCCGGGTGATGTAGTTCAAGTTAAGAAGCCGCCTATTACCTATTCATTCAAAGTGCTGCAAGCTATTGAGAAGCGAGTAGGCGCAAAGCTTGTACCCGATGTAATGGAAAACGTTACCACTCCCGACCAATACGAACTATTGGAAATGAGTAAAATCAGCGGATTCATTGATCGCGCACGGGGAACCGGACGTCCAACCAAAAAAGACCGCAGAAGTCTGGAGGAATTCACAGCTCCGGAATTTATGGATGATTTTGATTTCGACTTTGATTTCGACGAAGATAAGTAAATAATGAACGGTGAATAAACTTATAGCATGAAGTTACAAGTTTATTCACCGTTTATTATTTTACCAACTGTTGATTACAGATTTGCTTTCACAGCATCAATTAGCTCCTGATATTCAGTATCGGTCAAATAAACTTTTCCCGGATTCATCTGAAATACACCGCCATAATCAGGTCCGTCTACATATTTCGGAGCCAGATGGAAATGCAAATGAGATAATTTATCTGAGTAAGCACCATAGTTGATCTTTTCCGGCTGGAAAGCTTTCTGCATTGCACGGGTAACACGTGCCACATCAGCCATAAATGCATTACGGTCTTCATCGCTCAATTCGTTCAAATCATTTACGTGATCCTTGTAAGCAACGAGGCAACGCCCCCGATAAGTTTGCTCTTTAAACAAAAACACACGTGATACACTAAGCTGCGCAATCTCAATCATCAGATTATGCAACGTTTCATTGTTCTGGCAATACAGACATTCTTTTGGATCACTCTTCATGATATTCTTATTTTTATGTTTTGACAAAGCAAAAATAGTCGTTCTGCTTTTATTTCACCTGTATTTTTTCGTTTTTTTGATCGACTAATTGGTACACGTTCTCTTTTTCACCAACAACCCACACTACATCCCCCTCTTCGAACGGTGCATTTACATCCGGCACCATCAGAGTGCCATCTTCCCGTTCCACACCGGCTATCATACAATGATACTTATCCCGTATACCCGATTCACGGATTGTTTTACCCAGAAAAACGGAGTCTGCATCAATAATGAACTGCTTCAAAGTCATCTCTCCCTTCTCATACATCTCCCAGTCTATCTTCGCACCACTTTGCATGGCACTGCTAAATACATTCAATTGTTCGTCCGTTCCTATTACCTGTATCTTGTCCATAGGAAAAAGACGCACCGAGCCACCGGGAATATTAATCCTTCTCTTTCCCCGCAAGATAGAAGCGATATGAATGCCATATTTCTTTCCCAAATTTAGTTCCATCAACGTTTTTCCCGCCCAAGTGGATTCCCCCGGAATCTCCAAATCCGCCAAATGCAGATCATGAGATAACAGACGTCCGGCATATTCGGGTTTCTTCTCTCCCAAATATTCTGCACGCACCTCTCTGGAACGCAGATTTTGAAAGAAACGCCGTTCTATCAATATAGATTGCTTTTTCAAACGACGCGACCATACCATCAACAAGACTGCAAGCACAGCCACTCCAATAATCAATCCAATAGATGCCTTAAACAATCCCGATATCACAAAAATGACAAATAACGCCGCAATCATAATACGTATGACAATAGTAGACACCAATGGTGCACGATTGGCACGGTTATCATGCCACAGGGTCATAAATTCCACCGAATGGTTTTTCTTCACCATGATAGCACGTAGGAAAGGCGAAATGCAAAGGATAATAAAAACAGCCCCCAATAATGATGCCCAGAAATGAGGCAGGTTCTCCTTAAAGAATGGGACGACAAAACGGAAAGACAGTGCAATAATGGATATACTGACTATTGAATATACCACAGTTATGCGTACCATTGCCAGCAACAGCTTCTTCCACAAATTCTCATGATTAAGTACTGTTTGCGAGCCCGAAGAATAACGCATTAAGAACTTTCTCCAGGAAGCGGGTAAATGAGCATCCACAAAAGAAGAAGCCGGTTCAGCCAGACGAATCATATAAGGAGTCAGGAAAGTGGTTATCACAGAAACTGCTACCACTATCGGATATAAGAAATCGCTCGTCACGTGCAGAGATACACCCAATGAAGCTATAATAAATGCGAATTCACCAATCTGAGTCAAACTGAAACCGCACTGCATAGCCGTCTTCAAGGGTTTGCCGGAAAGAATCACGCCGAATGTTCCGAAGGTAGCCTGCCCCAAAATAACTGCGATCGTAATTACAATGATAGGTATTGCATATTCAATAATCATTGCAGGATCGACCATCATCCCCACCGATACAAAGAAAATTGCGCCAAAAAGATCTTTCACCGGCTTCACCAACCGGTCAATAGATTCCGCTTCGATTGTTTCTGCCAGAATAGACCCCATGATAAACGCACCGAATGCAGCAGAGAACCCTGTATTGGCTGCCATCACTACCATACCGAAACACAGTGCCAATGATACGATAAGCAGAGTTTCCTCTCCCATCAGTTTCCTGCAACGCTTCAAAAACTCCGGAATCAGATAGATACCTACTACAAACCACAAAATAAGAAAGAACAGCAGTTTACCAATACTCTCCAGCATCTCGGTGCCTTCAAAGTTATGGCTTACCGCCATCGTAGAAAGCATCACCATCAATACAATAGCCAGTATATCCTCTAGAATCAGAATACTCAGTACAAGCCCGGTGAACTGCTTCTTCCTCAGTCCCAAGTCATCGAACGCCTTATAAATAATAGTAGTAGAAGACATCGCAATCATACCACCTAGAAACAGACTGTCCATCCGATGCCAGCCGAATCCCATACCGACACCTATCCCCAGCAATATCATACAAAAGATGATGGTGCAGGCAGCGATGATAGCAGAACCTCCGACTTTTACGATTTTCTTAAAACTGAACTCCAGACCAAGAGCAAACAACAAGAAGATAACGCCAATATCCGCCCATGTCTTAATGTTGGCGGTATCCATTACTGATGGTGTATAAGGCATGTGCGGACTTGCCAGAAAACCGGCAACCACATATCCCAACACCAAAGGTTGCTTTAACTTCTTAAACAACAAAGTCATGACGCCGGCACAGATCAATATCAGCGCAAGATCGGCAATGAGTGTAGGTAATTGAGACATTGTTTCATCGTATTTGGTGACAAAATTAAAATAAATCTATCGTATAAACAACAGATTCACGGATATGTTTTAAACCAATGGCAACAAACAGCCCGCACAAAACATCTAATTACTTATATAAAACATTATTAATTATGTAAAAAATCGATAGCCTATCCTTTAATAGATAAACTACCGACTTCATTTTATGATACTAATTCCCGAACCACAACCTTCATTTTTCCGTTGAATTTGATAAAAGGATATGAGAATTATTTATCGTAGATATTTGAAAACTATCAAATTATTCTAAAGGAGTAAACTCTTTATATTCTCTGGACATATTTATTTCCCCATATTCTCCCCATCGGTCATAAATGGCAAATTTCTTGGTTGTAAGTTCTTCTATATCCCAATAATGATCCGAACCAAAATAAATTGTACTGGAACTCTGATCATAAAAAGCCCATCTCATATTAACAACACGTCGTTGTTCTTTTCCGTTTTTATCAGTTACAATTAAAGTTTGAGTACACGTACCATCTCTTCTAAACGTATACAGCCCTTGAATCGTCTCGTCAGCATCATTGACTGTTTTTTGACTAGCCCATGTTACATCACATATCAGAGATATGACATCATCTTCCGCCTTTGTATAATATCCGGTCTTCTCCACACAGCCTGTCATAAGAAAAGCCATGATAAAAACGAGTGATACAAAAATCCTACTTTTCATCAACGTAAGAATTTGAAGTTTGCAATACAGGGAGCATTTAAACTCGTCGTTTCAAAATTCCATTCTGCATAATCTCCCTGAGTTACAGACCATTCAAAACAAGGATTGATATTATAACCAATTCCACAAAATAGCACTCTTGGTGTCTCCTTATTGTCAATATTTCTAATGTGGCAGGTTACGTAGAATGCCCAACCTGCATTCTTATAAGATTGTGGATTTAATTCTATAGATGTTTCGATATAATTACTTTTATTTATATAATAACTCTCCTTATAATCCGTTACGTTCAGTGACGCTACTGTAGAAGAATATCTACCATTATCAAACTGTTTTTTCTTCAATTCAATTGGCGAATCATCCTTTATCTGACTAATGTATATTTCATTTTCTGTTATCATCACAATATAATCTACGCCATGAGAGGCCGCCAACTGTCCACACCTACTATTTACTTGATTAATACTTTCTTTAAAGATACTAAGATTAAGGGAGTTGACGGAATTTAACTCTTCTACATCCACATTAGTTATATACGATAATACAGAATTGCGTTTATTAGAATTGATATAATATTCATGCGTAGTTTTATTTATATCAACAAATTCATTTAACACCGCAGCATCTTGCTGGTAGTTGCGACTTGCGGGAGTTGGAACACTAAGATTATCTTTACAACTCTGAAAAGATAAAGATAATAAGACAATTGCTAAAAATAGAATAGACTTCATAGTTAATAGTTTTTTGTGTGTACGAACAATAAATTTTCAAATATAAGAAACTATCTTTAGTGTATGCAATCTATTGAAAGAAAAGAAGTTAATATTAAAAAGAATTATACTACCACAATGATTTCACCTTCCACTTTTACATCCATTTAGAGTTTTATCCAATATCCAAAATATATTTATGATAAAGATATTCTATCCTTCTTGTTTCGTATGTGTCAATTCATTCTTACCCTCAAGTACAAACATTGCCAATATATAATAGGCATAAAGGGAGGGATACTCCTTTTATGCCTATAGAATGGAAAAATCTTTTTATTTTCTAAAAGGTGGCTTCACCACTATTGCCTTCAATTTACGTCCACGCATATCAATACAGATCTCCGTACCTGCCTTGGCATATTCCGGTTTCACATATCCCATGCCAATACCAATCTTGCGAGTGGGAGACATTGTACCGGAAGTCACCACTCCTATACCTTCTCCTTCCACATTCACCAATTCATAGCCGTGACGAGGAATGCCTCGGTCAATCATTTCAAAACCAACTAGTTTACGGGTAGTTCCTTCTGCCTTCTGCCTTTCCAACATCGGACGGTTGATGAACTCCTTACCTTCCACAAACTTAGTGATCCATCCCAATCCAGCTTCGATCGGTGAAGTCTTATCATCCAGATCATTGCCATAAAGGCAAAATCCCATTTCCAGACGAAGCGTATCACGGGCACCCAGCCCTACCGGCTTGATACCGAATTCTTCCCCCGCCTCAAATACAGCTTTCCATACCGCCTCGGCAGCATCCGGATAGAAATAAAGTTCAAAACCTCCGGCACCGGTGTATCCGGTATTGGAGATAATCACATTCTCTTTTCCCGCAAACCGGCCAACGGTAAATGTATAATAAGGAATAGCCGACAGATCAATATCCGTCAACTTCTGCAAAGCAAGAATAGCCTTCGGACCCTGAACAGCAAGCTGCGCCATATTATCGGAAGAATTCTCCAGTTCCGCCCCCTCCGTATTATGAGAAACACACCAGTCCCAATCCTTTTCTATATTGGCCGCATTCACTACCAGCAGATATTTTTCCGGCTCATAGCAATATACCAGCAAGTCATCTACAATTCCCCCTTCTTCATTAGGGAAGCAGGTATATTGTATCTTACCGGGAACAAGTGCCGCCACATTATTGGAAGTCACCTTCTGAAGAAAGGCTAACGCTTGCGGCCCTTTCACCCAGAATTCTCCCATATGGGATACATCAAATACCCCGACTGCATTACAAACAGTCAAATGTTCATCAATAATTCCAGAGTACTCGATAGGCATATTATAGCCTGCAAATTCGTGCATTTTAGCACCTAATGCAATGTGTTTCTCTGTAAACGGAGTGGTTTTCATTTTTTGTGTATTAAGTTTTAAGTAATAAATTGATATTCGTGGAATGTAATCACTTAGAAGCTACTAGTTCGGCAATCTTCACAATGACGTTCATTGCCTTCTCCATATTCTGAATAGGAACAAACTCATAACGTCCGTGGAAATTAAGACCGCCGGCAAAAATATTCGGGCAGGGTAAACCTTTGAATGATAGCTGCGCTCCATACGTACCGCCACGAATCGGCTTCACATTCGGCTTCACTCCTACCGCCTCCATGGCTGCAAAAGCTGTGTCGATGATATGCATCACCGGTTCTATTTTCTCACGCATATTATAGTATTGGTCACGTAACTCTAGTGTCGCCGTACCTTCTCCATATTCGGTGTTGATCTCCGCAACCAGACGTTTTATTTCTTCCTTGCGTTTCTCAAACTTGGCACGGTCATGGTCGCGAATGATATAAGACACTGTACTTTGCTCCACATCTCCCTGAATACTGATCAGATGATAGAATCCTTCATACCCTTCAGTCTGCTCCGGTGTTTCCATCGATGGCAACATTGCGATAAACTGATTAGCGACACGAATCGAGTTTATCATCTTATTCTTTGCATATCCGGGGTGTACATTACGTCCTTTAAAAGTAATCTTTGCAGCGGCAGCATTGAAATTTTCAAACTCCAGTTCCCCTACTTCACCACCATCCATCGTATACGCCCATTCGCAGCCAAACTTCCCGACATCGAACTTATGCGCACCTTCACCGATTTCCTCATCCGGATTGAAACCGATACGAATCTTTCCATGTTTGATTTCGGGATGTTCTTTCAGATAAACGATTGCTGATACGATCTCGGCAATTCCCGCTTTATCATCCGCACCAAGCAGCGTCTTGCCGTTTGTTACAATCAAATCCTCTCCTTTATGATCGAGCAGTTCCGGAAATTGTGCAGGAGAAAGAATGATATTTTCTTCGGCACAAAGCACTATATCCGTCCCATCGTAGCCTTTTACAATACGTGGAGTTACATCTTTTCCTGTCATATCGGGACTTGTATCCATATGAGCGATAAACCCTATCGAAGGACACTCTCTATCAGCATTAGCAGGTACAAACCCCATGACATACCCGTAATCATCCACGGCAACATCCTGCATCCCTATTTTCTGCATCTCCTCGCAAAGAAGATAGGCAAACTGCAATTGTCCCGGAGTACTTGGAACTAAACCCGTCTCCCGATCCGATTCCGTGTGAATCTTAGCATACCTGATAAAACGCTCAACTACTGGCAGCATAAAATAATTTTAGATTTATGATTTTAGATTTACGATCCTACTAATTTCTTGATTTATGATTTTAGATTAAGTGATTTCCTCCCGCTAACCAACATTTTTAATCATAAATCAGATACTTTTCTCTCACCTTCATAAACTCGGCAACCTCATCCTTCCATCCGGCACGAATCTCTTCTTCCGTTGCTCCATCCTTCAGTTGGTGCTGCACTCTATCATTTCCCACCAGCTTGTTGAACAAAGCATTAAAGAAGGGTTCCTTGCCTTTATACTCTTGATAAGCCAGCAATAACCAAGCCAGATTCAGACGTTTCATCTTTAAAATAGTGTGGTATTCTCCCTGCAAATCCATGCCGTAACAAGTTTGTCCCTTGCATTTGGGCTGCATACTCATTCCCTTAATCGGACGAGGCTCGTAAGAATAGGGCATACCTTTCAAGCTCGGATGCCCGAATACCTGAAACGGACGTAGCGTCCCTCGTCCCTCGTTGATCGCTGTTCCTTCAAAAAAACAAGTTGACGGGTAAAGCATGATGGAAACAGAATCCGGCAAATTCGGAGACGGGGCATAAGGTAACGCCACGGGTTGTTCCCGACTCCATCCCTCGCAAGGGATCACGGTCAGATCACAGGTCACGCTATCTTTCAACCAACCTTCCCCGTTAATCATTCCGGCATATTCACCTATCGTCATCCCGTACACGACCGGAACCGGGTGCATCCCGACAAAAGACTTAAACTCTTTCTGCAGGACCGGGCCATCCACGTAAAAAGCATTCGGATTAGGACGGTCCATCACGATCAAGGGAATGTTCTGTTCCGCACAAGCCTCCATCACGTAATGCAACGTGGACAGATAAGTATAGAAACGTACTCCCACGTCCTGCATATCAAAAATCATCACGTCAATTCCCGACAGATCCTCCGGCTGGGGTTTCTTTTTTTTCCCGTACAGGGACACCACCTTCAAACCACTCCCGGCATCAATATAATCCCCCACGGTCTCCCCGGCATCAGCCGTACCCCGAAATCCATGTTCGGGACAAAAAATTCGTGCCACGTGAATACCTTTTCCCAACAGGAAGTCCACACTATGCACCGTGTCTACCCG
>OOBO01002358.1_pt1 | contig 10588 bp, 6 predicted proteins | sample 1671031 | NCBI WGS metagenome assembly OOBO01 (sample SAMN06348115, study PRJEB24527) | human gut metagenome | biome: human gut; feature: ankylosing spondylitis patient; material: feces | host: Homo sapiens | place: China | collected 2015-10 | reverse complement strand
AAAAAGCTAGATATTCAAGTGCATCAAAAGCTCTCGTATGTATATAGAAACGGACGCAAGCTACTGCACCTCGTCAACCAGTTACTGGATTTCCGAAAAGCGGAATCGGGAGCATTGCCTATCCACGTTGCCATGAATAATGTGGATGAACTGGCACAGAACACCTTCATCATGTTCAAAGAGAATGCACAGAAAAGGAATATCACTTATCTATATCAATCAGAGCTAAATAACACTTTGCTCCCGATAGACAAGACGTATATGGAGATGATTTTAACGAACCTGCTCTCCAACGCTTTCAAGTTCACACCGGACGGAGGAGAAATAACCCTTTCAGCCTGGAAAAAAGAGAAGAGTTTCGGATTCACAATCAAAGATAACGGTATCGGAATTCCGCCGGAGAAATTAGCCCGTATCTTCGAACGTTTCTATCAGGCAAATGAAGACCGGAAAGGAAGCGGAATCGGGCTTTCACTAGTGAAATGCCTGATTGACAAACATCACGGAAATATCAACGTCAATAGTCAACCGAATCAAGGAACCGAATTCTGTGTAGAGTTTCCTTCCGACCTGCAAGTATTTGCCCCGACGGAAGTACTGACTCAAAAAGAAAAAGACGGTTCCGAATGGCAAACGTCCTCTCTAGCCACGGAAACCATGATCGAAGACGGGGAATTCACAGAGATGAATCCTTCGTCTGCCGGACAGGAAGAAACCGAATCACCCGATAAAGGCGAAAGCGAAATCACGGAAACAATCTTATTAGTGGATGACAATAAAGAAATCGTAGATTACCTGAAGAATAACTTCAAATCGAAGTACATCACCCTGACTGCCGGAAACGGAGAAGAAGCATTGGCCATTCTGAAAGAGCAGAAGGTGGACATCGTGCTTTCCGATGTCATGATGCCGGGAATTGACGGCATAAAGTTGTGTGAACTGATTAAGAAGAATATGCAGACTTGCCATATCCCTGTCATCCTGTTATCAGCCAAAGGAAGTATAGAAGCCCAAACAGCCGGTATCCAAATCGGTGCGGACGACTATATCCCCAAACCTTTCTCCATGAGTCTGCTGAAAGGTAAAATCAACAATATCCTCAAAGCTAAACAACGATTGAGATATTATTACTCCAACACAATCGACATCGATACGGCTAAGATAACGTCCAACGCATTGGATGAAGAATTTATGACTAAAGCGATACAGATTGTCGAAGATAATATTGATGACGAAGATTTCACAGCTGATGACTTGGCGGAGAAGCTTTACATGAGTCGTTCCTCATTGTATCTCAAAATGAACTCTATATCGGGAGAACCGCCGGCCAACTTCATTCGTCGGATTCGTTTCAACAAAGCTTGCAAGTTATTGCTGGAAGGAAGGTATTCTATTTCTGAAATCAGTAATAAGGTAGGCTTCAGTTCACCCTCTTATTTCTCTACCAGTTTTAAGAAATATATAGGTTGTCTGCCTTCCGATTATGTGAAGAATCAAGGAAAGAGAGAGGCTGAATAAAATTCAGTCCTCTCTACATATTCCATTCTTAAAATTCTTTCTGAAAATCATTCATCATGGAAGCCATTTTCTTAGCAACCTCGGGATACTGATTTACCAAATCAACAGATTCTTCCGGGTCTTTCTCCAAATCAAACAGTGCAAGACCGGTTTTACCTCCTGTAGCAAGTTGTACACCCGGAAGTCCGTCTTTACCAGGTTTTGTCACAATGCGATACTCATGAGGGGCCACACATTTCCATTTTCCGTCTCTCACGGCTTCTACCTTGCCATCATATAAAAAGAAAAACGGTTGATGATTCTGAGATTGTCCGGAGAGTGTTGTCCAGACGTTTTCACCGTCAAACTTATTCATCCGTGGCATTTGCGAACCAGTCATTTCCACGAAGGTCGGTGTAATATCCAAAGCTGAAAAGAACTGGTCTGAAACTTTCCCCGCCGGAATATGGCCGGGCATACGAGCAATAAGCGGAACACGCTGACCTCCCTCAAAAGTGGTACCTTTTCCTTCACGAAGTCCCCCCGTAGAGCCGCCATGGTTACCGTAACTTAGCCACGGTCCATTGTCGGAAGTGAATAGTACCAGTGTATGATTGTCCAAGCCGTTTTCTTTCAATGTTTTCATGATTTCACCAACGGACCAGTCCAGTTCCATGATCACATCCGCATATAAGCCTTCTCCGGATTTTCCTTTGAATTTGTCCGAGACCCCCAGAGGAACATGGGGCTGTGTATAAGGGACATAAAGCAAGAAAGGCTCATCTTTATGTTTGTTGATGAACTCAACTGCATGTTCTGTAATGCGGGTAGTCATATTATTCACTGTAGGATTATACTCTACAATGCGTTCATTATTGTAAAGTGGCAATGCCCGGTACGGGTGTCCCGGCTGCGGATGAAAAGGCCACATATCATTGGAATAAGGTAGACCGAAAAATTCATTGAAACCATGTCGTAGCGGCAGATGTTCGGGACGACATCCCAAATGCCATTTCCCGAAGATACCTGTAGCATAGTTATTCTGCTTCAGATAGTCGGCTAGCGTGAATTCACTACTTTCCAATCCATTCTCGGACAAATCGTCTACTACTCCTTGCAAGCCCATCCGTTCTGCATACCGTCCGGTCAGTAAAGCTGCCCGCGACGAAGTAGAGGCTGCCGCACCTGCATAGAAGTTAGTGAAACGAATACCTTCTGCTGCCAATTGGTTCAAGTTCGGAGTTTGCAGACGAAGATTACCGTAACAGTTCATATCTCCATACCCTTGGTCGTCGGTCAGCATAATAACGATATTGAACTTTTTAGTAGAATCACTCCTTGATGAATCATTCCCCGTTTGAGATGAATGAGAGTTTGAGCCGTTGCAGGCAGATAGGCCTGCAACAGCCAAACACAAAACTGAATATTTAGTCATAATACCTATTCACACAATCATTTCTTCACTTTGAAGCTGAAAGCCAATGGTTCGTTCTTCAAACCTTTAGGCAGAATGACAGTCACTTTGCCATCTTTACAAGAGTATTTCACACTTTTGCCATTCTGCAGCAAAGTCATTTTACCTGTCGGCTCGTTGCCTTGCCATTCAATAGTAGCAGGTACTGTTTCGTTCTCGGGCAGAGCGTAGATAGCATACAGTGTTTTACCGTCTTTATTGGCTGTAAACCAAACCTTATCATAGTTGTAGTTTGGCGTAGTACGGGTAGCATAGATAGCTGCGCCGTTTTGTTTCAGCCAGGCTCCTACTTCTTTCAAACGGTCGATAGCATCCTGTTCAATTTCTCCTTCCGGTGTAGGTCCGATATTTAATGCCAGGTTTCCGCCTTTGGCTACGATTTCAGCCAGCATATTGATGACCCATGAGCAGGATTTATATTCAGAGTTCGGGCTCCATCCCCAAGTCTTAGCTAACGGGATATTAGTTTCCCACGGGTTGTTTATCTGTTTTTCGGGAACGACACGTTCAGGCGTCTGATAGTTCTCGTTACGTCCCGGTATGGTTCTGTCCGCTACAATCAGTCCCGGTTGTTTTTCGCGCGCTTTGTCTACGATTCCATCCAGTTGGATGTCTTCCTCCGGTTTGCGTACCCATCCGCCATCCAGCCACAGGATGTCAATAGCTCCGTAGTTGCTCATCAGCTCGTCAATCTGATTGGCAGTAAACTTCTGGAAGTTTGCCCATTTTTTAGGATACTTCTTTATGTCGTAATTTGCATTACGGGTAGGAGTCGCCCAGAACGGATCCCAATAGTCCGTATTGTGCCAGTCTGGTTTAGAAAAGTAAGTACCTATCATGAAGCCTTTATCCCGAAAGGCGTCAAACAGATGCTTGGTGACATCACTGTATTTACCGTTCTTATACGGACCTTTTGTGATGCTATAATCCGTATATTTAGAATCGTACATACAGAATCCGTCATGATGTTTAGTAGTGAAGATGAGGTATTTGCAACCGGCTTCTTTCGCTATATCAGCCCAACGGGAAGGTTCAAACTTGGTCGGATTGAATGAATCTGCCAATCCCCAATACCATTTCTTAAATTCGTCGTATGGCTTGTCCGGTGCTACTCGTTGTCTGCGCTTGGTAAAGCGGTCTTCCGAGCAGAGTAACCACGATTCAGTAATACCCGGTACGGAGTAGATTCCCCAGTGGTACATGATACCGAATTTTATATCTTGCCATTTGTCCAGTTTCTCCAATACTTTCGTATCAGTAGGCCATTCGTAACTTTCCGAACTTGTATGTATCAGTTCGCCATCTTTCGTTCCAAAGAGTTTTTTGTTTTGTGCGTTCAATGCCAACGACAGACCGACACACGCAATGAGTGATAAAACTTTCTTCATAAATCAGTTATTGTTTAATATTAGTAATAGATTCTTTATTCTTTTGAGATAGAGACAGTATTCACAAAAGCAGGTTCACCGTGCAATTGTTTGACTATGTTCTCTGCTTTCTCCACTTCCGTTTTCGTCCCACAAATCAAGAGTGACACACCGCCTTCAGCACCGTCTCCCCCACCTTTTGCCGTGACGTAAACATCTACTTCGGCAAATTCTTTCAGGGCTTCGATTTCTGTGTAGATATTGCCTTGTGTTACATTTAAACGCACGGTACCTTTGCCACGTGATATATCGCTATTGGTCATTTTTTGTATTTCAAACAAGTCTTGTGTGGTTTCTTTTTCTAGTCCCACAGGAACAATCCAGCGTCCTTTGCCTTGATCGGTATATTTACGTAGCTTCGCTACAGTACCTCCATCAGGAGCACCCACGCATACAGCGGCTTGACGCTTCTCATAGTTCACCATGTTGGCACCCTTAAATACAATGTCTTTCGTATTCATCCGACTCAAGGCGTCAACATAGGAAATATCGGCAGGCTTCCCTTTCACCAATACTATTTCCGAATGACGTTTCAGGTCTTTGGCAAAATCTTCTTTTCCGCTTGGAAAGATTCGTCCTGTAACGAAACTTCCCCGGGGAGTAGACAATCCGACCAATTCTTCGGCAATGTAAGTATTGGTGGTTCCCAAAGTTATAATGACGATGCCATTCTCCAACCTGTCCCGTACTTCTCTGTTCGCTGCAATACCTTTCGCTATCAGACGCTTACTTTCACTCACGGTCAGCCGTGCGGTTGCCATATATTCATACGATTTTTGAGTACTAACCTTCATATCCGCTTTGTCTTCTTTTGTTTGCTGCTTGCAACTGCCGAATGAAAGCATAAATGCAACAGCTAAAATATAATTTATAGTTTTCATATTCATGTCTTTATTCAATTAGATTTCCAGTTCGGGTACTTTATCAATCAGAACTTTACTACTTCCACCTTCTTTTATGATTGTAGCTTCCCCTTTATAGTCAATACTTACATCTTCTCCTTTCTTTGTATTACGGATAAAGAAAGAGGGAGCACCTTCAGAAGACAGATTAACTTTGATATTCCAGTTACCTATTTCAATGCAACCGTTTTTCAGGATTCGGGGCTGTTCGGAAGCCATCTGTTTAGCATGAGTATTGATAATGGTAGCGAAACGATATACTTTCTGTTTATCTGAAGTCGCTGTAAAATGCCAGTGATTAGGATATGCTTTAAAATGTCCCTTCTCATCAGCAATCAGCCAATTGACAGCAGGAGTAAAGAATTGACTGGTGGTATCGGTTTTCAAGACGCCGGTAGAGAAAAGGTAAGCATCGGAAACACCCTCTTTATTAGTAGCCTGCACATGTACCCATTTCGAATGACTCTTGTCTACATTCATCGGATTAGTAACTGTGTGCAGCAAGTAACTCCAAGCGACAGGCCGTTCGGCTTCCAGTTCATCATAAATAAAGGTCAGACCAGTTTTTCCTAGTTCTACGATATGCCGGCGATAAGTTTTCAGTCCGACTTCATCCCAACCGTTTTCGGGTGTATATTCCAAATCGGAGACTTTTCCTCGCTCTATCCAAAGCGGAGAAATCACTTTGCCGTATGCATTAGACGCATCACCCACCACATAGCCTATATTCTCACTGACATAATAACGGGGAATCCAACCGTAACCTTCCGTACCGATACGTTGCCCCATGGCGTTAACCAGTATCGTATTATGAGCGCGAGATGCACGGTAACAATAGACAGAATGTTTATCTATAAAAGAAGTGCAATGCCCCGAGCTGTAAAAAAGGGATTGACCGGCCCAAAAAGTATTAAACCCATTCTGATTGGTCAGCGCATGAGAAGTACCCCCGTAAGGGCTACTACGAAAACTAATCATAGCACTATTTTCCACTTGAGCCAAATTAGTGGAAAATGAAGCCAGACCGGATTGTGGAAAAACATGTCCCATAGGCAGATCTGCAAGACCGGGGCCAACAGGTAATGATTTGTCACATTGCAAACGGAACCATGCCAACCCACCAGCTTTGGAAGTAGCACCCTCATTCAGAATATTCGGTTGACGTGCCTGAATAGTGCGTACATAGTCGGCAGCGTAGGTATTGCCTGTTAACTTGGCAATAGCGTCCGCATAGCCAACTCTCACTCCTCTCGGCGTTAAAACCTTTTCATGGGAACTTCCGTTTCCACCGGATTTGGAGAATGGAGGTTGCTGATAGATAGTATATAGAGCCGAGCCTTGATACCACGGATCGGAAAAGAAGTCGAATCCGGTCAGCCTGCTATAAAAATAAGGAACTTCAATCAATGTACGTGTGTTTACCGTAAAATAAGAGTCACCGTTGTGCCAAGCTCCGTCTTTATTCAAACCGGGGAAGCGGGCGAGCCACACATTATAGCAATAATCCACCCAAACATCCGCTTCAGGCAATTCGCCATAAACAGTGAAAGCGGCCATTGTAAGAATACGAAGCGTCATCTGCCAGACGTGATTCTCTGCAATATGGTTTTCCAGATAATTATTATAGTGGTCGTACATCTTAGTCCCATACTTCTTGATGCAAGCTAATAGGTCTTTTTTAGTATCTTCATCCAAAAGATCATAAAGAGCATCATAAGCCAGTGAACTAAGCGATACAAAAGTAGCATCATTAAAATCTCCTGCCACATTTTCGCTTTCTCCCCAAGTCATTACTTCCTTGACACGCTTAATGGCTTCATCGGCATAGCGACGTTCTTTCGTCAACAGATAAGTGCGTATCAGGACTTCCAAATTTGCCTCTTCTTTGTCGATAATACGACGACTCTCACGAGTAAGCATTGCATTACGCTCCATTTCGTTTTTCAAATTGGCAATCAACTTCGTATTAACATCATCAACAGACTTCATCGGGGTCTTCATCGCCTTATCAGCAGCCGATATATATATTTTACGTTCGGGGCTGGAAATGCTATGCTGAATAAAGTGATCCCATTCTTTCTTATCAAGCCAGACTCGCGGATGCTCGTGAGGAACTTTGGCTAACACCTTTTTTAAAGAAGGCGGACAGAACTTGTCAGCATTGGTTTCAATGGTAACCTGCTGAATCGTGGCCCACTCTGTTTTACCGTTGATAACGTTGCCATATTGCCAGTACCATACACCCGGAGCCAAATCTTCCTCCGGATTGTAGAACGGCCAACGGGTTTCCACCTGTACCATCCCAGTCTTGAAAGTAGGGTCTTGAGAGTAACGCAGACTATAACGCACTTTACTCTTATCGACTTTATGTTCAGTTTCCAGACCATCCAGCCCGCTTTCTACTACATAAAGCCCTTCCTGCAATGGCCATTGAAAAGAAACCTTACGGTCAGCCACCACCGCTTTATCCAGTGGTGAGGGAGTAGCACGCATTTCGTGCATCAGAGTAACATCTTTCAGCCGGATATTAGCAGGCGACTGCTGGGCAGATAGCCCGGAGGTAAATAAACAAATTGCAAGAATGTGCAATATCAGTTTCATGGAGTTTGTTAATTTAAGCTTTAATAGTAAAGTGTTTATCATTCTGTATTCAATAGGATTCAACTGAATTTCTTCAGATCTTTATATCGCTTCAGTGCTTCCAAGTAATAATAATCCGCATAATTCAACGGTACATCCACTTCGCTATTATGTGGAAAACTACCTACCGAATGTTTCAAAATAAACCCTTTGTTTTCCTTTTCTTTCGCCAGATAATCCGGCGAGGAAAGTTGTTTCAGTATATTCTCCGCATACTCGACATAACTGTTACTTACCTTTTTGTCATCGGTATACTCGCACAGTTCGAGTAAAGCGGAGGCAGTAACAGCCGATGCGGAAGCATCACGCGGAGCGTTCGGAATATCCGGTGTATTATAATCCCAATAAGGGATATAATCATTTTCCGAAGGACGATTTTCCATAATGAAACGGGCTATCTTATGAGCCGCATCCAGATACGTCGGGTTCTTGGTGAAGCGATAACACATCGTATAACCATACACTCCCCACGCCTGTCCACGCGCCCAGGCAGAAGAATCCGAATATCCCTGAAAAGTACCTTTTGACTCTACATTCCCACTTGGGACACAGTAACTAACTACATGATAGGAAGTCATATTCTCCCGGAAATGATTCTTCAGCGTCTTATTAGCATGAGCAATTGCAATATCCTGATACTTTGAATTCCCCGTTTGTTGGGATGCCCAGAAAAGCATTTCAAGATTCATCATATTATCAATAATGACCGGATAACTCCAATCACCGAAATCCCAGGAACGGATCAAACCGACTTCCGGGCTGAAGCGTGTGCAAAGGCTCTCCGAAGCATTTAGCAAAATCTGTTTATCTTGTGGTTCCGGCTTCAGACGAAGTGCTTGTCCATAGCTGCAATACATCATAAAGCCGATATCATGGTTTCCGGTATAATATTGAATGTTCTCCAGACGGTTAGTATACTTGCGGGCTTCTTTCGCCAAAGCCTCATCTCCCGTCAGTTCGTATGCCAGCCACATACTTCCGGGATAAAATCCACTTGTCCAATCTTTCGCATTTTCCAAACGATAGCTTCCGTCCGGCTTAGTAGAACGTGGGAAACAAACAGTGTCCGGCACATCTTTCAGTTGATCTGCCATATAAAGCAACTGACAGTCGGAAGTCTCCACTGCATTCTCGAACCATTCCGGTGCACCCGTTTTAGGAATACTACAAGCCGTCAGCAGGCTCATCCCCAAAGCCGCGGCATACAACTTTCTTTTCTTTTTCATATTTATAGCTTTAATGATTTATTCATATAAATAGAATATACGCTCCATCAACTGCCACTTCTCCGCAGAACTAGCTTTCGGATCAGCCTTTTGAAATATAGACATATATTCTTCCCATTCCGCCTGTCGTGGCAACGTAGCCAGTTTTGCCATTGCTGTCACCCAATCAAAATCAAGAGGAGTTTCGACAATCATAAATAATCGAGTGCCCAATATATAAATCTCCATCTCCAAAATTCCAACTTCACGGATTCCTTTTCGGATTTCCGGCCATGCTTCCGCTTCACTGTGTCTTTTTATATATTCAGCCACCAATTCAGGATCATCTTTTAAATCCATCGTCTGGCAATACCTCTTTATCGGATTTTTATATTCCCTAACTACATAGCCTTTCTCTTTCTTCATTGCACTTTTCAATCTAAATGATATTATTAAGTTTTTACTGATAGCAAAATTACGGATTCCCGAAAGGAAAGGCTTTATATATCTATTTTTTCACCCTTGATTCCATATCCTGCAATATAGATTTTATCCAAAAGGCTTTTGTTTTTGTCCAACTCCCACCTAATGATACAAAAATTGCGCACATCTCCTTATTAAAAGAGGATGTACGCAACTTCAATACAAATTGCAAATTTACTTATCTCACAATATCTTCCGGGAATTTAGCCGGCATCTCTACCCTCTTCCAGGTTTCATAATACCAGGTATTCAACTCATTTCCATTCAAATCATTCTTGATAAAATATTTCAGATGGAGATAATCATTGTCTTTAATCTCAAATTCCAAAATATTGTCCTGATTGTCCAGCATCGGGAGATGAATGTTCTTCTCGATACTTTCCTTATAAGAATCGTCCGTGAGTTGTTTATAAGTACCATATCCAGTAATAATCGCATCCGCACCGGGAATAATGGTAAAGTTAACGATTTGTCCGTCATCACTCAATACTTTAAATGTATTACTAGGTTTCAACGCTCCCGGAACATCGGGAGATTCGGAGACATAATGGCAGAGCTGCCAAATACCTTTCAAATCGGCCGCTTTGAATTTGGTTTTCTTCTGGGCCGTCGCACCTGTTACCGCTAACAACATTATTGAAAGCATGGTAAAGAAATAGAGCTTTTTCATTGTTGTATTATTTTAGTTAACACTCTCGAATGCGTATTTCCAAATATAAAGATTTATTTTGAGAATACAGCAATTCAGAGCATAAAAAAACTCGCATAACCTGAAGATTATGCGAGTTTTACATAAATATACCGAAATATTAGAAATCAGCATTTCTTGGTGTACGCGGGAACGGTATCACGTCACGGATATTCGCCATACCTGTTACAAACAATAACAGACGTTCGAACCCTAATCCGAAACCGGAGTGAGGACAAGTACCGAACTTACGGGTATCCAGATACCACCAC
>OOBO01002344.1_pt1 | contig 10646 bp, 9 predicted proteins | sample 1671031 | NCBI WGS metagenome assembly OOBO01 (sample SAMN06348115, study PRJEB24527) | human gut metagenome | biome: human gut; feature: ankylosing spondylitis patient; material: feces | host: Homo sapiens | place: China | collected 2015-10 | reverse complement strand
TCGGCGTTCTTGATTTCCACCTTGATCGTTTTACGAACCTGCCCGTTACCAAGCGTGTCAGTCTTCTCCACTTTAACATCCTGCGCCCGACCGTTATAAAACATACTTAACAAGGCAAATACTGCCACAATAACTTTCATTTTTTTCATACATCCCTTTTTTTAATCTGATTATCGATTGAACTTTTTCACGTACATTTTTTCCGCCAATTTCACCGCCTCCAACGCGTTCACAATACCTCCCGTGCGGCACAAACTATCAAAATCAACTTTTTCCCCATTCCCCGGGCAAGGAACCACGTCCCCCTTGCGGGAAGTAACTCCACCCAACACAGCCTCTTTCACCTCCTCTACATTTGAACATTCCCCCAACAACCAAGACACTAATTGCAGATCAGAGATACTTTTATCCCGAACTGCGGCATTATATTTCTCATATTCACCGTACTTTGGAAAATAAAACAATCCAGCCGATAACCCAACCTCATTGAGTCCTTCGGCGATAAATTCCTTTTGCTCCACTGCCAAGCCCACATATCCATAACGTGCCGTGAAAGTCATTCCATCAACCCCATTCGGAGTATACGATCGTTCGGTGTATCCTCTTGGAACCACGACATACTGGCTGTTCAAATTACTTCCACCCCATTCTATCGTACGTGCTACAATAGTCGTACCGTCCTTGCTTTTTAAGGTAATACCGGTGCAAGCCTCTGCAGCGGAAGGATTAATAAGCAAGCCGGCAATCGCAAATAAAATAAAGAAATATCTCATAAGTATCATTTTTGATAAAAACAAGCGACAGGAAAAGGATGTTTTCAAGAAAAGAAATTTTAGATAGACAAACAGCACTTATTACCGGCGGAGCAAGCGGCATTGGACATGCTAGCGACCCCTTCAATGACCGTAAAAGGAAAAGGAAGCATCGTAAACGTAGCCTCCATTGGAGGATTGACAGGAGATTTCCGGGGAACTCTTTATGGTATGAGCAAAGCTGGCGTCATCAATTTAACCCGTTACATTTCCGGACAGACTATCATCTCTGATGGAGGTATGACTTGCCATAATCCGACGATAGAGGATATTTCACATTGATGAAAGTTCTTATTTACATTATTAGTAAGAGAGCGATTCCTTCTCTTTATACATTTAGCATATAATGCCACAAAAGTAGCAGGGGCATTTTAACCCCATGTTATTTCAAGACTTTTTTGTATGTTTGCGGTCATTTTATCAAAAAGTATAATATGAATAATAATCTAAAAGGTTTCGCTTATGGAATAGCGACTTCTGTTACATTCGGTTTAATCCCTTTGTTTACATTGCCTCTTATGGAGAAGGGTATGCGGTTTGATTCGATATTGTTCTATCGTTTCTTATTCGCGGCCATCGCCTTATCGGGTATGCTTCTAGCAAAAAAGGAATCTTTCAGAACAGAGATGCGAAACCTACCGATATTGATTTTATTGGGTGCTTTTTATACAGGCTCGGCAATGTTCCTGTTTTGGGGCTATAATTTTATGGCGGCGGGAATCGCCACGACTCTACATTTCACCTATCCGATATTCGTAACCCTATTCATGCTGTTTGTATTCAAAGAAAAAACATCATGGATTACGCTCTTGGCGATCGGGCTCGCTATTTGTGGAGTAGCCCGTCTATCCATTGATGGAGGAGAGATGCGATTAAACGGGCTAGGCGTAATCATCGTATTACTTTCCGCCGTCGCTTATGCCCTCTATATCGTCACCGTCAATAAATCGAGGGTACATGATATGCCGGGACGAAAACTTACGTTCTATGTATTTATCGTCAGTACCTCTTTATTTTTCATAAAAGCACAGGCAGGAACAGGAATCCAACCCATTCCAGACCTGCCCTCTTTTATTAACCTCGTCTTATTAGCCTTCTTGCCAACCGTAGTATCTAACATTACATTGGTACAAGCCGTACACCATATCGGTTCCACCCTAACTTCCGTACTGGGAGCAACAGAACCCGTGACAGCCGTCTGCGTAGGTGTTTTAGTCTTTGGAGAGCCTTTCACCCCTCACCTCGCTTTAGGAATCTTACTGATTATCGTAGCGGTTACATTGATTATCCTGTCCAAATACATACAGAAAAATCTCCATGAGGCCAAGCGATTGTTCAAAGCACGGCACATCTTAAGAACCAAATAACAATACAACTGAAAGCAACACGGCATAGATAAATACATTCCGTGCCGTATGCCCTAAAGTTCTATTAAGCTCACGGCCTTGATACTGTTTCATCTCCAGCCATGTGGCGGCAAACAACACGCTAAAAGCCGCGAATAAACAAACAAGCCAAGGTGAGGCATCCATCAATAAAGGCAGCGTGATCAAAAAAGCCAATATACCGTTCAGCAAATAAGTTACCAACCCGAACGTACGCCCGAATAGCACAATCGTAGTCCGTTTACGAGCCGCCTTATCTTGCTCATAATCCCGGTAATTATTCACGATCAAAATATTAGCGGACAACAGCCCCAATGACAACGAAAGCAAGAATGACAATAAGGAAAACGATAATGCTTGTACATAATACGTAAAACAAACCGGAATAATCCCATAAAACAATACGACACACACATCCCCCAGCCCGTTATAAGCCAAAGGAAATGGCCCTGCTGAATAAGCCAAGACACAAATCGCAATAGCAATTCCTACACCGATGAGCTCCCAGCGGGCAAAGAAAAACAAGAAACAGCCACATAGACAAGAAAGCCCCAACGTGATAAAAGTCCCCCATAGCATTGCCTTAGGAGTTATCCAACCGGAAGCCACCGCTCGCTCCGGGCCTAACCGGTCCTCCTTATCCGCCCCCTTCTTAAAATCAAAATAATCATTGGCAAAATTACTGGCTATCTGGGCAAGTAAAGCCACCAAAACACAAAGGATCGCCGGAGCCAATTTAAATACTCCATCCCTGTAAGCCAGCGCACACCCAACTAATACCGGACTAAATGATGCCGGCAACGTTTTCGGACGTGCCGCCTCTAACCAAGCTTGAATTCTCGATCTGTTATTCTCCATTCTATTGTTTTATTCTTAAAATAACTACAAAAATAAAAAACAAATAACATATACTGTTGTTATTATCTAAAGAAATACTTGTATATTTGCGCCATGAAGAATTTTCTATTCATATTAGGTCTGTTGATTAGCTTCATGCTGTTTGCTCCCGAAGAAGGAACAAAGAGTATGGATGAGGTTATGTCTGCGACTAAAGAGGCCGTTATGAAAGAAAAAAACACGGCAGATGCCCAACGTCGTTTCGAAGTATTAAGTAACGAGCTGAAAAGCAGTAACTGCTTAACTCCCCGCAGGATTTCACAAACGGCAAACAACACTATCGAAATACGGATATGGAAAAATATGGAGAAATCCCTTCAAGACATGCGTTTGAGAGGAGTAAATCAACTTCATAGAGTATCTCAACATATATCCACTTATCAGATCATAAATTTATCCACACTTCTGTGTCGTATGGGAGAGCATGTCTTTGCCCTACGAAAACTCATTATTTAGTTTTTAATTGTTTCATATTTGTATCTTTCGGTAAGTCATTGATATGTCTTATCGGTAGGAATATTGCATTTATTAAATCAATATTTCCGGGGAGTTATTGCCCATTTACATTATGACAACTAATAAATCAGGTAAAATACGTATATATCTTTATGTTCTTCTAACAATCGCAGGTTGTGTATTCGCATGCAGTTCTATCATCCCTAACGACTATATTAAATTAGTAGTAGTTATGGGTACTCTATGTGTTGGTCTATATGGCATAATGAAAGGACTGAGTAGTACCGGGACGTCATCGGAAGAGGAAGTCTTGGAAAAAGAATAATAAAATACAACAATTATCGAATCCTAAAAAAATAAGAAGATCATGAGAATAAATAAGGATTTGGCTGATGCAATCATGATGGTTTCATTTATCGTATTGGTATTAGTCGGAACTACAACATTTGACAATGAGGTTACTAAAAACGTAACCATGGGATCCCTCGGTGTGATTACGGTAGCGATGTTAGTTCTTCGCGTCATAGGATCACGCCAAAAGGAAGAGGAAGAAGCCTTTTAGTAGTTAGTCCATTGGTTTCCTGTTGTTGTCCCGGGGTGACCCGGGATTATCTGAGATACGTTTTTCTACCTACATTATAATAACTTGCTGTTTGACTTGGGTATAGCGTTTTTACGCTTGACAACAGGAAACCGGACTTATATACCTTACACTTTTCTACTGAACTTTTTCTCTTTGATAAGACTAACTGCGGCGGCGGCGAAAAACAAGAAAACACCTCCCGTTAACAAAGCGAACACAGCATGCCCATGATAAACATTACGTACAATCCATCCATGAATGATTCCATTCGTGATCTGAGGTATCGTTATAAAGAAATTAAATATACCCATATAAGTACCCATCTTATCAGCGGGAAGACTATCGGAAAGAATAGCATAAGGCATCGCCAATATACTTGCCCACGCTATACCGATGCCAATCATAGAAAAGACCATCATTCCTGTGTTATTCAACAAATAGAGAGAAACCAACCCTGCCCCTCCTAGGCATAAACAGAGGGCATGAGTCATTTTCCGACCGAAATGACGGGCAATCGGGATCAACAATAAAGCGAATAACATCGCCACAAAATTATAGATACTGAATAACTCACCTACCTTATCGCCAGCCATCGCATATTCGGCGGAAGCAGGATCGGTCGTCCCATATACATGTTCAGCGATAGCAGGTGTAGAATAAACCCACATGGAATACAAGGCAAACCAAGCGAAAAACTGACATAAACCTAACTGTAACATTATTTTAGGCATATGAAAGATATCATGTATGATCTCCATAAAGCCATTACTATCCCGCCTTTTTTCGATGACCTCGCCACCGGAAAGCCGAAACTCAGCCATCTCTTCCGGGGAATATTCCTTTGTCTTAAAGATCGTCCATAATACGCTCGCTAATAAAATCGCCGCACCTGCATAAAAGGCGAATTTAACATTATCGGCAACTTCACCAGCAACCGCCGTATTAGATAAACCAAACACCTTATTCATAATACTCGGCAACAAGGAACCAACGACAGCACCGATACCGATCAAGAAAGTCTGGATCGAGAACCCGGTCGTATGCTGCTCATCGGGTAGCATATCCCCTACCAAGGCACGGAAAGGCTCCATCGTTACATTGATGGAAGCATCCATGATCATCAACATACCCGCACCAATCAATACGGGAGATAAAATAGCCGTCTCTGTACCGGGTGACAAGAACAATCCCGCATTCGGCATCAATATCAAGGCAATCGTCGTAAAGATAGCTCCTACCAGAAAAAACGGACGCCGACGTCCTAAACGGCACCATGTTTGGTCGGAATAATGACCAATGATAGGTTGTATGATCATACCTGTCAGCGGAGCCGCTAACCAAAATAAGGATAGTTGCTCTACATCCGCTCCATAGGTTTGAAGTATTCTACTTGAATTTGCGTTCTGAAGGGCGAAACCGAATTGAATGCCCAAGAAACCGAAAGTTAGATTCCAAATTTGCCAAAAACTCAAAAATGGTTTTGTTTTCATGAGAATTATGTTTTTTAAGGTATTTATTTGTTTGGTGACAAACATACGGAATTATTCCGAAACAGGACGTCGTCCCTATTCAAATTCATGCAAAGAAGTAGAGCAAACGTTTTCGGAAGCTACTTTTTTAACGGGTAGACTGTCTCACCACCAGATTTGTCTTGATAATCTTGCTCACGATACGATCCCCGTCACGCACGCCATTCAAACGTTCTATCAGTAAACGCATAGCGATAGCTCCCAACTCATAACCATGTTGATCCACGGAGGTCAGCAGGGGATCACTAACTTCCGCTAAGCTATTATTCGTAAACCCACAAATCGAAACCTCATCGGGTATCCTCAATCCCTTGGCCTTGACAACATTCAGCACCCCTATAGCAGTCTCATCATTTACGGCGAAGAACGCATCCGGACGATTGGGCAACGACAATAATTCCGGGGTCAACCGAAGCGCCTCGGTATAATTATCACAAATCTTAATTAACTCTTTATCTACCGGTAATCCATTTTTACGCAAAGCATCCTCATATCCCATCCTACGATTATTAGAGATCGCTAAATGAGAAGGAGATCCGAAAAAGGCGATTCGCCGGCAACCGCTACGAATCAAGTATTCAACAGCGGAACAAACCCCGGCATAATCATCAACGACCACCCGGTCTGTCAAGATCCCCGTGCATATACGATCAAAAAACACCATAGGTATATCGCTATCGATTAGTTCTTGGAAATGATTGTAGATCGTCGTTGTTTTAGCGACAGAAGCCAAGACACCGCAAACACGTGCTTCCAATAAAGCTTGCGCACCTTTTACTTCTTTCTCATAATTCTCATTACTTTGACAAATAATAACACGATACCCTCCCTTTTCCGCCTCATCCTCTATACCGGATAAAACAGAAGAAAAGAAATAATGTACGATCTGCGGTAAAATAACACCGATTGTTTTCGTATTATTTGTCCGTAAACTCAAGGCTAAGGCATTGGGCTTATATTTATGTTCACGAGCGTAAGCATTCACTATATTCTTGGTTTCTTGGCTGATATCCGGATGATCAGCCAAGGAACGAGAGACTGTTGACGGGGAAATATGCAAGGCTTTCGCTATATCCTTTATCGTGATTTGACGCTTTTTCATGGTTCTCTTTTTTATAAAATCAAAGATATGTATTTAGGTCATACAATGCAAACGTTTGCGAGAACGTTTGCGTAAATTTATAGGGGTATCGACAAACATTTTAACAACATGAGAGGTTTGATAAACATACATTTGCATTCACATACTATGGCTAAAATTCAATAAATATAATAGAGTATTAATCTTAAACTGTCTAATGCATGAAACAAAAAATGTATTCTTGCGACGCAAGAGTAATCTTATCTATCTTGATAGGATTGTTTCTCTCCTGCAATGTTTTCGCACAAGACGTCACGATCAAAGGCAACGTGAAAGATGCGAAAGGTGAACCCATCATTGGGGCTAGTATCCTTGAAAAAGGAACTACGAATGGAACTGTTACCGATTTCGACGGTAACTTTATGCTTTCGGCGCCTAAAGGAAGTACGATCGGTATTTCTTACATAGGCTACAAATCACAAGACATTATCAACCAAGGACAAAGTAATTTAATTGTCGTATTACAAGAAGATACGGAAGTATTGGACGAGATTGTCGTAATCGGTTATGGTACGGTGAAGAAAGATGACGCTACCGGTTCCGTGACGGCCATTAAGCCAGATAAGATGAACCGGGGTTTGACCACCACCGCAACCGATATGATCAACGGTAAAATCGCCGGCGTAAATATCACGACTGACGGTGGAGCTCCGGGTTCGGGAGCCAGTATCCGCATCCGTGGTGGTTCTTCCTTATCGGCCAGCAACAACCCGCTGATCGTTATCGATGGACTTCCGATCGACAATGACGGTATCAAAGGGGTATCCAACCCGTTGAGTACGATCAACCCGAACGATATCGCAACATTCACCGTATTAAAAGACGCATCCGCCACAGCGATCTATGGTTCGCGTGCCTCTAACGGTGTGATTCTTATTACCACTAAGAAAGGTGAAAAAGGCTCCCGCCCACGGGTTACGTACGATGGAAACGTTTCTATCAGCACGAAGACCAAATCAATCGATGTTATGGGAGCTGACGAATATCGTAATTTCGTAACGGATCGTTTTGGGGCGGAATCAAGCGCCGTTAAGTTATTAGGAAAAGAAAATACGGATTGGCAGAAAGAGATCTTCCGTACAGCCGTGGGAACCGATCATAATATCACGGTATCCGGAGGCTTGAATAATATGCCTTATCGTGTATCCGCCGGATATACAAACCAAAATGGTATATTGAAAACCTCTAAGTTCGAACGTTATACTGGATCTGTAAACCTAGCTCCCAGTTTCTTCGAAGATCATTTAAATATTAACTTCAACGCCAAGGGAATGATCTCAAATAATCGTTTCGCCGATACGGGAGCTATCGGAGCGGCAATCGCATTCGACCCGACTCAACCAGTCATGAACGGCAACAGTAAATACGGAGGTTATTTCGCTTGGGAAAATGCCGGTGAATTTATCTCAATCGCTACAAAAAACCCGGTAGCGATGCTTCAACAGAAAAAAGAAGAGGCTAATTCTAAAAACTTGGTCGGTAATATCCAAGTTGATTATAAATTCCATTTCCTTCCCGAATTACGTGCGAACTTGAATTTAGGTATGGATATGGCTACCGGTACACAAGATATTTACTATCCGAAAGAATCTCCATTAGGTTACGTGGATAACGGCAAAACAGGTTATGAGACGATCGACAAATACAATCACCTATTGGATTTTTATTTGCAATACGCTAAGGATTTCAATGAAAAGCATCATTTTGATATCATGGCTGGTTACTCTTGGCAACATTTCCATCGTTCCACAGAGAACGCATACAATAACTTGAACGGAGATAACCCGACTTCTTATATTTTCAAGACAGAAAGTTATTTGATCTCTTTCTTCGGACGTGTCAATTATTCATTCATGAATCGCTATCTTATCACCGCTACCTTACGTAACGATGGCACTTCCCGCTTCTCTAAAGACAACCGTTGGGGATTGTTCCCTTCCGTGGCTTTAGGATGGAAGATCAAGGAAGAGGGCTTTATGAAAGACGTGGACGCTGTATCGGATTTAAAACTACGCTTGGGTTATGGTATTACTGGTCAACAGGATATCTCGCAAGGAGACTACCCGTATATGGCGACTTATTTCGCGGGACAAGACGGAGCCTACTATCAATTTGGCGACCAATTTGTTCCTATCGCCCGTCCCGACGGTTACAACCCGAACTTGAAATGGGAGGAGACTACTACTTGGAACGCCGGATTCGACTTCGGATTCTTAGATAACCGTATCACTTCATCCTTGGACTATTATTACAGGGAAACTAAGGACTTGATCAATGTGATCGACGTACCTGCCGGAACAAACTTCAAGAACCGTATCGTCAGCAATATCGGTTCTTTGAGAAATCAAGGTGTTGAGTTCTCCATCAACGCTAAAGCGATCTCAACCTCTGATTGGAAATGGGACCTAGGCTTTAATGTCGCTTGGAACAACAACGAGATTACGAAGCTAACCGCACAGGATGACGCCTCATCCATCGTATTGACAGGAACCGTAGAAGGTGGTACCGGGACCATGATACAGGCACAAGGCGTGAATCACCCGGCGAACTCATTCTATGTATACGAGCAGGTATATGATCAACAGGGAAATCCGATCGAAGGATTATACGTGGACCGCAACGGAGATGGCGTGATCAATGACGAGGACCGTTATTTCTGCCATAAACCGGCGGCCGATGTAACGATGGGCTTTACTTCTAAATTGGTATGGAAAGCATGGGATTTCAGTTTCTCACTTCGTTCCAACCTCGGGAACTATGTATATAATAATGTAGCCTCATCCAATGCGGCATTAAGTGAAGGTAGTATTAACAATAAAGGCTATCTATCCAACCGTCCGCTATCCGCTTTCGATACGAATTTCCAGAACATGAACGTATTGTCCGATTATTATGTACAAAACGCATCTTTCTTACGCTGCGATAATATCACGTTGGGTTACTCTTTCAACAAATTATTCGGCGTATTGGGCGGACGCATCTACGGAACCGTACAGAATCCTTTTGTTATCACGAAATATAAAGGATTGGATCCGGAGGTAGCGAACGCAGCTGATAAGACCTTCGGTATCGATAAGAACGTATATCCTCGCCCATTGGTAGGTATACTCGGTGTAAGTCTTAACTTCTAATTTTAAATCAGGATATCTATATGAATACGAAATTCTTTAAATATATAATACCGGCTTTATCGCTGGTTTTTAGCGTAAACTTCACCTCTTGCCTAGGTGATCTCGATGTTACGCCTATCGATCCGAACCTAAACGTAGAGTTCGATCAGAACGCCAATTTCGCCAAGATCTATGCGGGATTAGCCATCACAGGAAATAAAGGTCCCGACGGACAAGGAGATATCGCCGACACGGATGAGGGAGCGTCGGGTTTGATGCGTATGCTATTCAACCTAAATGAGCTTCCTACGGACGAGGCTATTTGCGCTTGGTCTGGCGACGTGGATGTATATCCCTTGAACTTCGCTAAGTTTACCGCCTCGAACGGTGTGGTATTGAATATGTTCAACCGTCTGTACATCCAAATCGCTCAGTGTAATAACTTCTTAATACAGACAGAGGGCAAGGATGACGAGGAAAGTCTTACACAGCGTGCTGAAGTTCGTTTTATCCGTGCCTTGGATTATTATTATTTGATTGATTTATATGGCAATGTCCCGTTCGTTGATGAGAACACGGGTATCGGTACCTATGTCCCCGAACGGATTACCCGGGCGAATCTCTATACCTATATAGAGAAAGAGTTGAAAGAAATCGAGCCACAAATGAAGGCTCCCCGTGCAAATGTATATGGACGTGCCGATCAAGCCGCCATATGGATGCTACTTTCCCG
>OOBO01002342.1_pt1 | contig 10655 bp, 6 predicted proteins | sample 1671031 | NCBI WGS metagenome assembly OOBO01 (sample SAMN06348115, study PRJEB24527) | human gut metagenome | biome: human gut; feature: ankylosing spondylitis patient; material: feces | host: Homo sapiens | place: China | collected 2015-10 | reverse complement strand
TTTTTGGGCTTTCAGCCCGCTTCAACCGACACGAAGCGTTTTATCTCCTTGTAAATGTTGTATTGGTTGTTTTCTCTACTCAGCAGACCATTTTGATACTACCGGGCCACCTGCTTGACGACCGTGCCATCGGCGTTCCTGCGGAGGACGATCCCGTGGCGCGTAGGCTGGCGGAGCCTGCGTCCGTCAGGACTGTAGCAGACTGAGGGCGCGGGGGTGTCGAGGCGCGGGCGGGAGAGGATGGAGGTGGAAGGCAACGACTGCAAGCGGGGCGTGACATAGGAGTCGGCGTAATAGACGCGGTCGGGCCCCACATTGACGAGCAGGGTCTGGTTCTCGTACGCGCTCTCGTAGGTCTCCGTGGAGGGATTGTAGTTGAGAACCAGCATCTCCTTCAGGTCGAAGGGGTCGAGCTGGGAGGATTCGGGCAGATAGTCTGCAGGCATGGCGAAGAGGTGGAGACAGGACCACGTATCGACACCAAGATACTGCGGAAGGACGGTGATGCGGTTGTCACGCCATTCGCCCACCACCCAGTAGGTCTCGCCGCTGTTGGAACTGTAGGGCAACTGCCAGTAGATCTTGTCGCCATCGCAGACGGCAGGCACCTCCTCGTCCATGTCATCCTCTATGAAGGGGTTATAATGGACGAAATGGATGGTCTGCTCGGGCTTTCCCTCAGGCTTCTGCGTGGGCTCATAGCGGAGCGGTACGATCGTGGTCAGTCCCTCGCCATAGCAGCTCCAGCCGCCCGTGGCCGTGGCCAATCCGAGGATGTAGCGGGGCATTCCTTGTTCGTCGAGTCCCCCGTCCACCAGGGCGAGCGTGTCGCCGCGCAGGGTGAAGCGGACGTCGGTCTCGGTCTCGTCGGGCAGACAGTCGAGCTCCCCGTCGCCTCGGTCGCTGAGCACCATGCGGCGCGCATAGAATACGGTTCCATCGTCGCCCTCGAACATCGCCTGGGGCAGGCGCGCCACGAGGGTGTCACCCTCGGCACGGTCGAGTTTGAGCCACGTGTCGGTGGGAAAGAAAACGAAGGGATTGGACAAATAGACGCTGCCGTCCTCGGCCTCCACATAGTCGGCCGTATAATACTCCACGCTGTCGAGGTAGGCCACGCCCTCTCCCGGGTCATAGAAACTGGTGGCGCTCCTCACCTGGTGGGCGTGGATCGTACCCTCAGGCGCCTCGTAGCGGATGGTCTCCGCACCTGGAAAACTCGTTTGCGCCGCCGTGCCCAGCGAGAGGAGGGAGGCAGCGACCAATGGCAATAGTCTGATTTTCTTCATATCGTAAGTAGTTTAAAAATTGGTGAATACTGCGTAGCGAGCGGAGCGCCCTTAGGCGAACGGAGACCACGACTTCCCCCGCTTTAGGCGAGAAGGTACCACATGTAGCCGCCAAAGGTGAGCACGAGGACGGCTCCCTCCCACCGCTCGATGGTATATTTGGTGAAGGAGAAAAACCAGATCATGATGGTCGAGACGAGCATCATGTAGAGATCCACGTTGGTGATGCCCTCGATGTGCATGGGCGAGATCATGCCCGTGAGGCCCAGGATGAAGAGGATGTTGAGGACGTTGCTGCCCAGCACGTTGCCGATGGCAATGCCGCTATTGCCCTTCTTGGCCGCCACGACACTCGTGGCCAGTTCGGGCAGAGAGGTGCCACCCGCCACAATGGTCAGTCCGATGACGGCGTCGCTCACGTTCAGCGCCCGTGCCACCTCGGTAGCGCCTCCGACAAAGAGGTTGCTGCCGCCGATGAGGGCGGCCAGGCCCACGACCATCCACAGGCCGGCCAGCCAGCCCTTCATGGGTTGCTTGGCAGAAGCCTCGTCAGCTGCGGCCTCCTGGGCTGTCTGACCTTGGGTTGTCTCTCCTTGGGCAGGCTGCGCGACAGGCTGGGCCGAGGTGGCGCCCTTGATCGTGAGGCGCATGAAGACGAGGAAGAAGACGAAGAGGATGGCGCCGTCGAGGCGTGTGATGACCCAGTCGTTCTGACACATCATGAGTAGGACGACCGAGGCCACGAGGGCACAGGGCACGTCCTTGAAGACCGTGGAACGCAGGATCGTCATAGGGGCCACGAGGGCGGCCACGCCGACGATGAGCAGGGCGTTAAAGATATTGCTTCCCACGACATTGCCCACGGCCAGGTCTGGAGTGCCCTTGAGGGCGGAGACCACGCTGACGCAGAGCTCGGGCATGGAGGTGCCCAGGGCGACAATGGTCAGTCCGATGACTATCTGGGGCACGCGGAGCCGCTCGGCCACGGCCACCGCCCCCTCGGTGAGTCGGTCGGCGCCCCAAAGGACGAGCACCACGCCCACCACGATCCACAAAGCGTTTAGCAACATACTTTTCTTTCTGTTTTATTTCTACTTTTTTAATGATGTCTCCCTCGGCCTCTCGGTCCTTGGAAGGAGCGAGATCCGCATCCGCCAAAAGGCGAAAAGCGTATCCCCGATGCAAAAATACGAAAAAACCCTGAATGCCAAAACATTCAGGGCTCATTTTTCTCTTTTTGACTATAAAGGGAAAGAACAAGCAACAAGACGTGGACAAACGTCCTGCTTATAGGGGAAAACAACTCATACAACCAATACAATCATGAACAACGCTTCGCCTTGAGCAATCTTGCTGCAAGGTAAACAACAAAATACAACAAAGGGTTCCATGAAATGGAACGCTTCGCCAGGACAAAATGTCAGGAAATATCCAAGGCAAAGCGTTGTATATTGTTGTTTCACTACAAGCAACCTTTAGTTGCATGGGCCTCGAAGAGGCAATGTCCCCGCGAAGCGTTGTTCAAAGTTGTAAAAGTTGTTCAAGTTGTTTTCCTTCATCAGCAAGCGATATAGGTCGAAAACCATCACGCTGCTTTGCAAACGGGCGTCAGAAGGGGCGGCCTCCGGGATGACCCATGGGCGGGCGTCCACCCGGAGGTCCCATGGGCGGGCGGCCACCCGGAGGTCCCATCATCGGGCCGTCGTCTCCACGGCGCACGCCTGCCGGGTGCTGCGGCTTGCCTCCGAAGAGGTTGAAGCGATAGGAGATCGTCAGGAGCGCGTAGCTGTTGATGCTGTTATACTCCGTATCCGTGCGGCCCATGGCGTTGACCACGCGCGAGAGGTTGCTCTGCTGGTGGAGGATATCGTAGAGCTGGAGCGAGATCGTGAGCGGCTTACCACGCAGGAAGCTCTGCGCCACCTGGGCGTTCCAAAGCAGTTCGTTGCTATTGAGCGAGGCGTCGTTGTAGCCTCGGCGGCTGTTCATGTGGAGGTCCGTGGAGAGGCTCGTGCCCCAGGGTGCCGTGAGGTTGATGGATCCACCATAGGCGAAGCGCCAGGTGTTGAGGTTCTGCGCCGACTGCAACTGGTTCTTCGTGTGGTTGTACTCCACCGACCCGTCGAGGGCCACCTCCAGCCAACTGTTGCGATAGCTGAGGGTCAGTCGCTCGCTGAGGTTGGTCTGATTGGTGATATTGCGCTCCACGAGGTTCTGCCGCGACTGCTGCAGGAGCGAGGCGTAGCGGTTGAGATCGACGGTCGTGAAGGTGTTGACATTCCATACGCCCAGAGTGTCGATGCTCGTGTTGAACATTACGCCCACGTTCAGGTTCCAGTTGCCATTGATGTTGACGGGCCTCACCACGCGGGCTCCCGAGCTGGCGTCGTAGGTCACGCTATTGCCGATGGCGTTGTGGACGGAGGCGAAGTGGAAGAAGGTCATCCACGACTGCGTGTATCTCTGTCTGTAGCCATTGTAGAACGCGTGGATGCGATGGGTGAAGGCGGGTCGCAGACCCGGGTTGCCGACGCTCACGTTCTGCGGGTCGGTATTGTCCGTGATGTCGAGCAGCTGGCTCATCGTGGGCTGCGTGGCCGATCCGCGGTAGAAGAGGCGGAGGTTGCTCTGTGGCGAAAACTTATAGCGGAAGTCGATCGTCGGACTCCAGTCGAAAGAATTGCGCACGGTATCGACGTGCACGCCGACGTAGTCCTGCTGGTAGATGCTGTGCTGCGGCTGGAGCTGCACGCCCGCGTAGAAGCGCCACTTCTCCTGGTTCATGCGGATCATGAGCTGTATGTTCTGCGTATGGGTCTTGTACTCCGAGTAGCGGCTCAGCGACTGGTCGAAGTAGTTGCCGAGGGGCTGCTGCAGCAGGGCGAGGTAGCTGCCCCAGGAGCGGTAGGCGGGCTTGACGCCATCGAAGTAGCCGCCGCCGAGCGAGGAGAAGTCGTAGGTGGATCGGTCGCTCTTGCTCAGGGCGTAGTTGTACTGGTAGGCCAGCTGCAGGTAGGTGCGGCGGGCGATGGGCTCGCTATAGGTGGCCTCCACGCCCATGCCGTGGCTCTTGGTGGGCATGAGGTTGTAGCGGTAGGCGCGATAGATGGAGTCCTGGCCCATGGCGTCGAGCAGCTGGTAGTACTGCAGGTCCTGGGTGGAGAAGGTCTTGGCGTCGGCGTCGTTGTAGTTGCCCTGCAGTCGGAGCGTGACGTTGCGCCCGTTGGCCGAGAGCTTGCGGTTGACCTGCAGCGAGGCCTGTGCCGAGGTGTTGTCGCCATAGGTCACGGTCGTGTTGCGCTGGCGGTTGACCAGGGTGCCCCGGGCCTGCATGGCCGCGAGCAGGTCGTCGGCGAGCGGGTCGTCGCCCTGGGCATAGGGATTTTCGGAGAAGGTGGCCGAGGTGCTCACGTCGAGGCCGTCGTTCTTGCTGAGCTGCAGGCTTGGCCGGAACATCACGTTCCACATCGAGTCGGGGGTCCACTCCAGGCGGAAGCGTCCGTCCCAGCTGTTGGACCGCGTGTACTGCTGGCTGAGGCGGCGCGTGTAGGCATGCTGCGAGGCCAGGAAGTTGTCGGAGAAGACCTTGGCCTGCAGGTCGCCGTTGTTGTGGTTCCAGCGCAGGGATCCGTCCCATTGCCAGGTTTTGCCGTTGTCGTAGTTCATGTTGATGCCGGCCATCTTGGTGTTGTTAAGCCCCTGGCGGGTCTGTCCGAATCCACCCCGTCGGCCTCCACCAAACATCATGTCGCCGACGTTGTTGGCCGAGAGGAAACCCATCATGCGGAAGTTGTTCTTGAAGTAGGCCGCCATGCCGCGCTCGCTATAGCGCCCGTGGTTGCCCATGGAGAGGTTGATGTTGGAGAAGAATCCTTTGTTCATGCCCTGCTTCATGCCGAAGTCGAGCACGGTCTGCTCCTCGCCGTCGTCGATGCCCGTGACGCGGGCCAGGTCGCTCTGCTGGTCGTAGGCCTTCACCTTGTCGATGATGGAGGCGGGGAGGTTCTTCAGCGCCGTCTTGGTGTCGCCGGTCATAAACTCCTTGCCATCCACGAGGATCTTCTTCACCTCCTTGCCGTTGATCTTGATCGACCCGTCGTCGCCTATCTCTGCGCCGGGCAGCACCTTGACCAGGGCCTCGATGGTCGATCCCTCTGCCACGCGGTAGGCGGAGGCGTTATACTGGAAAGTGTCGTTCTTGAGCACGACCTTCGGGGCCTGGGCGGCGATCGTCACCTCGCGCAGCACGTGCTCGTCGGCTTGGAGCGTGAGGGCGCCGACCTCCTTGTCCTTGCCGCCAGCGACCACGACGTCGTGGCAGAGCGTGCGCATGCCGACGAAGGAGACCTTGAGGATGTAGCGTCCGTCGCACGGGGCGGCAAGGGCAAAGCGGCCTGTGTCGTCGCTCGTCGTGCCCGAGACGTAGGTGCTGTCCGATCCCAGCAGCTGGACGACGGCGTAGCCGAGGGGCTGCTTGTGCTGGCCGTCGATGAGCGTGCCCGAGACGGTCTGTGCCTGGGCCGAGACACCCACCAGGGCCAGGAGTATCACCAGGACTATACTGATTCTCTTTCTTGTATCCATCTTGCTCTTGTGTAGTTACTATTGTTTTGCTCTTGTTCTTGTTTTTGCTCTTGTTCTTGCTTTTGCTCTTGTTTTTGCTTTCTATCTATCGCTTTGTCCTGTCTTAGGACGCGCCAGCGCCCTGATGGTTTAAAATGGGCTAGCAGAAAACGCAACCTGCTGATGGGGAAAAACAACAAATACAACTTTTACAACAAGTAACAACACTTTCGATAAGCCATGCGCAGAACCGAGCTCGCTCGAGTTTAGCCATGGCGAGAAAGGGTACCATGAAATGGAACCTACACGCTTCGCGCGTATTGCAATCCTGCTGCAAGGTAAACAACAAAATACAAGGCTTCGCCAGGACATTACGCCAGGAGAAATCAGCAGGAAATGTGTCCAAGGCAAAGCGTTGTTCATAGTTGTTTCCCTTGCAGCAAGCCTTGGTTAGCATGGGCCTCGAAGAGACAATGTCCCCGCGAAGCGTTGTTCATAGTTGTAAAAGTTGTTCAAGTTGTTTTTCTATCATGTCCTGGCGAAGCATTGCATCAGTTGTTGTCTATATGCCCTGGCAAAGCATTGCTCGTGTCGTCTCGGTCTGTCCTTACAATCTTGCACACTACGGCGGGTGGATGCGCAAGAACGGAAGCCGAAATGTGTATTATTGTTAAAACAACCAGCTTTTGACCGTCGTTACGACGAAAAATGATAATTTTGTATAGAATAAGAACAGACAAAGAAAGGAAACAGATATGGAACAGAGAATCATTCTATCAGATCGTTTCGAGAGCGATCTCGCGCTGTGTATCTCCGAGTGTGAGCACGATGGCATCTTCGTCATCTGCGACACCAGTTCTCATCGCTTCTGCTGGAGCGAGATGGCCCACTTCCCCACCCTGCGCCAGGCAGAGGTGATCACGATCGTCGATGGCGACGCCAACAAGAACCTGCGCCAGCTCACGCGCGTCTGGGAGCGGCTGCAGAAGGGCGGGGCCAACCGCCACTCGCTCGTCATCAATCTCGGCGGCGGCATGGTGACGGACCTCGGCGGATTCGCGGCAGCGACCTTCAAGCGGGGCCTCAGTTTCATCAACGTCCCCACCACGCTGCTGGCCATGGTCGATGCGAGCGTGGGAGGCAAGACGGGCATCAACTTCGGGGGCATGAAGAACGAGATCGGCACCTTCCAGGATGCTTCCCGCGTCATCATCAATACCGACTGGCTCAAGACGCTCGACACGGACGACCTTCGCAGCGGCTATGCCGAGATGCTGAAGCACGGTCTCCTCGACAGCCAGGAGCGATGGGCCCGACTCGTCGGCTTCGACCTCTCGCAGCCCGACTGGCACGAGCTGGCCAAGATGATCGAGGCGAGCATCGACATCAAGCTCCGCTACGTCAGGCGCGACCCGCTGGAGAAGGACATCCGCAAGTCGCTCAACCTCGGCCATACCTTCGGCCACGCCATCGAGGAGTGGTCGCTCAGCCGCCAGGCGCTGCCCCATGGCCATGCCGTGGCCTTCGGACTGGTCTGCGAACTCTATCTCTCTACGCTCCGCACGGGCTTCCCCACGGAGCAGATGCAGCAGACCGTGCGCTTCGTACGCGATTTCTACGGCACGCCGGCCATCAGTTGCCAGGACTACGACGAGCTCGTCACGCTCATGCACCACGACAAGAAGTCGCACCACGGCGAGATCCGTTCCGTGCTCCTGAGTGGTTTTGGCCAGCCCATCATCGACCAGACCGTCGGCGACGAGGAGGCTCGCGAGGCGCTCGACTTCCTGCGCGAGGGGGCCTAAAGCGCTCACCCTCCCTCTTGTTTCCACCTGAGGCCCTGCCTGCCTCGGGCTGTGCCACGCCCCACGTGGTTCAAGATTCCCCTTCCGAGACCCGCCTCTCTGAGGGGGATTTTTCTATGCCACAGTTTCTTTTCTTCCATGATTTTCTTACTGGTTTAAGTTGTCGAAATGATTGCCTATCTCTCTATTTTCAGAAGCCAGTCGATGGCGGAGCAGACATGAATGCTTTTGCCTTCTACCACAATATCACGTGTCGGAGTCATCGCTATGAGCGTCAGCTTGTCACAACGCAATGCCGTCGAGGCTTTCACAAGCGAACTCGTCTCGCGGTTGAAGGTCTTTGTGCTGTCGATGTCGTATGCCACCTGTATCAGTTCCACGGCTTTGTCTTGGTTGCACACCACAAAATCCACCTCTTTGGAGCGCGGCGACTCTTTGTAGTAGTATATGTCCAAGAAATCGTTGCTACACCTGCGCAGCAGTTCTATATAAACAACATTCTCCAAGCGCCAACCAATATTTTCGGGCGCAAAAGAATTTTCACGATTGTTCTGCAGCCCACAATCCACGATATACGCCTTTGCGTTTCTTATGCGCTCTTTGCTCTTGAAGGAATGCTTGGAAAGCAATTGTATGAGAAATGCCTGGCGCAAATAACCGACGTATTTCTTTGCCGTTTGATCCGTTATCTTCAACAATTGAGAGATGCTATCGTAGTTGACCTCCTGGCACACATTGTTGATCAGGTGGTTGGCTATTTTCCGCAGGGCGTCCGTGTTGCGGATTTTGAAACGTTGCTGTATGTCTTTTGTGATGATGGCCTCCATGAGGCTCTGTACGTATCCGCGCTTATTGCGCAAGTTCTGCATTTCCGGAAAACCTCCATCAGTAATATAGTCAATAAATGCCGCTTTCTTTTCGGCCTCGGCTTTTGTTGTGATGCCACGAGTGTCGATGCGACGGAAACAACAATATTCTCGAAAAGAGAATGGGAACAAATGGATTTCATTGTAACGTCCCGTCAAATGTGTTGCCAACTCTCCACTGAGCAGCTTGGCATTACTCCCCGTTACCACAACGTGTAGATTGGAACGTAGAAGACGATTGACAAACAAATGCCACCCATCAACATTTTGTATCTCATCGAGAAAGATATACTGTATATCAGTACCATATACCTGATAGACACAAGAAAGCAACGTATTCAGGTCTTCTGTTTGCAATCTTGCAAAACGGTCATCGTCAAAGTTGGCGTAGCCATAGTCTATGCCATGCTCTAAAAGCACCTTATGGCAAAGGGTCGATTTACCACTTCGCCTCACTCCTATCACGACTTGTGCAAGCAGACTATCAAATTCAAACAGACTCTCCTCGTTCCTATTTACCCATTGTTCGGGATGATAGTTGCCGACGTATTCTTTTTGCTCTGCCAACACTTGAAGCATGATTCTTTCTTCCACCATAACCGTAAGCTTATTGATCTATTCAAGTGCAAAAATACTGAAAATATTGAAAACGAACAATTTAGCGACTTTAAAATTCGCTAAAATGCAGATTTCTCAGCTTTCTATCACGCTAAAATGCAGATTTTGCCTCGTTCTATCACGCTAAAATGCAGATTTTTAATGTTTCTATCACGCTAAAATGCAGTTTTCACGTCGTCCTATCACGCTAAAATGCAACAGACCGTCGGCGACGAGGAGGCTCGCCGGGCGCTCGACATCCTGCGCGAGGGGGCATAGGGAGATTCCCTCCTCGCTTTGGGTCTGAGGGGGCGCCTGGCCTGTCACAGGTTGGGCCAGCCCTTTGTGTGTCAGTATGTCAAAGACCGTGGAGACTTGGATTCTGCAGGGGAGGCGAGCGTCTGCCGTGGCCAATCGGGAGGCGGGCCTACCCAAGAATCGTGTTCATGCTGCAAAGTTAAGTCTTTCTGCCAACCCAATAGTGCGATACGATGCGATTGGATGCGATTGGGTGAGATAACGTGAGATAACAGGTGATGAGGGTGGAATGAGACGCAAGGAGATGCAAGGAGACGCAAGGAGACGGAAATACCCTGCTGTCGAAGCTTCGAGCAAATGGCTGGGGCCAGCGAGGGGAAGGGCCATCACAGAAAGGGCCTCAGAGAGGAGGACATCCTTGGAAGGGAAGGGCCTTGGAAAAAAGAGGCATCACAACACTTGAGAAGCCTCGGAGAAAAGAAGAGCGTTCCAGTTGTTCCAGTATTCCAATTAATTTCGAGACACCCCCATTTTTCTCTTATTACCTATAACTACTTAATAACTAATTAGTTATATAGTATATATAGGGGTAATAGGATTTTGCATACCCCCAAAAAATAACTGGAACAACTGGAACTGGAAGAAAACTCACACGCCCTTTTCTCTCTAAAAGGCTTATTACCAACAGATTATCCCTTTCTACCACTTTACTTTCACCTCTATATTCGACAACATAGTCGATATGATAGCCGATAAAAGCCGAAGAAAATGGGGTAAAATAGGTCTCGCAAGCCTCACTTTCCTGTCTTTAGGCCGCAGAATTAACTACGAAAGTGCTGCATCAAAATCAAGGCTTCTGCACGATTTGAGGGGATCGTTTTCACAAAAACGCATGTTGAAAAGAAAAACCAAGGGCAAACAATCAAAAAACGATCGCATGAAAAAGGGGAAAATGGCTCATCCGAAAAATAGCGTGTCAGGGTTGTTTGCGTTGTTTCGATGCAGCCTGCTGAGTAGGGAAAACAACAAGAACAATAAGTACAACGTATAACAACGCTTTCGATAAGCCATGCGTAAAACTGAGCTCGCTCGAGTTTTGCCATGACGAGAAAGAATAGCAGGAGAACATTCCTGTAAGAGCTTGTAGCCTGATCGGCTACAGTAATAAGACGCGCTACCCCGAAGAAATCCCGAAGGCTTACCGAAGAAAGGGAATAAGACAGAAGAGGACAAAAGAGGGCAGAAGACACGAGGAGAAGACGGCAGGAGGGAGGAAG
>OOBO01002337.1_pt1 | contig 10682 bp, 6 predicted proteins | sample 1671031 | NCBI WGS metagenome assembly OOBO01 (sample SAMN06348115, study PRJEB24527) | human gut metagenome | biome: human gut; feature: ankylosing spondylitis patient; material: feces | host: Homo sapiens | place: China | collected 2015-10 | reverse complement strand
CAGCCGATGGCGCACCCCGCCGACAGCATGATAAATCCCAAACGACTCCCCAGTCTCTCTCTGTTTTCCATACCTCTGATCCTTCCCAAAACTACTTATTCTAAACACGGGATACGGCATATATTTTTACTATTTTCCCATATTTTCGCCATCTTTTCACATTGACAGCTCTATTTTCTCATTATATAATTTTCTTAAATATTTGAAAAACAAATTATTTGCATTGCATTGATCGAAGAATTGAATTTACAATACAGAAAGTGTATCTACTCTATGGATGTCAAAAATCTGGAAACCTTTGTTATGGTGAACGAACTGAAGAGCTTTACGCTGGCGGCCGGACGTCTGGGTTATACCCAGTCCACCGTATCCTTTCAGATCAAACAATTGGAAAAGGAGCTGTCCATCCCCCTGTTTGAGAGGATCGGGCATACCGTAACCCTGACCAACGAAGGGGAGAAGCTGTTACCCCTGGCCCAACAGATCCTGCGGCTCGCCGCGGAAGCCACCCACATCTGCGGTAATACCGCTCCCGAAGGACTGGTGCGCATTGCCATTGCAGAATCTCTGGCCAGCTGGGAATTTCACAGCCGCTTCAAGGATTTTCATGAAAAATATCCAGGCATCCGCCTGAAGATCATTGCTACCAGTACTGACGAAATGTTCCAGATGCTGGGACAGAATCAGGTCGATATTGTATACACACTGGACCGCCGTATTTTTAATCACAATTATGTGACCGCTTTCGAAGCTCCCGTGGATATTCACTTCGTCACCGGTGCCAGTCACCCCTTAGCCGGACAGACTCAGATCACCCTGGAACAGATTTTGGAATATCCGCTGATCCTGACAGAGAAAAACATGAGTTACCGAGCTGCTCTGGATGATCTGCTCTCCCAAAACGGTAAGGAGACAATGCCCATCATGGAGGTGGGCGATACCCAGCTAATCCGCAATCTTCTGTGTCAGGACCTCGGCATCTCCTATCTGCCGGAGTTCGTGATAGCGGAAGATCTGACAAACGGAAATCTCGTCAGTCTCCCCATGACAGAGATTCATCCGGATATCTGGCGGCAGCTTTTATATCATAGGAACAAATGGATCTCACCGGAATTGAAATGCGTAATAAAATACCTGCAGGAGGAATAATCCCCTGCAGGTTTTCTATTATATATGGATGTCGGGGGCAAAAGCCCCACCTTTAATTCCTACGAATTGTTTCGTGCTGCACACTCCCACACTTCTATCCAATATTCGCTTATCGAGGAATCTTCATCCCAGAAGCATTCCGATTCCATGTACCAAAAAGGCTGCCACCCATGCCACAAAACACTGCCAGAGTACCACGGCAATGGCCCATTTTCCACCCAGTTCTCTGCGTACAGAAGCGATGGCTGCCACGCAGGGCGTATACAGCAGGCTGAATACCAGTAATGTAGCGGCTGCCAACGGGGTAAGTACCGTGGCAATACTGCTGCCGAACAATACTTCCAGGGTTGCTACCACACTTTCTTTTGCCATGAATCCGCTGATCAGAGACGTACAGATCCGCCAGTCTCCCAATCCCAGCGGCCGGAACACCGGAACCAACAGACCTGATAGCATTGCCAGCATACTGTTGGCTGAATTCTCTACCAGATTCAGTTTCAGATCAAAACTCTGTAAAAACCATACTACAATCGTTGCAATGAAGATCACAGTAAATGCCTTCTGTAAAAAATCTTTCGCCTTTTCCCACAACAACTGTCCTACATTTTTCGCTCCGGGCAGACGATAATTAGGCAGTTCCATTACGAACGGCACCGGCTCGCCTTTGAACAAGGTTCCACGATATAAAAATGCAACCAGAATACCAATCACGATCCCCAGCAGATACAGGGCCGACATGATCAGTCCACCCTTTCCCGGGAAAAATACGCTCACGAAGAACGAATAAATCGGTAATTTTGCAGAACAGCTCATAAACGGTGTCAGCAGGATCGTCATCTTACGGTCTCTCTCACTAGTCAGTGTTCTCGTGGCCATGACTGCCGGTACCGTACATCCGAACCCAATCAGCATCGGCACAATACTTCGTCCGGACAGACCGATCTTTCGAAGCAACTTATCCATCACGAATGCCACACGGGCGATATAACCGCTGTCTTCCATAAGTGAAAGGAAGAAAAACAAGGTCACCACAATAGGCAGGAAACTCAATACGCTGCCCACCCCGGTAAAAATACCGTCGATCACAAGACTTTGTACGGCACTGTTGACATGGGCCGCTGTCATGGCTGCATCCGCAAGTTCTGTCAGTCTGCCGATTCCCAGTTCCAAAAGCCCTTGCAGCCAGGCTCCGATCACATTAAATGTCAAATAAAACACCAATATCATGATCACAATAAAACAAGGGATTGCCGTATATTTTCCGGTAAGGATCCGATCGATCTTCTCACTGCGGATCCGTTCTTTGCTTTCCTTCGGCTTTACTACCGTCTGTTCACATAATCTCTCGATAAAATCAAACCGCATGTCCGCGATAGCCGCACTCCGGTCCACACCACGCTCTGTCTCCATCTGGCAGACAATATGCTCCAGCATTTCTTTTTCATTTTCATCCAGCTGCAGCTTCTCCAGGATCAGATGATCTCCTTCAATGGCTTTGTTGGCTGCGAAACGCAGGGGCAGCTTTGCTGCTTCCGCATGATCCTCGATCAGATGCCCCACCGCATGGATGCAGCGGTGTACGGAACCATCATGATCGTTTTTATCACAGAAATCCTGCCGTAGCGGCCGTTCCTGATATTTTGCGACATGGACTGCATGGCGGATCAGTTCGTCCACACCTTCGTTTTTCGCAGCAGAAATGGGGATTACGGGTACTCCCAGGAATGCCTCCATGGCATTCACATCGATGGAACCGTGATTGCCGGTGACTTCATCCATCATGTTTAGGGCTACGACCATGGGAATGTTCATTTCCAACAACTGCATGGTCAGATACAGATTACGCTCGATATTCGTCGCATCCACGATATTAATGATAGCTCTGGGTTTCTCATACAGGATAAAATTACGGGATACGATCTCTTCACTGCTGTAAGGGGACATGGAATAAATACCGGGCAGGTCTGTCACCAAAGTATCCGGATACCCTTTGATGGAACCGTCCTTACGGTCTACGGTAACTCCGGGGAAATTTCCCACATGCTGATTCGAACCGGTGAGCTGATTGAACAGTGTAGTCTTGCCGCAGTTCTGATTTCCCGCCAGGGCGAACGTTAATGTCGTTCCCTCCGGCAAAGGATTCTCATCTTTTTTTGAATGGTATTTTCCATCCTCACCTAATCCCGGGTGCTCCGCATCCGTCACCCGGTCCAGCCCTTTATGTTCTCTTGTTCTCTTCGATATAGGTGCGATCTCGATCTGATCCGCTTCCGCCAAACGCAACGTTAGTTCATAGCCGTGCACCTGCAATTCCATGGGGTCACCCATCGGAGCCAGCTTTACCACCGTCACCTCCGCTCCCGGGATCATACCCATATCCAGGAAATGCTGACGCAGGGCACCCTTGCCGCCAACCGACGTGATCACAGCACTTTTTCCGATTTCTAATTCTTTTAGCGTCATTTTTCTTTATCCTTCGTGTTGATATTGATAATCTTTATATATCACAGCCTGACAGTGGTGAACAGGCACTTGAGATAACAGAGACAATGGTGCGTTCAGGAGCTGTTGATATTATTATTGTCGATTCTGTTGCAGCACTTGTTCCTAAGGCAGAGATAGACGGCGATATGGGCGATTCACATGTTGGTCTTCAGGCAAGACTTATGTCACAGGCGTTAAGAAAGCTTACACCGGTTGTAAGCAAGAGCAACTGTATTGTTATATTTATCAACCAGCTTCGTGAAAAAGTTGGAGTTATGTTTGGTAATCCCGAGACAACAACAGGCGGTCGGGCTTTGAAGTTTTATTCATCAGTAAGAATGGATGTAAGAAGAATTGAGACGCTCAAGCAGGGTGGCGAAGTTATTGGTAACAGAACAAGAGTTAAGGTTGTAAAGAATAAAGTGGCACCACCATTTAAGGAAGCAGAGTTTGATATTATGTTTGGAAAAGGAATTTCAAAAGAGAAGCAGACAACTCTTTTTCAACGTTTTTATGAAGGAGACTATCGCAAGTTCAACACGATTGGGACGGGAATCGGACTGTCGCTGACCAAAAATCTGGTAGAACTGCATGAAGGTACGATCTCTGTAGAGAGCGAAACCGGGCAAGGTGCGGAGTTTATTGTTTGTATTCCTATTGACCGCTCTTATTTCAGAGAAGACCAGATTGATGATGAAGCTATCGTGCCGATACAGAAAATGATGACTTACGCTGAAGAAGATACGCAGCCAATGGATGATTCGGAGGTAGAGAAGAAGAAACATTCGGTGTTGGTGATAGAAGACAATGAAGAGTTACTGCAACTTATGACAAGACTGTTGAAACGTGAATATAATGTATTTACTGCGGAAAACGGGAAGGAAGGAATTTCCGTGTTGGAGAATGAGGACATAGATTTGATAGTGTCGGATGTGATGATGCCCGAAATGGACGGGATAGAGTTTTGCAAATATGTGAAAAGTAATCTGGAGATCAGTCATATACCTGTGATACTGTTGACTGCCAAAAATAAGGAGGAGGATCGGGCGGAAGCTTATGAAGTGGGGGCGGATGCTTTTATCAGCAAACCATTCAATCTGCCTGTGCTTTATGCACGTATCCGTAATCTGTTGAAATATAAGGAAGGAGTAGTACGCGACTTCAAACATCAGTTGGTATTCGAGTTGAAGGATTTGAATTATACAAGTCTTGATGAGGATTTTCTGCAAAGGGCTATTGATTGTGTGAATGGGCATTTGGAAGATGCTGAATTTGATCAGCCACAGTTCGCTGATGAAATGAAAACCAGTAAGTCTACCTTATATAAGAAACTTAAATCTTTGACAGGGCTGAATACGTCGGCCTTTATTCGTAATGTCCGCCTGAAATCTGCCTGTCGGATCATGGAGGAAAAAGGTAGTAATATCCGTATCTCCGAATTGGCTTATGCGGTGGGATTCAATGATCCCAAATATTTCAGTTCCTGCTTTAAGAAAGAGTTCGGAATGTTACCTTCTGAGTATATTGAACGCTTCTTGGCTGTTCCTGCCAAGTAAGAGGGAAGAATCTTCGTATTCACAGGTTGAATTATCATTCAATTTGGTAGAGTAATTAAAATTCACCCTAAGATAAGTATTATTGGAGCCCTGCTGATAGGAGGGTTCTTACATTTGCATTGGTTTTTCTACATGGATGATAGAATAACCATATAGTTCACTTAATGTTTAATCTTAATATTTATACTAAATGGAAAGACAAAAGCAATTCTATGAAGGACAAGCGGGAAAGAAATGTCGGCTATTGCCGATAGCACTCTCGTTGTTTTTGTTTCTTTTGATTCCTCTGAAAGGATATGGTGATGACAGGCCCATGTCAGAGGTAGTGCAACAACATTCCAAAGTGACAGGTACGGTGGTGGATGCCAATGGTGAGCCTGTGATTGGTGCTAATGTAACGTTGGTGGGAACGACGCTGGGGACCATTACCGATATAGACGGGCGTTTCTCTCTCAATGCGAATTCCGGTGCGAAAATTAAAGTTAGTTTTATCGGTTACAAGGAAAAAGTGGTAACCATTAAGAAAGGTATTGGTCTCAATATAGTTTTGGAAGAAGACGCACAGTCATTGGGAGAAGTTCAGGTAGTAGCTTATGGTGTACAGAAAAAGGTGTCCATCACGGGAGCTATTTCTTCTATGAAGGGAGATGATTTGCTGAAAACTCCGGCAGGGTCTTTATCCAATGTGTTGTCCGGGCAAATAACCGGTATTTCATCCGTACAGTATTCGGGTGAGCCGGGAGCGGATGCGGCAGATATTTATGTACGTGGTGTCGCTACATGGAACAATGCGAAGCCGTTGATTCAGGTAGATGGTGTAGAACGTGACTTTTCACAGATTGACCCGAATGAAATAGAGAGTGTGACTGTGTTGAAAGATGCTTCAGCTACAGCAGTATTCGGTGTGCGGGGGGCCAATGGCGTTATCTTGATTACTACCAAACGTGGTGCGGAAGGAAAGGCTAAGGTTTCTTTCTCCACATCGGCGGGTGTCAATGTGCGGACGAAAGATTTGGAGTTTGCCAATTCCTACCAGTACGCTTCTTATTATAATATGATGAAAGTCAATGATGGTGGAGTGGCAACTTTTAGCGACGAACAGTTGGAAACGTTCCGTAATCACTCTAATCCGTTGCTGTATCCGGATATTAACTGGATTGATTATTGTATGAATAAGGCTGCTTTTCAGTCTCAACATAATGTGAATATATCAGGTGGAACCAGTAATATGAAATATTTCGTCTCTGCCGGTTTGTTTACACAGGGTGGTATGTTCAAACAGTTCAATGCGACGGATGACTTTAACTTTGATTACAAACGATACAATTATCGTGCTAATTTGGACTTTGATGTAACGAAGACGACCTTGCTTTCAGTGAATATTGGCGGTCGTATAGAAACCAAACGTACTCCGGAATCAGGTGAAGACCAGAACCAGTTGTTCCGTAAGCTTTATTGGGCGGTTCCTTTTGCGGGTGCAGGTATTGTAAACGGTGAACGGGTCGTATCTAATTCTGAGATTCTTCCTTTTACGGGAGTGGACGGATTGAGTTCTTATTATGGAAAAGGTTTTCAGACAAAGACAACAAATGTTCTGAATGTAGACCTTGCATTGAACCAGAAGTTGGACTTCATCACAAAAGGACTGTCCGTAAAACTGAAAGGTGCTTATAATTCAGAATATGCCAATACCAAAAAGGCAAGTTCATCCAAGGCTTATTATACGCCTGTTGCAAATGCGGATGGTTCTATTTCTCTTCGTAAATATGGAACTGATTCTCAATTAAGTTACGGGGAACCTGACAACGGCTTTTCTAAAGCACGTAACTGGTATATGGAGCTGGCTTTGAATTATGCCCGTAAGTTTGGTGACCATAATGTGACAGGATTGTTATTGTATAATCAGTCGAAGAAATATTATCCGTCAGAGTACTCCGACATACCTACCGGATATGTAGGTTTGGTAGGACGTGTGACCTATGATTGGAAAACCCGTTATATGGCAGAGTTTAATGCGGGCTATAATGGTTCGGAGAACTTCCGTCCGGGAAATCGGTATGGTTTCTTTCCGGCTGGTTCATTGGGGTGGGTTGTAAGTGAGGAGTCTTTCTTCCAGCCGATTAAGAGCGTAGTGAATTATTTAAAGTTGCGCGCTTCTGTAGGAATGGTGGGTAATGATGTATCACAACGATTCTTATATTTGCCCGATTCCTATCAATATGGTGATGGTGGATATTATTTTGGACAGAATGTTGGAAATAAAATGCCTGGTGCCAGTGAAGTCAGCCGTTCTAATCCGGATGCCAAGTGGGAGACTGCTATAAAGCAGAATTATGGAATGGATGCCACTTTCCTGGCAGAGCGTTTGACGGTTTCTTTAGATTACTTTAGGGAAGATCGTAGTGATATCTTATCTAAACCGGATTATTTGCCGGGTATTTTGGGAATGTCACTTCCTTCCGTGAACGTTGGAGAAACATTGAATAGAGGATTTGAAGTACAGTTGAAGTGGAATGAAACTCTGAAGAATGATTTCAGATACTGGGCAAATTTCAATATTTCTTTCTCAAGAAATAAAATCGTCTATAAAAATGAGGTAGAACAAAATGAACCTTGGATGTATGAGACAGGGCGTAGAATCGGTTCCCGTTCAATGTATAAGTTTTGGGGATTTTATGATGAAACGGCGGATATGCGTTATCAGGAAGAGTTTGGACATCCGATAGCTAATCATGGTATTACGTTGGTGCCTGGTGATTGTGTTTATGTGGACTTGAATGCCGATGGTGAAATAAATTCCAATGATGCTACGCGCGATATAGGATATACGGATATGCCGGAATATACTGCCGGATTGAATACCGGGTTCAGTTGGAAGAACTTCGATTTCTCTATGCAATGGACAGGAGCTTGGAATGTGGATCGCATGTTGGACGAATTCAGACGTCCGTTGGGTGATACGAATGAAAAGGGATTGTTGCTCTATCAGTATAATACGACGTGGCGTTCATCTGCTGATACATTCACTGCTAAATTCCCGCGTACTTCCAGTTTGCATGCTTCCAATAATTATGCTGGGTCTGACTTGTATCTGATTAATGCCAGCTATTTGCGTCTGAAAAGTGTGGAAATAGGCTATAATTTCAATTTCCCTTTCATGAAGAAATTGAAAATGGATAATTGCCGGTTATATGTAAATGGATATAATCTGATTACTATTACCGGATTCAAATGGGGAGACCCGGAATCTCGTCAGAGTTCTCGCCCTAATTATCCTTTGACACGTGTGTTTAATGTTGGATTGAAACTTGGATTCTAATGCTTTATGAATAATATGATGAAACATTTTAGTAAATGGTTTATAGCGGCATTTGTGGGAGTAGCTTTGTTTGTCTCTTCTTGTGTCGATCAGGTAAAATTTGGAGATAGCTTTCTGGAAAAAGCTCCAGGTGTGGCAGTAACGCAAGATACAATCTTCGGAAAAGCTACGTATGCTCGTGCTTTCTTGTGGAATACTTATAGCAAACTTTATTACGCACTCCCAGTATATTGGAATACGGTGGAGGGAAAAATGAATACCGGAATCTTTGAAATGATGTCCGATTGTTGGCATAGCCATACAGACTGGAATGGAATTAACCGGAAATACTATTCAGGCTCTTATAAGGCCGGAGATGAGGATAGTAGCGATGATACACGCTTCGGGTATACGAAAGAGAACTGTTGGGAGGCGATTCGCGCTGCGTTGCTTTTTGTGGAGAATGTAGGTCGAGTTCCGGATATGGAGGATGCAGAGAAAAAGCGTTTGGCGGCAGAGGCTAAGGTGATTGTCGCATCTCGTTACTTTGATTTATTTCGTCATTTTGGAGGGCTTCCTTTAATCAAGGAAACTTATGACGTACAGCCTTCTTATGAATTGCCTCGCGCTACGGTGGAAGAAACAGTGAAGTATATGGTTGATCTTTTAGATGAGGCTGCTGCTACTCCCGAACTCCCGTGGGATTTGGGTACAGATGACACGAACTGGCAAGGACGTTTCACCAAAGCGGCCGCTATGGGGCTAAAGTGTAAGATTCTTTTGTTTGCAGCCAGTCCGTTGTTTAATGATGATGAACCTTATTGTACGGAACCGCCACAAGATGCTGTAACTAATCATCAGGTGTGGTATGGTGCTTATAAGCCGGAATTGTGGGAGCAGTGTTGGCAGGCTTGTGATGATTTTTTTAAGGAACTTCAAGCAAAAGGATATTATGAACTGACGCAGGCGACAGAAGCTACAGCAAAAGGTTACAGAGATGCCTACAATAAGGCTTATTTTACTCGTGAGAATAATAAAGAACTGTTGATTTCTACGCATATTTCCCGCTTTAGTAAATTTAATTCATGGGATGAATGGCAGTATATTTTTGTCAATAGCGGAAATGGTACGGTTATTACGGGTGGACTAACTCCTACATTAGAATTTATGGAGATGTTTCCAATGAGTAAGGGCGAACCTTTCCAGTTGAATTCTACCACAAACCCGTTTTATACGGACAATGATTATAACAAGCCGACTCGTGACCCGCGACTGTATGAGACGATGCTGGTGAATGGAACACAGTTTGGTGATCATGCTGCCGAATTATGGATTGGAGGACGTGACAACATCAATGATACGGAGAAAGAGACTGGTAAATATGCTACTGGATTCGGATGTTATAAATTCTATAAAGAAGGTGTCAACTCACTGAAAGATAAATATCTGCAATGGCCGTATCTGCGTCTAGCAGAAATGTATCTGATTTATGCGGAGGCATTGCTAAAGTCTAAAAATGATTTAACGGGGGCTATCGAGCAAGTAAATAAGGTACGTGCCCGTGTTGGGTTAGGTGACTTGGCGGCTTGCAATCCGGATAAGAATCTGACGAACGACGCTAACGCTTTATTGGAAGAGATTCTTAGAGAGCGTGCTTGCGAACTGGGATTGGAAGATGTACGCTTGTTTGATATGACACGATATAAAAGAGATGATCTTTTCAGAAAACAACTCCACGGATTGAAGATTTATAGAAACGATGGGGGAGGAAACACGCCTTGGTCAGGAAGTACCGGAAACAGCAGCACTTATCCCAAACCAACGCAATTCACTTATGAAGCTTTTCCTTTAGTGAATCCTTCTCGTGCATGGTGGAGTAATTTTAGTCCGAAGTGGTATTTGTCAGCATTTCCACCATCAGAGGTGAATAAGAAATACGGATTGACTCAAAATCCGGGATGGAACTAATGTGGAATAACTACGATTAATGATAAGAATACAATGAAAAAATATAAGATATTAGCTTTAGCGATGTTCGCTTGTGTCACCTTGAACGGATGGGCGCAAAGTGAAGATAATGTGACCGGAAGGGTGCTCGATAAAGAAGGGAAACCGGTAGCGGGAGCTTTAGTCTCAGTTGAACCTCAAATCCGCAACTAAGCTCTTCAGCGTCCTTCTTGCGTCTAAACGTCCTC
>OOBO01002333.1_pt1 | contig 10690 bp, 10 predicted proteins | sample 1671031 | NCBI WGS metagenome assembly OOBO01 (sample SAMN06348115, study PRJEB24527) | human gut metagenome | biome: human gut; feature: ankylosing spondylitis patient; material: feces | host: Homo sapiens | place: China | collected 2015-10 | reverse complement strand
ATATAGAAAACATATTGACATTATATGCTTTTGCTGATATGATAAGGCCCATAAGATGAGTTGACCAAATGAATTGGAGACTCTGAGCAGCATATGGATCTCGTCCGGAAGGATGGCAATGGAGCCCAGAAGGGCACAGTCACTTTTTCGCACAGTTCCATAGGCTCGCTTGGAGTCTCCTTTTTTGTATGTTTTGTACGGATACATCGATGAAAGGATGTTTGAGAATATGGCAATCAAGGATCAGGATATCGCGAAAGAGCGGGAAAAAGTAGAGTTCAAGCGTGCGATGGACCCGTGCCCGATCGATTTCTCGGAGCTGCAGACGACGAATCCGCGCGCCAATGGCGAGCAGAAGGAGTACGAGGGCCGCGATGCTTCGAACTTCAATCGCCGCAAGAAGTACAACGATGAGGAGGAACCGCAGTTCACGGCGAGCTTCCTGACGGGCGAACTGCCGGTCGAGGCAAACCGCTACCGTCTCGTCTGGTCGCGCCACTGCCCGTGGGCCAATCGCATCTCCATCGCGATTGATCTCCTAGGCCTCGACAAGGTCATCTCGAAGGGCGTTGTCGATCCGCTGCGCCCGGCGGGCGTCGTCGGCGACTGGTTCTTCACGCTGGATCCGGATGAGAAGGATCCCGTCCTTGGCGTTCACTCCCTCGGCGAGTGCTACCGCAAGGCAGATCCGGCGTTTGACCAGCGTGCGACGGTGCCGGCTCTCGTCGACATCAAGACGGGCAAGGTCGTCAACAACGACTATCACGTGCTCGATGCGGAACTCGCCGTCGCGTTCAAGGACTTCATTGCCAAGGACGCGCCGGACATCTATCCGGAGGAGCTTCGCGAGGATATCGATGCACTCAACATCATCCTCTACGCGGACGTCAACCTCGCGGTCAATCTCGCGGCTCTCGTCGGCACGCAGGAGGAGTACGAGTTCTACTACAACAAGATCTTCGACCGTCTCGACTGGCTGGAGGAGCGTCTCTCGACGCGCCGTTATCTCATGGGTGACACGATCACGCTGCCGGATATCCGCCTGTTCGTGACGCTTTCACGCTTTGATCTCGTCTTCTATCAGAAGTACTTCGTCAACAAGAAACGCCTTGTCGACTACCCGAACCTCTGGAATTACGCCAAGGATCTCTACTCGAACCCGGCTTTCGGCAATAACACGGACTTTGATTCCATGCGCAAGCGCTTCTACTACGTCGATCACACGCCGTTTGCAGATCTCAAGCGCATCGTGCCGAAGGGCCCGGATGACAGCCGCTGGACGGAACCGAATGACCGCGCGGAGAAGTTTGCAAAGTGACTGGCGGCGCGTAAGCTGTACGAATCATGAGCCGGTCTGCTGGCCGGCATGAAGGGAGGGCTTTGATGGACAGGAATACGGAGACGGTTGTCCGCCTCATTGAGACGACGGCAGCGGATCGCAAGGACCTCCTGCATCAGGCCCGGATCGCGTTCCTCGATTATCTCGCTGCTATGACAGCGGCAAGGCGGGAGGGCGCGGTGGAGCATTTGCGTCAGATGATGGATCGCGGCCGCGCGGCGGACCGGGCACTGCTGTACGGCTTTGCCTCACATTATCTGGACTTTGATGATGCGCAGGCCAACCTTGCGGGGCACTTTAGCACGGTGCTCTATTCGGCACTGCTCGCAGCGGCGCGGCCTGGTGATTCTGTCCGCGATTTTCTCGCAGCTTATGTCGCCGGAGCAGAGCTCGAGGGATTGCTCGGCATGCGGCTCAACCCGGTGCATCGCCAGCAGGGCTGGCATTCGACTGGCACGATTGGCGCACTCGGTGCGCCAGCTGCCATCGTGCGGCTCCGGAAGCTGACGGGAGAGAAGGCCGCACAGGTCCTCTCTCTGGCGGGGACACAGTCCTCGGGCATGGCCTTTGAAGCAGGTTCTGACGGAAAGCCGCTGCATGCTGGCTTTGCCGCATCGCACGCGGTGACGGCCTGGAAGCTCGTCGAAGGCGGGCTCACGGCAAAGACAAATCTGTTTGATGATGAGACGGGCTGGCTGGCTGTATTCTCGTCGGGACGCGCCTCTTTTGATGCAGAGGCCCTGGAGAGAGACTGGCTGAGTCCCGGCCAGATCCTGCGTCCCGGCCTCTGGATGAAGCGCCACATGTACTGTTCGGCAGCCATCTGCGCAGCGGACGGTGCAGAGGAGCTCTACCGGCAGGGGCTGCGCATGGCTGATGTGCGCATGGTAACGGCGCACTTCCCGCTTGGCGCGGACAGAGCTCTGCGCTACGCGCAGCCGAGGACAGGCCGCGAGGGCCAGTTCTCGGTGGAGTTTGTCGTTTGGCAGATCTTGCAGAACGGCAGGATTGAGGATGCGTACTTCCGGGCGCATGATGTGCCGCAGGCGTTCCTGGCAGCGCTGCCAAAGTTCTGCCGCGCCTACGATGTTCCGCCCCTGCCGCTGGCAGAGCGCGCGGTGCCGCTGACGGCTGAGACAGCGGACGGGCGAATGTGGCGGGCGGATGTGCGCAAGCCGCAGGGGTCTCCGGACTGCCCGCTGACCCTTGCGCAGGAACGAGAGAAATTGGAGACGGCGGCGGGCAGCCTGTCCGCCGGCCGCATCATGGATACGATTGGCAGCTGGCCTGAGGGAAAACTCGGCCCCTGCCTTGAATGGGTGGAAGGAGAGATGTTCTCATGAAAATACCAAATCGATTTGCACGCGTGCTGACGGCCGTGCTGATGGTCGCGGGCCTCAGCGTACTGGCCGGCTGCGGCAGCGATGCGAGTGATGACAGCGCTGCTGTCAATAAAGATGCCAAGAATATCGTCGTGGCGACGCGCGGCACGGTCAAGCCGTATTCTTACACGGATGACGACGGCAAGCTCACGGGTTACGATGTCGAAGTCCTCAAGGAGATCGAGAAGCGCGACCCGAGTTTGCACTTCACGTTCAAGCCGATGGCAGTGGATGCGGCCTTCGTTGCGATGGATTCCTCGCAGGTTGACATGATTGCCAACCAGATGCGCCATTCGCCGGCACGCGATGAGAAGTACATCTTCCCGAAGGAACTCAACAACTACACGGTGCGCAAGCTTGTCGTGCCGAAAGATGACGATACGACGAAATCCCTCGATGACCTCAAGGGCAAGAAAGTAGCGGTCACGACAAACTCGGAGTTTGCGGACCTTGTCAAGAAGTTCAACGAGACGGCTGATACGCCAATCGATATTGTCTACACGGACAAGGGGCCCTCGGAGACGATGAACCTCGTCGCGACGGGGCGCGCGCAGGCTGCCGGCGAGTACGAGTACATCGTCTCGGTCGCACAGAAGGACAAGAACCTGCCCATCAAAACGGTTGGGCCGACGCTGACGAAGGTGCCGACGTACTTCCTTTTGCGCAAGGATGATGAGATGCAGAAGGTCGCCGACAAGATCGATGCGGCGCTCAAGGCCATGAAGGAAGACGGCACATTAAAGAAGCTGTCCGAGAAATACCTCGGGGCGGATTATACAGAAGCGCCGGCTGAATAACCGCGCAGAAAGGAGGTTGCTCGATGGGTACTTATTTTGATGTCGCATACATGATCAAGTCGTTTCCGACACTCTTGGGCATGGTCCACATCACGCTGCTCGTGACGATTGTCTCGGCGATCCTCGGCATCCTGCTCGGTGCGGTCATCGCGATCCTGCGCATCCAGCGTGTTCCGGTCGTGGCACCACTGTTGCGCGTCTTCATCTCGTTCATGCGCGGGACGCCGTTCCTCGTGCAGCTCTTTCTCGCTTACTTCGGCGTGCCGGAGATCCTCGCACATGTCGGCATCAGCATGAAGGGCGTGCCGCCGCTGGCGTTTGTCCTCGCGGTGTTCACGCTGCACATGGCTGCCTACGGCGCGGAGATCCTGCGCTCGAGCATCCTCGCGGTGCCAGTCGGGGAGAAGGAGGCCGCGATGAGCCTCGGCATGACATCGTTCCAGATGTATCGCCGCGTCATTCTGCCGCAGGCGTTCCACATGGCCATGCCTGCGCTTGTCAATACGGTCATCGGCGTCGTCAAGGGCACGAGCCTGATCTTCAATGTCGGCGTCGTCGACATCATGCGCAAGGCAGAGCTCATGGCGGGCAATTCCCAGCGCAGCCTGGAACTCTATGTCGATGTGGCCGTCATCTACGGCATCTTGATTTTCCTGATCACGCGCATTGGCCGCTTCCTCGAGAAGCGTCAGGGCCGTGGCCGGGATCTAGCAGAACTCAGTGAGGCGTAACATATGAATGGACATAGTTTGATTGACTGGCAATACATTGTGCAGGGCGCCTCATTCATCGCGCCGTACCTCAAGGTCACACTGCTCCTGACGCTGTCAAGCGTATTCTTTGGCGCAGTGCTCGGGCTCTTGAGCTGCCTTGCGCAGAGGAGCCGCATTCCGCTGCTCGGCGGGGCTGCCAGGCTTTACGTTTACATCTGCCGGAGCGTACCGAATATGGTACTCTTGTATCTCGTCTATTACGGCCTTCCGCTGGCCTTCCTGGCATTGCGTGACAAGACGGGCGTCCACGTGCCGATGGAGCATGTACCGGCCATGGCCGTGGCCATCATCGGCCTGACACTCCATACGGGCGCGTACCTCAGCGAGATTTTCCGCGCAGCGCTTGACTCTGTGCCGGAGGGGCAGTTTGAGGCGGCAGAGGCGATGGGCATGACATCCGTTCAGATGTACCGTCGCGTCATTTTTCCGCAGGCTGTCGTATTTGCGCTGCCGCTCTTTGCGAACCAGTTTCTCTCGACGATGAAGAGCACGAGCATTGTCTTCGTCATCACTGTCATTGAGGTGTTTGGCGCCGCCAAGCTCTTCTGCGAGGACAATTCGCAGTATTTTGAGGCGTACATCGTAGCGGCCTGCCTCTACTGGGGCATGGGCATCCTGTTTGAATTCCTGTTCACGAAACTCGAGGACCGGCTTTCCTCGTATAAGAGGTGCAAGATATGATTAAACTGGAACACGTAAAGAAAGCGTTTGGCCAACAGGCCATCCTCAAGGACATCAGCCTGACGGTGCCGACGGGCAGTGTGACGGTCATCCTGGGCCCGTCGGGAAGCGGCAAGACGACGCTTTTGCGCACGATCAACTTCCTCGGCAGGGCCGATGGAGGCACGCTTTTCATCAATGACAAGCGGTACGACCTGCACAAGGCATCGCGCAAGGACATCCTTGCGGTGCGCCGCCAGACGGCCATGGTCTTTCAGTCCTACAACCTCTTCTCGAACATGACAGCACTCCAGAACGTCATGGAGGCACTCGTGACAGTGCAGGGCAGAGGGAAGGCGGAAGCGAGGAAGCGGGCGATGGAACTGCTGGCGCAGGTCGGCAGAGCATGCCGACAAGTACCCGGCACAGCTCTCGGGCGGCCAGCAGCAGCGCGTCGGCATTGCCCGCGCGCTGGCGGTCAATCCACAGGTCATCCTGCTTGATGAGCCGACGAGCGCGCTCGATCCAGAACTCGTCGGTGAGGTGCTGGCCGTCATCCGCGATGTCGCTAAGAACAGCAAGGTGACGATGATCATCGTCACGCATGAGATTGCCTTTGCGCGCGAGGTCGCCGACCAAGTTGTCTTCATGGAGGGCGGCTGTGTCGTGGAGACAGGGGCACCGCAGGATGTGCTCGTCCATCCGCGCGAGGAGCGCACGCGGGCATTCCTGAACCGCTATCTCGGCGGAACAACCCTGCGCGATGGCGCAGGTATCTGACAGGAGGGGTGGATCATGATGACGTATCGTGAACTCGGGGAAGATGACCTCGACGTATACTATCGTGTCTTGCATGAAGGATATCAGACGGACAAGAAATACCCGATCTCCTTCTCGGCCATCACGGCGACACGGGAGCAGGAGCGCTCGTGGCTCGCGCACAACCCGACGTATGGGCTCTTTGACGGGGATGTGCTCGTCAGCGCGCTTTCGCTGCGCATGCCATGGGGGCCGAACCCCGGCCCGGAAGGCGTGCCGCATATCGGCCAGGTCGTCACGGCTCCAGAGCACATGCACAAGGGATACGCTTCAAGGCTCATCGGCCTTGTCACCGAAGAAGTCCTGAAGCAGCAGCTCAAGGTGCCATTTGTGACACTCGGGACGGCGACGAGCCATCCGTGGCTGCGGAAGATGTATGAGAAGCTCGGCTTCCGCGCGTTCCGTGAAGTGCAGCTGCCGGGCAAGCAGCATCGGACCGTCTATTTGCGCAAAGACCTCGCATGAGGTCTTTTTTGCTGTATTCTCTGCTGTCAGATAGTTGTAGGAAACAGGCGGACACATTGACACTGGACCCTGCGAGATGATATGATAGATAAGGGAATATCGGTAACTTCTCCAAACTCAAAATGAGACTTTCCGGAGGTAAGACGCCATGATAGGCGGTCGGGGAGTCAATTTGAGTTTTTTCGTCGTGTTTTCACTTCCGCGGTGCAGAGACGCCGCCAGGAAATTGAGGAGGAAATCACTAAATGATCGAGCGTTATACTAAGCCGGAAATGGGCCATCTCTGGTCTATCGAGAACGAGTGGCAGCAGATTCTAAATGTCGAGATGGCTGCCTGCGATGCCATGGCCGAACTCGGAGAGATCCCGAAAGAGGCTGCCAAGAACATTCGCGCGAAAGCAAAATTCGATGTCAACCGCATCCATGAGATCGAGTCAGTCACGCATCACGACATCATCGCGTTCCTGACGAACGTTGCCGAGAATGTTGGTGATGACTCCAAATACATCCACAAGGGCCTGACGTCTTCGGATGTCAAGGATACGGCATACTGCATGATGATGCGCGATGCCTGCACGATCATCCTCGATGACCTCAAGAAGTTCCGCGAAGTCCTGCGCCGCCGCGCGAAGGAATTCAAGCATACGCCGTGCATCGGCCGCACGCATGGCATCCATGCTGAGCCGATGACGTTCGGCCTCAAGCTCCTGCTCTGGAGCGCTGAGATCGAGCGCGACATCGAGCGCATGGAGCATGCGAAGAAGATCGTCTCGGTCTGCAAGCTCTCGGGCGCTGTCGGCACGTACTCGAACATCGACCCGAAGATCGAGCAGATGGTCGGCAAGAAGCTCGGCCTGACGCCGGTGCGCCTTGCTACGCAGGTCATCCAGCGTGACCGCCATGCTGAGTTCGTCACGTCGATCGCAATCTGCTCCTCGACGCTCGAGAAGATTGCGACGGAAGTCCGCAACCTGCAGCGCACGGATATCCGCGAGGCAGAGGAGTACTTCTCCCCGGGCCAGAAGGGCTCTTCGGCGATGCCGCATAAGCGCAACCCGATCAACTGCGAGCGCATCTCTGGTATGGCCCGCCTGAACCGCGGCAATGCCGTCGCTGCTCTCGAGGACATCACGCTCTGGCATGAGCGCGATATCTCCCATTCGTCCGTCGAGCGCGTCATTCTGCCGGATTCGTCGATCAACCTCGACTACTGCACGCAGAAGCTCACGGACATCATCGACAAGCTGCTCGTCTATCCGGACAAGATGCTCCACGATATGAACCGCACGGGCGGCCTGATCTACAGCCAGCGCATCCTGCTGTCGGTCGTCGACAAGGGCGTGCTGCGCGAGGATGCCTACAAGTGGGTACAGCGCAACGCCATGAAGCGCTGGATGGAAGGCCAGGACTTCCGCACGAGCGTCGAGAACGACCCGGATATCACGAAGTACCTGACGAAGGAAGAGATCGATGACTGCTTCGACTACAAGTACTTCCTGCGCCATGTCGATATGATCTTCGAGCGCTTCGGCCTCTGAGAATCCAATAAGTGAATGAAAGCCTCTTCTCCCTGCGGGGAGAAGGCTTTTCTATGTTTGTGGAGCATCGCAGTAGATGGTCCAACATGCATCATAAAGGAGAGACCATTATGTCAACAGTAGTAGTAACGGGCACCCAGTGGGGCGATGAGGGCAAGGGCAAGATTGTCGACTATCTCGCTCAGCAGGCTGAGACAGTCGTGCGCTTCCAGGGCGGCAGCAATGCCGGCCATACCGTTGTCGTCGATGGTGTAGACTATAAGCTGCGCCTGATGCCGTCGGGGATCCTCTTTAAGGGTTCGCACTGCGTCATCGGCAACGGTGTCGCCTTCAACCCGAAGGTCATGCTGCAGGAGATGGACAGCCTCGCAGAGCGCGGCATCGACCTCTCTGGCATCCGCATCAGCAACCGTGCCCAGCTCGTCCTGCCGTATCACTGCCTGATGGATCAGCTCGCCGATGATGCGCGCGGCAAGGGCAAAGTCGGTACGACGCACAACGGCATCGGCCCGTGCTATGTCGACCGCGACAACCGCATCGGCATCCGCGTCTGCGACTTCATCGACAAGGAAGAGTTCGCAAAGCGCCTCAAGGAAAACCTCGCCATCAAGAACCGCGAGCTCAAGCTGCTCTATGACCATGAGCCGCTCGACTACGAGGAGATCCTCGAGGAGTACAATGGCTATGCAGACCGCCTGCGCCCGTATGTCTGCGACACGATCGCCCTGCTCGACGAGGAGATCAAGGCCGGCCGCAAGATTCTCTTCGAGGGCGCACAGGCCACGATGCTCGACATCGACTACGGCACGTATCCGTACGTCACGGCCTCGCACCCGATCTCGGGCGGCGTCGGCATCGGCGCCGGCGTGGCTCCGCAGAAGATCGACAAGGTCGTCGGCATCGTCAAGGCTTATTGCACGCGCGTAGGCGAGGGCCCGTTCCCGACGGAACAGCTCAACGAGACGGGCGACAAACTGCGTGAAGTCGGCCACGAGTACGGCGTCGTCACGGGCCGTCCGCGCCGCACGGGCTGGCTCGATGCCTGTGTCGTCCGCTATGCCGGCATCCTCTCGGGCATCGACTACATGGCCGTCACGCGCCTCGACATCCTCGACAGCTTCGACGAGATCAAGATGTGCGTCGCCTACAAATACAAGGGCGAGATCCTCAACGAGATCCCGGCCAGCCTCAAGGTCCTCGCGGAAGTCGAGCCGGTCTATGAGACGTTCCCGGGCTGGAAGTGCGATATCAGCAAGATCCGCAAGTACGAAGACCTGCCGGAGAATGCCAAGAAGTACCTCACGCGCATGGCAGAGGTCACGGGCATCGGTCTCGGCATCGTCTCCGTCGGCCCGAACCGCGACGAGACAATCGTCATCGCCAAGGATATCTTCTGAGATATAGTTTGATTGGAGCAGGGTGCATCGAGTGATGCACCCTGTTTTTTTGCTCTGCATAAAAGTCAGAAAATACTGTGTATTTATATAAGTCGATGAGAAATAGAAAACAATAAAAATAGATTGACAAACCGGGAGCATGGTGCTATATTTAAACCATGAAATGTGCTCGAACACAAATGAGCAAAGTATTGGAACTCGAACAAAGGAGAGAAAAGAAATGGTAACAAGCACAGGCAATGCGCCAGAGAAGAAAATCTCCAGTGCATTCATTTACTTCTTCGGATCCTTCGGCGGCATCCTCTTCGGTTATGATATCGGCGTCATGACAGGAGCCCTGCCGTTCCTGCAGAACGATTGGAACCTGCAGGGCAATGCGAGCATCATCGGCTGGATCACATCGGCCGTCATGTTCGGCGCTATCTTTGGCGGCGCACTCGCCGGTCAGCTCTCTGACCGCCTCGGCCGCCGCAAGATGATTCTCATCTCCGCACTCATCTTCGTTGTCGGCTCGATCCTCTCTGGTATCGCTCCGCACAACGGCCAGTATTATCTCATCGGCGTCCGCATCCTCCTGGGCCTCGCCGTCGGCGCGGCTTCGGCCCTCGTCCCGGCTTACATGTCGGAAATGGCACCGGCTCATCTGCGCGGCCGCCTCTCGGGCATCAACCAGACGATGATTGTCTCGGGCATGCTGCTCTCGTACATCGTCGACTTCCTGCTCAAGGACCTGCCGGAGACGATGGCATGGCGCCTGATGCTCGGCCTCGCTGCCGTGCCGGCCATCATCCTCTTCCTCGGCGTCCTGCGCCTGCCGGAATCCCCGCGTTTCCTCGTCAACCACGGTTTTGTCGATCAGGCACGCCGTGTGCTCGGTTACATCCGCAAGAATGACAAGGAAGTCGAAGCAGAGCTCGCTGACATCCAGAACACGGCAGCAAGCGAAGCACAGGCTCAGAGCAAGACGACGTTTGCCACGCTTCTTTCGGACAAGTACCGCTACCTCGTGACGGCTGGTGTCGGCGTTGCAGCCTTCCAGCAGTTCCAGGGTGCAAATGCAATCTTCTACTACATCCCGCTGATCGTCGAGAAGGCGACGGGACAGGCTGCCAGCTCGCAGCTCATGTGGCCGATCATCCAGGGCATCCTGCTCGTCCTCGGCTCGCTGATCTTCCTCGTCATCGCAGATAAGTTCAACCGCCGCACGCTGCTGACGGTTGGCGGCACGATCATGGGCCTCTCGTTCATCCTGCCGGCTGTCATCAACAGCATCATCCCGGATGCTGACCCGATGATGATTGTCTTCTTCCTCTGCATCTACGTTGCATTCTATTCCTTCACGTGGGCACCGCTCACCTGGGTCATCGTCGGCGAGATCTTCCCGCTGGCCATCCGTGGCCGCGCTTCGGGCCTTGCATCCTCGTTCAACTGGATCGGCTCCTTCCTCGTCGGCCTGCTGTTCCCAATCATGACGGCTTCGTTCTCTCAGGCTGCTGTCTTCGCTATCTTCGGCGTCATCT
>OOBO01002331.1_pt1 | contig 10697 bp, 10 predicted proteins | sample 1671031 | NCBI WGS metagenome assembly OOBO01 (sample SAMN06348115, study PRJEB24527) | human gut metagenome | biome: human gut; feature: ankylosing spondylitis patient; material: feces | host: Homo sapiens | place: China | collected 2015-10 | reverse complement strand
GCGCGGTCGAGGATGACCGTCACATCGCGGTGCAGCTGGAGGATGGAAGCCGGGGCCTCCGGCATCACGCTGCCGCAGACAGCCTTGCGCATGGCGTCGGCCTTGTTCGCGCCGTTGGCCAGCAGCAGGATGCGCCGCGCCATCATGATGGTCTTGATGCCCATGCTGATGGCATAGCGCGGCACATCCTCCAAACGCTGGAAAAAGCGCGAATTTGCGCGGATAGTCTCCTCGTCGATCTCCACGCGGTGCGTGATGGCTTCAAACTTCACATCCGGCTCGTTAAAGCCGATATGTGCGTTCTACCCGATGCCAAGCACCTGCAGGTCGATGCCGCCTTTCTGCTGGATCAGCGCATCGTAGCGATGGCCTTCCGCCTCGAGATCCTCTGCCATCCCGTCGGGCAGATACGTGTGGTCCGGCTGTATGTTCACTTTGTTGAAGAAGTTCTCGTTCATGAAATAGTGGTAGCTCTGCGGATTTTCCGGCGCCATGCCGACGTACTCGTCGAGGTTGAACGTCGTGACCTCCGAGAAGTCCAGCCCAAGGCTCCGATGCAGGGCAATGAGCCGCCGGTACATCGGCAGCGGCGTGCTGCCTGTCGCCAGCCCCAGCACACTGTCCGGCTTCAGATAGAGCTGCCCCGCCACATCTGGCGGTACGAATCCGTGATGATGATGCGCATCGTAACATCCCCTTTCACTCTCTATCTTAACACTGCTGTGCCAGTGCTCCCATAAATATGCTAGCCTTTCTTTTGTCATGAGACGTGATATAATGTGAAGTAAGAAAAGAGTTGGGTTCCTCCAGCACAAACGAAGCCCCCGGGGAATGGTCCTCCCTAGGGGCTTCGTGTACATTAGAGGCCGTGAGCATAATCGTCATCGAAGATGCGTCCCATCAATCCCATAGATCCTGAAAATACTTTGCAAAAAGGTTTAGTCCTTCTTGAACGCGATCATGGTATGCTTTCATTTCCTTATCCGATGGGCGTCCATCATCCAGAATGTCATCTGCTCTATCTCAAAGGCACTGACTCTACACCTGCTTCTACTTCTTTCGGCTTGAAGAAATCAATAGCGATGCCTTCGGCTCCCTGGTACTCGTGGAGCTTCATCACGTCCATGTCCGCCTCGATGAAGATGACACCGACCAGCTTGCCTGCCTTGTCCTCTAAGCCAAGGCCGCGGTGCGGCAGCAGTGTCATTTTCGCGACGTTGTAGAAGTACGCCGAGAACTCAAAGTCAAACGTCACATAGACCGCCTGCGTATCCCCACGCCGTGCAAAGATGTCGGCCAGCTCCGCATTGATGCGTGCTACCGCAGCATCGCTATCCCGGTCCGAGATGTCAATCGTCCAACGAGTCTTCCCTGATTCCATAGTTTTATCTCCTTCGATGTTTTGATCAATCTTTCCCTATCATTTCGCTTCGACGAGAGAAGGGAAAATCCTGCCGATGCGCTTGCTGCTGGAGTGCCGCTCTTTTTTGTAGCGCCAAGTCCCTCTAAGTTAGCAGGAAAAGCGCTATAGCGCGAAGAATTAGAGAATGAGAAGAATCTAACATATATATGAGAGACACAAGGAGGACTCACATGAAAAAACTCACTGTTATACTCTGCCTGCTGGCTGCTCTGCTGATTGCCTCGGTCGCACAGGCATCATCCACGTACGAGGATTATTACAACGGTGACGACAATTACCCGCTGATCTGGGCGCACATGGGGGTAGCAACGTACTTGGATAAGAGCTCACTCGTCTGCCAGGACTACAATCCGCCGTGCTACACGCTGGCCATCAACGTCATCACCGTTCCTGATGCTGACCGTGGCAACCGCGAGATCTCTCGCGTCACGACGATGCGCTTCTTCTACAATTGGAACGACCGCAAGATGTACGTCGACCGCAACACCGGCGCGTCGGACTGGAGATACCTCAAGCCGACGGGCTCTAACGCAGAGTCGGGCATGTCCATGTATGTCGGTGAAGCGGCCTTCTATCTGGACTACGGGAAAAAGTTCTACGGCTCCCGCACCTGGTACGACTCCTACCTGCATCGCAATGTAACGGTATTCAACAATTCGTTCTACGCAAAGCTCTGATAACCTGCAAAAAAAGCCCTCCACAAATCGTGAAGGGCTTTTTTTTGCAGTTGCTCGCGGCGATCCTGGCTCTGTTGAAATAAACATCCAACCGTTCAAGTAAGCAAGATCGGAACGTCTCGAGTTTTTAACGAATGGCGGTTCCGACACGCGAACATCGGCCGCTTTTCTATCTCGATTGTATCACATCTTCTCTGTTTTTTCTAGCAACGCATTGAATCAAAGAATCCGTACGACGCGGTTGTAGAGGGCGTGGTAGCGCTTGTAGTCGAAATCGAGGTGCCAGTGACCGAAGTACCAGCCTTTGTAGTGGATGTCGTTGTCGATGGCCTGCAGGGCGTTCTCGACGGAGCGGTCGGCGGCGCTGTTCCATGAGCTGGTGTAGAGGCGCAGCACCTGCAGGATGGTGGCGGGTGCGGTGTGGGTCAGGACATAGTCGACGTGGTTATCGTGGCGGGCGAGGTTCTCGATGCTGCGGCTGAAGTCGGCCCAGGATGGCCGTTCCTGCGGCCACCAGCTGATGCCCTCGGCGCGGAAGACTTTGTCGTAGGAGACGGCGCCGCCAAGCGTGAAGAAGGTGCTGCCGCCAATCTCGAAGATCTCGCCGCGCATCAGGTGCAGGATGTTTTCGGCGATGCGATGCACGCGGCCGCCATGCCAAGTTTCGACCGGCAGCGAATCGAGCCAGTCGAAGTTCTCGTGATTGCCATCGAGGAACAGTAGCGTGTACGTGCGTTTCGACAGGACGTCGAGCCAATAGTCGTACGTCTCGTCCTTCTTCCAGAGCAGCCCGAAGTCGCTGAGCACGATGACATAGTCGCTGCGCGTCATCTCCTGCTGCTTCGGGAACGACTTGCAGCTGAGCTTGCCGATGTCGATGGGGATGTGCGTGTCCCCCGTCAGGTAGATCATGGGAGTTTCTCCTTCTGTACCATTTACCCTACTGCCTTGCTTCGACGAGGCGCGCGAAAGTCCTGCCGCCGCATGGCCGTCCGGCTAGCGACTCGCCGTGCAATCGTGCACATGCGAAGCGGCCCGCCGCGGAGCTGCTTTTCTCACAGGGAGGAGGGAGTTCCTAGTCTGGCTACAGAGAGAATGGGCTTGCTGGTCTCCGGAAGTCGGCTTTCTTTATGCCCTTCTCCTCCTCCTGCGCATTGCGCGGAGCAGAGCTCGCCCTTAGGGGCAGGTATTGACGCAATGAATGACGCAGCTGGGTGCAAAAGGCGAGGAAGGCACGACGACCGGGGCCGTCGGACGGTTTGGCAGTCGGGACCAGTGTTGCCGTATCGGCTGCTTTAGTGTTGGCGGGTTGGCTCGCATTAAGCATGGCCTTTGCCTGCTGGACGACTTTGTCGCGTAGGGCCGTGAGCCACTCGTGGAAGTACTTGGCGACGGTCTTGCGGCCCATAGCGAGGGTGCGGGCAATCTCGGAGATGGTGGCCTTGGGATGGCGTTCGAGGTAGTCCTTGACGCGGCGGCGGCTTGCCGCCGTGCGGCGCTCGGCAATCTCGGCGAGGTGTTCGGCGCGCGTGCGGCCGTTGCGCTTCGTCTTGCGATCGAAGGACCAGCCGAGCCAGCCTTCGAGCGTTGCGGCGCGCACGGTCTGCGCCTTCTCGGGGTTGCAGGCGGCGACGGCGTGCTCCGCCTCGTGTTTGGGAAGGCCGAGCTTGGCGGCAAGGCGCACGGCATCCTCGAGGATGCTCTCGACGGCCCGATGGCACTTGTGGCCGACGCAGGCGAGCGCGAAGAGCGAACTGTAGCGGTGGCCTTCCTGCGTGCGCGCCTCGATCATGCGCACGAGATAGTCGTAGAAACCGCGGCGGGCCGGACTGCCCTTGCGCAGCTGTTTTTCTTTATAGTTGTACGACGATTTACTGGACTTGCTTGCGGGGCGCTGCCAGCAGAGGCCGAGCGATGCGGCCAGCTGTCCGACTTCCACGCACTTGCCGACGCGGTAGGCACGGCACGTCTGCCCGAGCTTCGTCAGGCTGCCGACGATGCGGTAGGCATGCGAGAGGCCCGTGCCGAGATCCGCCGCGAAGCGATGCTTGCGGAAGAAGCGGAGCAGGCCGCTGTGCATCTCGCGCAGCAGGTCTTTGGCCCAGTGGTAGGCCGCAAGCGGCTGCGTCAGCACGTAGACGAGGTGCACGCCATTGCCCGAGTTGACGAGATACGTCGGGCGCTGGCCGTAGAACCCCTTCTGGCAGAGGCGGCGCAGGCTCTTCGCGTTGACCTTGTCGAGGTCGATGTAGAGGCAGCGCAGCTCGTGCATGAGCTTCTGCTTCGGATAGGCATTGTAATACTTTGCCGGATAGACGAACGAGTCCGACCGTCCTCCCGAAGCGACGAGCATCTCCAGCACATTCTCATAATTTGCCAGACGATGCCCCTCAGCGGACTCAGTGTGCGCCACGCAGAGCGGGAAATCGGCATCCGCCGCGCCAAGGATCGCATCGTAGAAGGCGAGCGGCTTGACTTCGGCATACTGCGCCTGCAGATAGGCAGACTTCGCCTGACTGTCCTCCTGGTTACTGAAATACTGCTGAGCCGACTTCCCCATGCGATCACCTCCCGACTGCTCATCCAAATACCACGCCTCATGGCGCATCAAAAAAGGCCTGCCCTCATCGGGCAGACCCTCGTATTCAGATAAGATGCTGCGGGAAGTGACTTCGCCTCGTCCGCTCGCGCAAACGTGAGCAAAACCGAGAGGATGCCATCCCATCCCGAGCCACCCGACTCCTAGATGCGAGCCAGAGGGCTGGGGAAAAAATTCATACCGACTATATCTTGATATCCAGAAATATCTTTGATACAATAAGGGTATGAAAGTTACAGTCAACTTATCGGAGGGCGTTTCCGATGAGCGCGTCATACCGAGTCGCCAAACTCGATACGAGCTGTGATATAGTGGGCTCTTTGGTATTACCAGTACCGAAGAGCCCTTTCTATATCTTCATGTCTCGCACATCTTCATGCGAATTGTTCTGTTGCTTTTAATGATAGCATAGGAACCGAATAAAATCAACAGAAGTTCGGCTTTGATAAATGGAAAAATTTTGACACTCATTTTGACACTTCGATTGACAGAAGTGTCGTTATCTAAAGAAATCAGACGCAGACAACGGAGAGAGGCGCTTGACGTGCCAGCAATCATTGCGTTATGATATACATAGGCAAAAGGATACAAGCATCTTTGCATCGACTATAGAACCCCCAGAGTTGCAACCTCTGGGGGGTTCTATTTCCCTAATATATCATCATATATCATCTTCTAATACGTTGAAAAAGTCCAGCGCTGGACTTTTTCAGTCGGACTGTTGCAACAGTCCGACTGAAATCCATGAGGGTGCAGTTGTAAACTTTTGCATAGTGTGATAAAATCGGGATAGAAAGAGAGCCGCAGACGTCGGTAGCGTCCAGCACCCTCTTGTAATTGCTTGAAAGGAACTGACGACTACGTCACCACTCCCTTCTGGCTAGAAAAACGTCATCTGGCGTTGCTCTATCTCAGCAAGGTAGCAACGCCAATCAGAACTTGCAGTACTGCCAGTATAAACATGGCAAACTGATATTTCGTCATGGGCCCTACCTCCTTCCAGAGGGGCGTGGACACGCCTGCGGCCGATATCAGTATATCATGGGTTGAGCAGTATTTCTAGTTATGGAGTAAAAGGTCTTCTACGGCGACTAGCGTAGAAGACCTTTTCGTTTTCTCATAGAAGGAGTTATCATGGAAACAATCGAAGAAAGCGTTTTTGCGCGGAAGCGGTGGGTGCCGGAAAAGATGCGCGCTTTTGGCTTCCGTCCAGTCGGGGATGGCTATGTGCTCGAGCGGAGTTTTCTCGATGGCGACTTCAAGGCGATCCTGTCGGTGACGGAGAAGGGCGCGGTCACGGGGCGCGTGATCGACGCGATTTCTCAGGATGACTACTACCAGCTGCGCCAGAAGAATGCCACGGGCGCGTACGTCAACACGGTCCGTGCAGGCTACGAGCAGCTTCTGGAAGACGTTGCGGCGGCCTGCTGTCAGGACGTGCTGTTCGCGTCCGACCAGGCCAACCGCCTGACGCAGTGCATCCTCGAGCGCTTTCAGGTCGAGCCGGACTTCCCGTGGGAGAAAGAAGCGCGCTATCAGGCGTACGGCGTATTCCGCCATGCATCCAACCGCAAGTGGTTCGCCCTGATCATGCGCGTGAAGTGCGCCGTGCTCGACAAAGACGGCAACCCCGCGCTCGTCGACGTCATCAACCTGAAGATACCACCCGAGCACGGAGAAGCCCTCCTCCAGTTGCCCGGCGTCTATCCCGCCTACCACATGAACCACAAGACCTGGATTTCCGTCGTACTGGACGACACCCAGACGGATGAAGCCATCATGGCTTGGATAGAGGGCAGCTACCGGCTCACAGAATGAATGCAGGAGTGTGATGAAGATGAACAACACATGGGATGCGGACAGCTATCGTGACAATTTTTCTTTTGTGCCAAAATACGGGGAAGACGTGCTGAAACTCTTGACAGTCGGCCTGGGAAGCAAGGTGGTCGATTTAGGCTGCGGCAATGGCAGCCTGACCGACCGACTTCAATCGTTGGGCTACCAAGTGATGGGCATCGATGCCTCTCCGGCCATGCTGGAGATCGCGCGGAAAGAATATCCCAACATTTCCTTCCAACAGGCGGACGCACTCAGCTTCCAGCTGGACAAGCCGGCGGATGCCATATTCTCGAACGCTGTCTTCCATTGGATTGACGCCGATAAACAGGAAACGCTGCTGCGCAATGTCTCTCGGAACCTCAGACCTGGCGGCGAACTTGTGTGTGAATTCGGTGGTTACGGCTGCGGAGAGGCGGTCCACAGCACACTGGAAGAATTGTTCCGTGAGCATAAGCGAACCTATAAAAAAATTGTTTCCCGACAATCGGGCAATATGCGCCGCTGATTGAGAAATGCGGGATGCGCGTGGAGTACGCGATACTCTTTGACCGACCGACTCCGCAAAAAGGGACGATAAAAGACTGGATCCGGATGTTCGACCTGAAGCCGTTTGACGGGATTCCAGAGGAAGAGACCGACGAAATCATCAACGAAGCGGAAGAGCGACTGCGCAGCCGACTGTTCATCGACGGTACATGGTATGTAGATTACGTTCGTATCCGCTTGAGAGCGAGGAAACTATGAGATTCAAGAATATCGACCACATCGTCATCACGACACAGGACGTAGATGCCTGCCTGCACTTCTATGTCGACATCCTCGGCATGGAGCTCGACCAGAGGAATGGGCGCTATGCCGTCCGCTTCGGCAGTCAGAAGTTCAACATCCACACGAGAAAGGCCGAGTTCCTTCCGGCCGCAGAGCATCCGACTTATGGCAGCCTCGACCTTTGCCTGATCCTCGACGGGAGCCTGGACATGGCGAAAGCGGAAATCGAGCGCAAAGGCTATCCCATCGAGCTCGGGCCAGTGCGACGGCATGGCGCTCGCGGCGCGATGCGGAGCATCTACCTCAGAGACCCCGACGGGAATCTGGTCGAGCTCGCAGAATATCAAATGGGATGAGGACACTGCGTTGTTGCATCAGTCCGACATATGCCCAAAGACACAAAAATCCCGGCGCATGAGCAGTACGCCGGGATCTTTGCTGTGTATAATATCTTATCTTAGGAGAGTCGCGCGCTTCTTGAAAGAAGCTGCTAACGAAAGCATGTATATAATATAGCACACTTGAGAATGAATATCAAGTGTAAACTTGAAAATTTTTCTCAATAACCAAAAGTCGCCCCGGTTCTGCTCAACCGGGGCGACTTTACGATTTCATCGTTAGCGACGAAAACTCTCCTGCATGGTATTCTAGCACAAGTTGCCGCGACTGTCTTGTGACTCAGTTGCCATTGGGGGCAGTCCGACTGATTGAGAAGATGTGTCCGACTACTACAGCGGACTCCGTGATGATGGTATAATAATCTAAGAAATTACGAATGGTTTGGTGGTGATCATATGGAAACGGACAAGTCTCTCTTATCGGAGGAAGATATCAAGCATCGCTACATCACGCCGGCGCTGGAGCGGGTCTGGCCGGCGTCGGACATCCGCATGGAGCTGGCGATCACGGCGGGGCGGGTCAACATCAAGGGCAATATGGAGGCGCGTGAGCGGCCGAAGTTTGCCGACTATGTGCTCTATACAGAGTCGGGCCATCCGCTGGCCGTCGTCGAGGCGAAGGACAACAATCATACGATTTCGTTTGGCATGCAGCAGGCCAAGGCATATGCCCAGATGATGGACCTTCCGTTCGCCTACAGCTCGAACGGTGACGGCTTTGTCGAGTACGACTTCCTGACGGGCATCGAGTGCGAGCTCTCGCTCGATGCGTTCCCGACGCCTGCCGAGCTCATCGCACGGTTCAAGGAGGAAGGCCATCTGACGGAGGAGCAGGTCAGAGTCATCGAGCAGCCTTTCTATGTGTCGGAGGGCACGTTTGCGCCGCGCTACTATCAGCGTGTTGCCGTCGACCGCACGCTCGATGCGATTGCCCGCGGGCAGAAGCGCCTGCTGCTCGTCATGGCGACGGGCACGGGCAAGACGTACACGGCCTTCCAGATCATCTATCGGCTGCGCAAGGCGGGGCTCGGGAAGAAAATCCTCTATCTCGCCGACCGCAACATCCTCGTCGACCAGTCGATCCAGCAGGATTTCCGACCGCTCGCAAGTGTCATCCACAAGGTCAACTACGCATCCGACGACCGCACGACCATCACATCATACGAAGTCTACTTCTCACTCTACCAGCAGCTCTTCGGCGAGAACGACGAAGAGCGCTTCCGCGAGCTCTTCCGCCCCGACTTCTTCGACCTCATCGTCGTCGACGAGTGTCACCGCGGCTCGGCCAAGGCCGACAGTCGCTGGCGCAAGATCCTCGACTACTTCGACACGGCCATCCAGATTGGCATGACGGCCACACCGAAGGAGACGGCCTATGTCTCGAACATCGACTACTTCGGCGAGCCCGTCTACACCTACAGCCTGCGGCAGGGCATCGATGACGGCTTCCTCGCGCCGTTCCGCGTCATCAACGTGCAGACGAACATCGGCGAGGGCTGGCGCCCGTGTAAGGGCCAGCGCGATTTCTTCGGCAGGGAAATCGAGGACCGCATCTACAATAACACCGACTACGACTACAATATCGTGCTCGAGGACCGCATCCGCGAGGTCGCGGCGCGCATCACCAACTATCTGCTCCACACCGACCGCATGGCCAAGACCATCGTCTTCTGTGCAGACGAGGCCGCCGCGGAGCGCATGCGCCATGCGCTCGCCCAGCAGAACGCCGACATGATGAAGAAATACCCCAACTACGTCGTGCGCATCACGGGCAGTGACCCCTACGGCAAGAGTCAGCTCGGCTACTTCATCTCCGTCGCCTCGCCGACGCCCGTCATCGCGACGACGTCGCAGCTGCTCTCGACCGGCGTCGACTGCAAGATGGTCCGACTCATCGTCCTCGACGAGAACATTACCTCGATGACGATGTTCAAGCAGATCATCGGCCGCGGCACGCGCCTGCGCTACGACGAGGGCAAGCGCAGCTTCGTCATCATGGACTTCCGCGGCGTCACGCGCCTCTTCGCCGACCCCGACTGGGACGGCCCTCTTATCGAGGACCCCGGCTTCGAGTCGGGCAAGGGGGAGGGCAAGCCGACTAGCCGCGGCGGGAAAGGCGGCGTCGGAGGCGGCGAGCCCGCCGTAAAGCCCTTCGTGCGCGCCGACGGCTGCAAGGTCTACACCGTGCAGGAGACGATCGCCGTCTACGATACGGATGGCAAGCTGCTGAAGCAGGAGAACGTCATCGACTACACGAAGGAGAACATCCTCGAGCAGTTCGGCGACCTCCACCGCTTCATCCACGAGTGGAACGCCGCCGAGAAGAAGCAGGCCATCGCCGATGCCCTCGCAAAACGCGGCGTCGACCTCGACAAGCTCAAGCACGCGATGAAGATGGACGATGTCGACGACTTCGACTTCATCTGTCACGTCGCCTACGACCAGAAGCCCCTGACGCGCCGCGAGCGCGCCGAGGGCGTCCGGAGGCGCGACTTCCTGAGCCGCTACAGCGGCGCCGCGCGCGCTGTCCTCGAGACGCTGCTCGAGAGCTACAAGGACCTCGGCATCAAGAACATCGAGAAGACCGATGTGCTGCGCATGAAGGACTTCCAGAAATTTGGCACCCCCGGGCACATCGGCAAGCTCTTCAACGGCAAGAAAGGCTACGAAGAAGCCGTGCGCGCCCTCGAACAAGAACTATACAAGGCAGGTTAAGATAATATGGCAACAAATCTAGGCGGACTCGTAAAACGGCTCCAAGACATCATGCGCAACGACCCCGGCATCAACGGCGACGCCCAGCGCATCGAGCAGATCATCTGGGCGCTCTTCCTCAAGGTCTACGATGCCAAGGAAGAGGACTGGGAGATGGATGAAGACAACTACCACTCCATCATCCCCGAGCCCTACCGCTGGCAGAACTGGGCCCACGACGACGGCACGGGCACGGCCTACACGGGTGAAGAGCTTCTCGAATTCGTCAACGACCTCTT
>OOBO01002321.1_pt1 | contig 10731 bp, 7 predicted proteins | sample 1671031 | NCBI WGS metagenome assembly OOBO01 (sample SAMN06348115, study PRJEB24527) | human gut metagenome | biome: human gut; feature: ankylosing spondylitis patient; material: feces | host: Homo sapiens | place: China | collected 2015-10 | reverse complement strand
AAGTACTTGATTTTAATTTAGGGGGGGGGGTATAATGAAATGACAAGAAATTCCTTTGAGAACAAAGCACTCAGCAGCCTGGCTGAGACCTGCAATGCGGAAAATGGAACCTACAGGGGAGGTGACAGTGCGGTAGGAATCTGGAGGGTTCCTTGCGGGGAATCCGTTGCAAAAATGCAAATAGCGATGAAAGGAATGAAGAAAGTTGAAACAGAAAAGTCAGAACCGGTTTTTGGCGGCCCTGCTGGCAGTGGCAATGATGCTTCAGATGCTTCCCATGCTGGCTTTTGCGGAGGACGCAACCGGCACCGGAAAACCGGTAGCATGGATCGGAAATCAGGGTTATACGTCCTTGCAAGCTGCTGTGGATGCGGCATCGAGCAATGCTACCACTACCATCAAACTTGGCGAGGGCGTATACTCGCTGGGCGGTACACAGAAAGTAACGGACAAGAGCCTGACCTTTGTGGGTGCTGGTGCCGATAGAACAACGTGGCAAATTCAGGCTCCGCAGGCGCCCTATGGGGCTGATGGCTACTGCGATTACAGTTTTGACGGCAGCGATAGCATCACTTTCCAGGATATGACGGTTATCGGCAGTGTATATCCGGACAGAACCATCAAAGCCAACGATACACAGGGCTACGTTCGTGTCCAGAATATCACGTTGAAAGATTGTGTTTTCAATGGGCGTGCGGATTACTGGGGCTATACATCGACTACATTTGACAATGTTACCTTCAATGCCCCCGGCACAACAGAGTCTGGAATCAGCAGCACAAATTATTCTTTGTGGACCTATACAGGAAAAACGTACACATTCAGAGATTGCACATTCAATTCCAAAGGTAAAACCATAAATGTTTATCGTCACGGTGACCCTGGCTATGATGTGACGGTTAATTTTGAAAACTGCACCGTGAATTCTATTTCCTCTTTCTTTGCAAGAAAGCAGGCGCTGAGCATCGGCGACCACACTTTTGGTGGCTCCAAGTACATCTTGAACATCATCACCCCGCATGTCACAGCAGCCCGGGATAACATCACCTGCTCTCAGGTCTTCGGGTTTGGCGGCGACGTCAACAAGAATACCGGCCGCACAGATGTATATCTGAACGGTGCGCTGGTCTGGACGGGCGGCGAGAAGCTGACACACTCCTATACCGATGGTGAGAAGGACGATGCCTATACAATTACCGACCATTCGGATTGGACATCGAGCGGCGCTGAGCGTATTGATAAGCGTGAAGTGACAAAAACCTGCGATTACTGCGGCTGGACGAAAAAAGAATGGGAAACTGCCAGTGTGTACCGCCTCCAGTACAACCTGAATGAAGGCGTTGGCGACGAAAATGCCAATTACAACGATGCTTTTTCCCATGAAAATGAGAGCGTGACGCTTGCAGCGGCTCCCACACGAGAAGGCTACCAGTTTGCTGGATGGCTGAGCCTTAACGGTAAGCTCTATAAAGCCGGGAAGGAGCTTGTCCTGACGGGTGATGAAGTGTTTACGGCACAGTGGAAGAAGGATGAGCCTGTCGTCAATCATACCCTGACCGTGACCGGCGGCACCTTTGCTGTGAAAAACGGCGGCATTGATGTGACCGATACACTGGACACCAGCACCGATGCGACCAGCGGCAAGCAGACCTGCCTTGTGCCGGATGGTGCAGAAGTCACCGTGACGCTGGACCAGACGAAGGTTCCCGAGGGTATGGTGTTTGATCTCTGGTCTACCGGCAATTTTGACCTGCCGCTGGATCAGGATTACAAGGCTGAGGCCATTACCTTTACCATGAATGGTGATGTGGATGTGGCCGCACAGTACCGCAGCGCTGACATTGAGGATGGTTCTGATGTTGTTGGCCCCATCATTGTCGGTACGGCTGTTGTGGCTGGCGGCGCACTGGTCGGCTACACGCTGGGCACCGATCTTGTGGGCAAGATGTGGGGTCTGCCTTACTTCCCCAGCAACCGCAGTGCTCTTGCAATGATGCTGTGGGAGGATGCAGGCAAGCCTATGCCGGAATCTGAGATCCTCTACCCCGATGTTGGCCAGGAAGAACAGGATATGGATCTGCAGCATGCTGCCCGCTGGGCCATGGAGCACGACCTCCTGCCTGACCTGAACGATCAGGATGCAGAGCTGCCCCCTGAACAGGTGAAGTTCTATCCGGACAACATGGTTACCAAGATCAGCGTGTTGCGTGCTTGGAAGAAGGCACAGGACCTCAAGCAGAATGCGCAGTAAAATTTGACATCCTCTGATATATCCCAAACACAGCAGGAGCGCCCCACCGGTATGACCCGGTGGGGCGCTTCTGCTGTTTCTCTGTTAAGCTTCAGGAAAGGGGAACACACTCCACTCAGCGGCCCACGATGAGGTCGCGGCGGCAGCGCAGGCCAACCGTCAGGAAAGCGCTGTCGCCCAGCTGCCGGAGCACCACCCGCTGGGTGTCGGTCTGGCCCTCGCACAGCAGGGAAAGGTTCAGGGTGGTGGAGCCCTTTTCGGTGGTGAGCACCAGCGTGGATACGCCCTGCTCCATCAGGGTCTTCATGTCCTGAATGGTGGTGCGGAAGGTGGCGGCACAGTCCGGCACGTCCAGCGTCAGGACACGGCCCTCCTGCCGGGCGGTGTAAAGGACCTGACGGCCCAGCAGGCCCTTGACGGTGTACCGGGCTTCGGTGGTCTTTGCCTCGTCAGCGGAGATCAGCATGATGTCGCCCTGGATGGGGTTACCCTCCGGTGCGCCGTAGCCGCCGTAGGCGGGGTCGGTCTCGCCCACGGCAACGTCGCCGCTGTGCAGCGCGATCTCGCCCTGAAGCATCACGCTTTCGTCCTGCGGGGGCAGGTAGCCTGCAACAACGGTGTCATCGGCGGCAGCTGCAGCGGCAGGTTCTTCGGCAAATGCGCCGGCACTCATGGGGATGGCAAGGGACAGCACCAGGGCTGCGGCAATGGCCTGACGGCCCAGCATGGTATTCAGAATCTTCATAAGAAATATACCTCCTGTACTATGGACGAAAAACCGCCCGTTCTGTAATGAATACGGAACGGGCGGCTTGTTTATTGCAGGGGGGTAAAAATTATTCCTCCCGGTTCAGGATCTCCATGAACTCATCGCCGGTGATGGTCTCTTTCTGGTACAGATACTGGGCCAGCTCATCCAGCTTTGCGCGGTTGTCGGTCAGGATCTGCACAGCCTTGGCGTGCTGGGCCTTGACCAGCTCCACCACCTTCTGGTCGATCTCGCACTGGGTCTGGGCAGAGCAGGCAAGGGAAGTGTCGCCGCCCAGATACTGGTTGTTGACGGTCTCCAGTGCCACCATGTCAAATTCATCGCTCATGCCGTAGCGGGTCAGCATGGCGCGGGCCAGCTTGGTGGCCTGTTCGATATCATTGGAAGCACCGGTGGTGATGGAGTGGAACACCACTTCCTCGGCGGCACGCCCGCCGGTGAGGGTGGCGATCTTGTTTTTCAGCTCCTCCTTGTTCATCAGGTAGTGGTTGCCCTCGTCCACCTGCATGGTGTAGCCCAGAGCACCCGAGGTGCGGGGGATGATGGTGATCTTCTGCACGGGGGCGGAGTGGGTCTGCTTGGCGGCGACCAGAGCGTGGCCGATCTCATGGTAGGCTACGATGCACTTTTCGTGATCGGTCAGGATGGAGTTCTTCTTCTGGTAGCCTGCAATGACCACCTCGATGCTCTCCTCCAGGTCAGACTGGGTCACGCTCTTGCGGCCCGCGCGGACGGCCCGCAGCGCGGCTTCGTTGACAATGTTGGCCAGCTCGGCACCGGATGCGCCCGAGGCCATCCGGGCCACGGTGGTAAAGTCGATGCCCGGGGCCAGCGCGACCTTCTTAGCGTGGACCTTCAGGATCTCCTCGCGGCCCTTGAGGTCGGGCAGCTCCACAGGCACCCGGCGGTCAAAGCGGCCGGGCCGGGTCAGGGCAGGGTCAAGGGATTCGGGGCGGTTGGTGGCGGCCAGAATGATGACACCGGTGTTGCCCTCAAAGCCATCCATCTCAGTCAGCAGCTGGTTCAGGGTCTGCTCGCGCTCATCGTTGCCGCCATACTGGCCGCCGCTGCGCTTTTGGCCAATGGCATCGATCTCATCAATAAACACGATGCAGGGCGCTTTCTCCTTGGCCTGCTTGAACAGGTCGCGTACCTTGGAGGCACCCATGCCCACGAACATCTCCACGAACTCAGAGCCGGAGATGGAGAAGAAGGGCACGTTGGACTCACCGGCCACAGCCTTGGCCAGCATGGTCTTGCCGGTGCCCGGAGGGCCCACCAGCAGGATGCCCTTGGGCATCTTGGCACCAATGCTCTCATACTTGCTGGGGTCGTGCAGATAGTTGACAACTTCCTGTAAGTTTTCCTTGGCCTCGTCTTCACCGGCCACATCCGCAAAGCGGATGCCTGCCGTGGACTGCACATAGACCTTGGCGTTGGATTTGCCCATGCCGCCAAACATCATGGAGCCCGGGCCGCCGCCGGCCTTTTCCATCAGCTTTTTGTTCATCTGGTTGCCGATGGCGGAGAACAGGATGATGGGCAGGACGAACCAGATCAAAAAGCTCAGCACCGGCGAGGACTGTTCCACGATCTCGCTGGAGAAGGTGGCTCCGGCATCGTACAGCCGCTCGGTCAGGCCGGTGTCGTTCATCAGGCCGGTCCTGTAGACCTGCGTCTCGTCCTTATCGGTAAAGATGATCTGGTTGGATTCAATGTCCACCCGGCCGATGTTCTTTTCCTCGGTCATGGTCATAAAGGTGCCGTAGTCCACCTCTTTGATTTGGCGCTCCTCCATCCACGGCAGCAGCACAAAGTTGAGGAGCAGCAGCATCAGCAGCACGATGGCATAGTAGATCGCCAACGGCTTGCGCGGTGTCTTGACTTCTTTCATGGGATTTCCTCCTTAGTAGGCTTTGTCTCTACCCCAAAGCATAGCACGACTGATTTTAAGAAACCAGCCTTTTGAGGGCTTGTTTCCAAAAACTTCCCAGATTCTTAACAAACCTAGCATCAGGGCCAGCGGGTAGTACCCACGCAAGTGAAACGGGCCATTCCATCGCCCGCCCTATTGCCTGCGGCAACAGGGTCCCACCCCAGCGGACACTTGCTTAGGGTACCACCCGCCGCCCCTGACCATACGCTTGGCGCAAAATTTGGAAAATTGTGCCGCCCTTGATGTGAATTTGTTTCATTCTTGATGTGAACCGAACTTCTTGACAGCAAATCCGGTGTTTGGTACAATAAGCTCACTTTGAAACACAAAGACCAAATGCGTTGACGGGGAAAAAACGATCTTCTTCTGCTTCAGAGAGCTGCCGGGCGGTGCAAGGCAGTGCGGAGGGTTTCGGCTACTGGCCCCTGAGCGGCAGAGCTGAACGGAGAGTAGGCTCTGACGGATGCCCACCGTTACCGGGGCAGCGATTCGCCGCCAAAAGCTGATCGTGTGAGTGGCTGGTTTTCCAGCAAAGAGAGTGGTACCACGGGTGCTCTGTTAGAAAAAATGACAGGCCCTCGTCTCTCAAGGCTTATCGCCTTGGAGACGAGGGCCTTTTACTTTAATGAAGTGTAGGATCTGGAGGAAACGAGAATGATGGACGCAACCAAGTACGCACCGGGATATTACCCTGTCCCTGCCGGTTATGACAGCTGGGTGAAGAAGGATCACATTGAAAAGGCCCCGGCCTGGTGCAGTGTGGATCTGCGCGATGGCAATCAGGCCCTGATCGTGCCCATGAGCCTGGAGGAAAAACTGGAGTTCTTCCAGATGCTGGTGAAGATCGGCTTCAAGGAGATCGAGGTGGGGTTCCCCGCCGCCAGCGATACCGAGTACGAGTTCCTGCGCACCCTGATCGAGAAAAACATGATCCCGGAGGACGTGACTGTGCAGGTGCTGACCCAGTGCCGCGACCACATCATCCGCAAGACCTTCGAGGCCGTCAAGGGCGCTCCCCGCGCAGTCATCCACTTCTATAATTCTACCTCCGTGGCCCAGCGCGAGCAGGTGTTCCACAAGAGCAGGGAAGAGATCAAGAAGATCGCCACCGACGGCGCAAAGCTGGTCAAACAGCTGAGCCAGGAATACGAGGGCAACTTCCTGTTTGAGTACAGCCCCGAGAGCTTTACCGGCACCGAGGTGGACTATGCTGTGGAGGTCTGCAACGCAGTGCTGGATATCATGCAGCCCACGCCTGACCGCCCCATGATCATCAACCTGCCTGTCACGGTCGAAATGAGTATGCCCCATGTCTACGCCAACCAGATCGAGTACTGCGACAAGCACCTCAAGTACCGCGACAGTGTGATCATCTCCACCCATCCCCACAACGACCGCGGCACCGGTGTTGCCTGCGCCGAAATGGCCGTTCTGGCCGGTGCTCAGCGCGTGGAGTGCTGCCTGTTCGGCAACGGTGAGCGCACCGGCAATGTGGATGCCGTGACTCTGGCCATGAATCTGTACAGCCACGGCGTAGACCCCAGGCTGGACTTTTCCGATATGCCCGCCATCTGCGCTGCCTACGAGCGCGTGACCCGGATGCACATCTACGAGCGCACCCCCTACGCCGGTCAGCTGGTGTTTGCAGCCTTCTCGGGCAGCCATCAGGATGCCATTGCAAAGGGCATGGCCTACCGCAAGGAGCGGGGCGAGCACCGCTGGACCTGCCCCTACATCCCCATTGACCCCCACGATATCGGCCGCACCTATGATGCCGATGTCATCCGCATCAACAGCCAGAGCGGCAAGGGCGGCATCGGCTTTGTGCTGGAGCAGAACTACGGTTATAATCTGCCCCCCAAGATGCGCGAGGTGCTGGGCTACAAGGTCAAGAGCGTGTCCGACCACAGCCACAAGGAGCTGAGTGCAGGCGAGGTGCTCCGCATCTTCGAGGAGAGTTTCCTCAACCGTGAAAAGCCCCTTCGTGTGGTGGAGGCCCACTTTGCACAGGTCAACGGCATTACCGCCACGGTCACCCTGGACCTGAACGGTCAGCGCAAGGTGGTCACCTCGGTGGGCAATGGTCGTCTGGATGCTGTGGCCAACGCCATCCAGAGCGCCACCGGGATGGACTTCCATCTGGAAAGCTACTCGGAGCACAGCCTGGACGAGGGCAGCACCTCCCGCGCGGCTTCCTATGTGGGCCTTGCCTGGGGCGATGGCAGCATGACCTGGGGTGCCGGCACCGACACCGATATCATCGTTGCCGGCATCTGTGCCCTTGTCAGTGCCATCAACAATCGATAAAAAGGGGGAGCATCCTCGCCCTCTCCGTCAGTTCGCTTCGCTCACTGCCACCTCTCCCAAAGGGAGAGGCTTTGGCAAAGAGATGAAGTTTGCGTGGACTGCCAAGGGCTCCCACTTTGGGGGAGCTGGCAAATCCGAAGGATTTGACTGAGAGGGCGAGCCGCCTACCCTTCTACACAAGTAAAAAGGAGAGTATCACCATGGGAATGACTCTGACGCAGAAAATTCTGGCCGCACATGCGGGTTTGCCGGAGGTCAAGGCAGGCCAGCTCATCAATGCCAAGCTCGATATCGTGCTGGGCAACGATATCACCACCCCGGTCGCCATCAACGAGTTTGAGAAGGCAGGCTTTGACGGCGTGTTTGACAAGGCGCACATCGCCATCGTGCTGGATCACTTCGTCCCCAATAAGGACATCAAGAGCGCCACCCAGTCCAAGCAGTGCCGCGAGTTTGCCAACAAATATGATATCCTCAACTTCTACGATGTGGGTCAGATGGGTGTTGAGCATGCCCTCCTGCCCGAAAAAGGCATCGTGACCGCCGGCGACTGCATCATCGGTGCCGACAGCCACACCTGCACCTACGGTGCACTGGGCGCATTCTCCACCGGTGTGGGCTCCACCGATATGGCCGCGGGCATGGCCACGGGGCTGGCCTGGTTCCGCATCCCCTCCGCCATCAAGGTCACCCTCAAGGGCAAACTCCAGCCCTGTGTATCCGGCAAGGACGTGATCCTCCACCTTATCGGCACCATCGGCGTGGACGGCGCCCTGTACAAGGCGCTGGAATTCGGCGGCGAAACCCTCTCCGAACTCGACGTCGAAGCGCGCCTCTGCATCTCCAATATGGCGATTGAAGCGGGCGGCAAGTGCGGCCTGTTCCCGTCCGACGAGAAAACGCTCGCCTATTGCCGCGATCACAACAGCCCCGATGCGAAACTCATTGCGCCCGATGCCGGTGCGACGTATGAAAGAATCGTACGCATCGATGTGAGCAACATGGAGCCGCAGGTGTCCTGCCCGCACCTGCCCGAAAACACCAAGCCCGTTTCCGAAGTGAAGGACGTGACCGTCAATCAGGTGGTCATCGGCTCCTGCACCAACGGCCGCATCTCCGACATGCGCGACGCCGCCGAAGTGCTCAAGGGCCGCAAGGTCGCCAAGGGCGTGCGCTGTATCGTCCTGCCCGCGACGCCCACCATCTGGCGTCAGGCCATGAAGGAAGGGTTGTTCGACATCTTTACCGATGCCGGCTGCATCGTCGGCCCGCCCACCTGCGGCCCCTGCCTCGGAGGCCACATGGGCATTCTTGGCGACGGCGAGCGTTGCATCGCCACCACCAACCGCAACTTCCGCGGCCGCATGGGCAGCCTCGAAGCCGAAGTGTATCTTGCCAGCCCCTGTACGGCTGCGGCTTCCGCCGTCACCGGCGTGATCACCAGCCCCGAAAAGTTGTAATGCCGTCCGGTCGGGCCGCCTCTCAAGGCGGCCCGGAGTGCGAGGCGTACCGGAGCGGTTCCGCCCGGCCGCCTCGGTTCCGCCGCATCCTTTCGGAGCGTGCGGACCCCCGTGGATTTTTCTAGCGAGAGTACTACAGGAGAAACATATGCCTTTCACTGGTGTATCGCATAAAGTCGGTGAACATATCGATACCGACGCCATCATCCCGGCCCGTTTCCTTGTGACGACCGATCCCAAGAAGCTCGGCGAAAACTGCATGGAAGGCCTTGAGCACGGCTGGGTCAAGCGCGTGCAGGTGGGCGACATCCTCGTGGCCGAGCGCAACTTCGGTTGCGGCTCTTCCCGCGAGCACGCCCCCATCGCCATCCTCGGCGCGGGCATGAAGGCCGTCATCGCGCACAGCTTCGCCCGCATCTTCTACCGCAACGCCTTCAACATGGGGCTGTTGCTGCTGGAAATCGGCGACGACGTGAACAAGATCAAGGACGGCGACAAGCTCGAAGTCAGCCCCGAAGAGGGCGTGATCAAGAACCTGACCACCGGCGAGACCATCAAAGTGCCCGCGCTGTCCCCCGTCATGCAGAACCTCATCGACAAGGGCGGACTCGTGAACTACGTCCGCGAAGAGATCGAGGCTGAAGGGAAGTAGTGGGATAGAATGGAAGATTGGGGAGGGGAGAGGGAACCTTTCTGAAGAAAGGCTTCCCTCTCCCCTCCCAAGACTTTTGTGTTTATTGAATCCCTGTTGCCGGTTTTCCCGGTTGAGGGAAGAAAACCGCCCGAGCGATGTCCGTTCGGGCGGTTTTTCTATGTGTGGAAGGGGATTGTTGTGTGTGGGCTGTTGGGATGGCAGGGGGGCAAGCGTTGTAAGAAAATGGTTATGCGTTTGGGGGACTCTTGCCGTGCGTTCCCCTTGCTGCCGGAAAGGTTGGAGGGGATGGGGACGGAGGGAGCTGCCTGGAAGCGATGCCTCAGGGCAAGAATTCTGCTCCGTACGTTGTCACTCCCAGAAGTCTTTCAGCATCCTGTAGAGTACATGGCGATGGAGCGGGTGATCCGGCGGCAGCGCGGGATGATCGAAATCCTCGGCGGGATTGTGGAGCATCCCGAGCCGCCGCATGAGGCCCTGTGACGGCAGGTTGCTTTCCGTGGTGAAGGCGACCACCTCGGGGAGTTCCAGAACCTTGAAGGCGCAGCCCATCACGCTGCGGGCGGCTTCGAGGGCGTACCCCGTGCCCCAGTATTCGGGCAGGAACCGCCAGCCGATTTCCACGCAGGGCGTGAACGGCGCGTCAAAGGCCACCCGTGCAAGCCCGGTGAGTCCGGCGAGGCTTCCGGTGGCTTTGTCTTCCACGGCCCAGAACGTAAAGCCGTGCTCCGCCTGATGTGCCTGAATTCGGGCCAGAAGTGCGTCGCTTTCGGCTTCGGAGAGTGTGGACGGGAAGAACTTCATGACGCGGGGATCGGCGTTCATACGGCGGAAAGCGGCGCGATCCGCCTCTGTCCAGAGACGGACCCGCAGGCGCTCCGTGACGAGGGGCAAGGTCTGATGCGCTGGCGAAGGGTTCATGCTTTGAGCGCTTCCTCTTCGCCGGGGGCGTATTTCCCCATGAGCGAGTCGATGTCGATGCGGATGATGGCGACCCGGTTGATCATGGAATCGGGGGCGGGGCGCGGGCACAAGGATTTGTAGCGCACGGTGATGGCATCGAGCGCGGTGCGTTTTTCCTCCTTGTCCTCGACGATAATCGCCGTCCCGGTCCCGCAAACGCTGCGGAACGTGGTTGTGGCTTTCTCGCGGATGATGCGGACATCCGCATAGGCGGAGAACCCCGCGCGCGGGTTCTTGCGGATCAAGTCCATTTTCTTTCCGGTGAACGCGGTGTGGATGTACAGCGCGTCGCCCAGCAGGACAAAATTCACCGGGAAGGCATACGGGGCCCCGTCGCCGTCGTTCAGGGCAACCACCATGTCGTCGGCGTCGTTCAGAACGCCGTCAATGAAG
>OOBO01002311.1_pt1 | contig 10788 bp, 17 predicted proteins | sample 1671031 | NCBI WGS metagenome assembly OOBO01 (sample SAMN06348115, study PRJEB24527) | human gut metagenome | biome: human gut; feature: ankylosing spondylitis patient; material: feces | host: Homo sapiens | place: China | collected 2015-10 | reverse complement strand
GCGCCTCGGTGCGGGTATCAATGGAGGAGGTCGCCTCGTCCAGGATCAGCACCGGCGGGTCTGCCACGGCTGCGCGGGCAATGGCCAGCAGCTGGCGCTGTCCCTGCGAGAGGTTGGCACCATCGCCGGTCAGCATGGTGTTGTAGCCCTCCGGCAGGCGCTTTATAAAGCCATCTGCGTTGGCCAGACGGGCGGCGGCGATGCACTCTTCATCGGTGGCCTCCAGCCGTCCGTAGCGGATGTTCTCCATCACCGTGCCGGTGAACAGGTGGGTGTCCTGCAGCACGATGCCCAGCGAGCGGCGCAGATCGGCCTTTTTGATCTTATGGATGTTGATGCCGTCATAGCGGATCTTGCCGTCCTGAATATCGTAGAAGCGGTTGATCAGGTTGGTAATGGTAGTCTTGCCCGCACCGGTGGAGCCGACAAAGGCGATCTTCTGTCCCGGACGGCCATACAGATTGATGTCGTGCAGCACCGTTTTTTCCGGCACATAGCCAAAGTCCACGTCCGTAAAGGTGATGTCGCCTGCCAGCTTGTGGTAGGTGGTAGTGCCGTCGTGGTGGGGGTGCTTCCACGCCCACAGGCCGGTGCGCTCGGCAGTTTCCACCAGCTGGTCGTTGCGGTCGTACTTGGCGTTTACCAGCGTCACATAGCCCTCGTCGGTCTCGCTGGGCTCGTCCATCATCTTGAAGATGCGCTCGGCACCGGCCAGTGCCATGATGACGCTGTTGGCCTGCATAGACACCTGACTGATGGGCATATTGAAGCCCTTGTTCAGGCTGAGGAAGGCCACCACGGTGCCAAGGGTCATACCGCCGACACCGCCCACGGCCATGGCTGCACCAGTCAGCGCGCAGATGGCATAGCTGATGTTGCCCAGCTGGGCGTTGACCGGCATCATGATGTTGGAGAAGGCGTTGGCCTGCTTGGCGCTTTCCTTCAGCTGGTCGTTCAACTCACGGAAGCCTGCAAGGGTCTGCTGTTCGTGGGTGAACACCTTGACCACCTTCTGGCCCTCCATCATCTCCTCGATGTAGCCGTTCACCTTGCCCAGATCCCGCTGCTGCTGGATGAAGTACTTGGAGGAGCTTTTTGCGATCTGCTTGGAGCAGAACAGCATCGGCGCCACCATGAGCATGGTAACGATGGTCAGCTGCCAGCTGAGCATGCACATACTGAAGAACACCGACACAATCGTGATGACGCTGGACACCAGCTGCGGGATGCTCTGGCTGAGCATCTGGCGCAGGGTATCCACATCGTTGGTGTACACGGACATGATATCGCCGTGGGGATGGGTGTCAAAATACCGGATGGGCAGGCTTTCCATGTGGGTGAACAGCTTGGTGCGCAGATTGCGCAGCGTGCCCTGCGTTACGTTGACCATGATGCGGGCGTTGGCCCATGCGGCCAGAATGCCCACAAGGTAGATGCAGCACATCCGCACCAATGCACCGGCCAGTGGTGCAAAGCTGGGGTTCTGCTGGCGGGTCATGGGGACGATGTAATCGTCCATCAAGGTCTGCAAGAACAGGCTGGCCTGCACATTGGCCAGCGCACTGACCACGATGCACACAAGCACAAGGATGCAGTGGGGCAGATAGTTGCGGAACACCTCATCCATGATGCGCTTCAGCAGCTTGCCCGGGTTTTCCACCTTGGGGCGCGGCCCCCGTGCGCCCCGCGGGCCGGGGCCATGTACTTCTTTTACTGCCATTACTGCGCACCTCCCTGCTTGTCAAAATCGCCGCCGCCCTGCGTCTGGCTGTTGTAGACCTCCTGATAGATGGCATTGGTCGCCAGCAGCTCTGCGTGGGTGCCCAGACCGTTGATCTGGCCGTTCTCCAGCAGATAGGTGGTCATGGCGCGCAGCATCGCGATGCGCTGATCCGTGGGCTTGCCAAGCTTACGGTTGTGAGACATGAGATTCCACTCCTAACGGATGTTCGCCAAGGCGAACTCCTACTCTTAAATTCGTCCGTGGGGAGATTCCCCCGAAAGGGCGCTCCATGGGAGCCGGCCGGACCCGGGAGGGGACGTTACGTGCCCCCGGGCCGCCCTTTCCTCCGGCCGTCAGTTTTCCTCGTCGGCCAGGTGCAGGCCCATCATGGCCAGCTTGTTGATGACCTCTTCCAGGCTCTTGCGGCCCAGGTTGCGCACCTTCATCATCTCGTCCTCGGTCTTGGAGATCAAGTCCTCGACGGTGTTGATGTTGGCCCGCTTGAGGCAGTTGAAGGAGCGGACAGACAGATCCAGCTCCTCGATGGTCAGCTCCAGCACCTTGTCCCGCTGGGTCTCCGCCTTCTCCACCACCGTGGACTTGGAGCCCATGGTCTCAGAGAGATCGGTGAAGAGGACGAAGTGATCACAGAGGATGCGGGCGCCCAGGCTGACCGCGTCCCGGGCGGTGATGGTCCCGTCGGTCCACACCTCCAGGGTCAGCTTGTCGTAGTCGGTGGCGTCGCCTACACGGGTGTTCTCCACCGTGTAGTTGACCTTGCGCACCGGGGTATAGATGGAGTCCACCGGGATCAGGCCGATGATGGTCTGGGCCGGCTTGTTCCGGTCGGCAGGCACATAGCCGCGGCCGTGGGACAGGGTCAGCTCCATGTTGAGGCTGGCGTCGGGACCCAGGGTGGCGATGTGCAGCTCCGGGTTGAGCACCTCCACCTCGCCGTCGGCCTTGATGTCGCCGGCGGTGACCTCGCACTCGCCGCTGGCCTCAATATAGACCGTCTTTACGCCCTCGGAGTGTAGCTTTGCGATGATGCTCTTTACATTGAGGACGATCTCGGTCACGTCCTCCTTTACGCCGGGGATGGTGGAGAACTCATGCTGCACGCCTGCGATCTTGATGGACGTGACCGCCGTACCGGGCAGGGACGAGAGCAGGATGCGGCGCAGGGAATTACCCAACGTGGTGCCGTAACCGCGCTCCAGGGGCTCCACCACATACTTGCCGTAGGAACCGTCGCCGGGGTTCTCCACACATTCAATGCGGGGCTTCTCGATTTCTACCATGTGTTACCCTCCTTTTCGCGGCTGCGGGCACAAGGCCCGCAGCCCTATACAGCTCACCAATAATCGAGGGTACAAGCAGTGTTACTTGGAGTACAGCTCGACGATCAGGTGCTCCTCGACGGGCAGATCGATGTCCTCGCGGGCGGGCATCTGCACCACGGTGCCCTTCAGCGCGTTCTTGTCCCGCTCCAGCCACTTGGGCACCAGAACAGTGGGGGCGTCCCCACCGGTCAGGCGCTTGAACTTGACGGAGGAGCGGCTGGACTCCTTGACCTCAATCACGTCGCCCGCCTTGACCAGGTAGGAGGGGATATCCACCCGCTGGCCGTTGACGGTGAAGTGGCCGTGGCCCACCAGCTGACGGGCCTCACGGCGGGGCGTGGCGAAGCCCAGACGGTACACCACGTTGTCCAGACGGCGCTCCACGAAGGTCAGCAGATTCTCACCGGTCTTGCCGGGCATACGGGCGGCCTTCTCATAGTACATCCGGAACTGCTTCTCCATGATGCCGTAGACGAACTTGACCTTCTGCTTCTCGGTCAACTGGAGGGCATACTCGCTCTTCTTCTTTCTCATCTGGCCGCCGGGATTGCGGTTGCTCTCCTTCTTGGCATAGCCCATGGCGGCAGGAGAAATGCCCAGCGCACGGCAGCGCTTGGCGATAGGCTGCATATTCTTTGCCATTTGTTCTTCCTCCTTCTCTTACACGCGGCGGCGCTTCGGCGGACGGCAGCCGTTGTGGGGGATGGGAGTCACGTCCTTGATCAGAGTGACCTCCAGGCCCACGGCCTGCAGGGCGCGGATAGCGGCCTCACGGCCGGCGCCGGGGCCCTTCACGTACACCTCGACGGTCTTCAGGCCGTGCTCCATGGCGGCCTTGGCGGCCGTCTCGGCGGCCGTCTGCGCGGCGAAGGGGGTGGACTTACGGGAACCGCGGAAGCCCAGGCCGCCGGAGGAGGCCCAGGACAGGGCGTTGCCGCCCATATCGGTCACGGTGACCATGGTGTTGTTGAAGGAGGAACGGATATGCACCTGGCCCTTCTCAACGTTCTTGCGCTCGCGGCGCTTGCGGATAACCTTCTTACCCTTGGTAGCGGTAGCCATGTGTTTCTCCCTCCCTTACTTCTTCTTGTTGGCGACGGTGCGCTTGGGGCCCTTGCGGGTGCGCGCGTTGGTCTTGGAGCGCTGACCGCGGACGGGCAGGCCCTTGCGGTGCCGCATGCCGCGGTAGCAGCCGATCTCGGTCAGGCGCTTGATGTCCATCGCCACGTCACGGCGGAGGTCGCCCTCCACAGTGTAGCTGTGGCCGATGATCTCGCGCAGCTTGGCCTCATCTTCCTCGGTCAGATCCTTCACGCGGGTGTCGGGGTTGATTCCGGCCTCGGCCAGGATCTTGTTGGCGCTGGTGCGCCCAATGCCGTAGATATAGGTCAGGCCGATCTCTACCCGCTTATCCTTCGGCAAGTCAATGCCAGCAATACGTGCCATACTGTTTCAGCACCTCCTATTAACCTTGTCTCTGCTTGTGCTTGGGATTCTCACAAATAACCATGACCTTGCCCTTGCGCTTAATGATCTTGCACTTCTCGCACATGGGCTTCACGGACGGTCTTACTTTCATGATAAACCTCCTTGAATGCCTTGATGGCCCCGGAACGGCGGAGGCAAGGCCCCGCTTACCCGCTCCGGTCATTGATGGGTTCTCCCAGGGGGAGGCGGCGCAATTCCATTTCGCCGCGTTAAATCAGCCGGTTACTTGGATCTCCAGGTAATCGGCCCCAGGTTACGTCATAGGGGGACATCTGGACCGTCACTTTATCGCCGGGCAGGATGCGGATGAAGTTCATGCGCAGCTTGCCGGAGATGTGGGCCAGAATAATATGGCCGTTTCCGATGTCCACATGGAACGTGGTGTTGGGAAGGGACTCGGTCACGACGCCCTCCACTTCGATCATATCGTCCTTTGCCAAAGCGTCATACCCTCCTTAGTTCCTCAGCTCGGAAAGCGGCCAGCGCCCTCCGTATGTCTCGGTTGGATAGGTTCCCGCCTGTCCGGAGCTGATCCAGGACAGGGTGCTGGAAATCACCGGCGGGGGCGGTATGAACCGCCTTTTTCCGCTTGGGGTTCTCCAGCTTCCGCCGCTTCCCGTCGCAGAGCAGCAGGTAGGGGCCGTCGGTGTCCAGGACACAGAACAGCCCTCCCCTGTCATGCCCGGCCAGGGAGCGGACAATCTGCGCACACGCGCATCCCATACTCAATCCTCCACCCGGGTAAGCACTTCAGGCTCCCCGTCGGTGATGAGAATGGTGTTTTCATAGTGGGCGGTCAGGCTCCCATCGGCGGACACGGTGGTCCAGCCGTCCTTGAGCACCTTCACCCGCCAGTCACCCGCGCACACCATGGGCTCCACGGCGATGGTCATACCGGGCTGGAGCCGGGGGCCATGGCCCGCTGGGCCAAAGTTGGGTACCTCAGGCGGCTCGTGGAGTTTGGCCCCCACACCGTGGCCCACGAAGTCCCGCACGACGGAGCAGCCGTCTGCTTCCACGTACTGCTGCACCGCGTGGGAGATATCATAGACCCGGTTGCCGGAGCGGGCGAGCTTGATGCCCTCCCAGAAGCTCTGTTCGGTCACATGGATCAGATGCATGGCCTCGTCGCTCACCTGTCCGCAGGCGAAGGTGGCGGCGCAGTCGCCGTGGAAGCCGTCCAGAAAGGCGCCCACGTCCACGCTGACGATGTCGCCCTCCTTCAGCTTCCGGGGACCGGGTATGCCATGGATGACTTCCTCGTTGATCGAGATACAGGCGGAGCCGGGGAAACCGCTGTAGCCCAGGAAGGAGGGCTTGGCTCCGTGGCTCTCGATAAACTTGCGCACGGCGGTATCGATCTCATGGGTGGTCACGCCGGGCCGCACCATGGAGCCGGCCAGCGCCCGGGCCTGGGCGGTCAGCCGCCCGGCCCGGCGCATGCACTCGATTTCGCGGGGAGATTTGAGAGAGATCATATCCATCTCGTTCACTTCCCCAGCAATTCCATGATTTTGGTGTTTGTCTCCTCGATGCCGCCCAGGTCGGGCACGCGCTTAAGCACGCCCTTCTCCTCGTAGAAGCCTTTCAGCGGCTCGGTTTGACTGTGGTAGATTTCCAGCCGGTGCTTGACGGTTTCGGGCTGGTCGTCTTTGCGCTGCTCCAGCACACCGCCGCACTTGTCGCAGAGCCCCTCCTGCTTGGGGGGCGCCATGACGACGTGGTAGGTGGCTCCGCAGGCATGGCAGGTCCGGCGGCCCGTCATGCGGGCCTCGATGACGCTGTCGGCCACCTCCAGGGAGAGGACCGCGTCAAAGCGGATGCCGTGGCGCTCCAGGGCTTCGGCCTGAGCGATGGTACGGGGTACGCCGTCCAGGATGAAGCCGCCTGCGCAGTCGGGCTCGGCCAGCCGCTCCTGGATGATACCGATGATGATCTCATCCGGAACCAGCTTGCCCGCGTCCATATAGCTCTTGGCCTGCAAGCCGATGGGAGTGCCCTCCTTGACGGCTGCGCGCAGGATATTGCCGGTGGAGATGGTGGGGATGCCCAGCTTGCGGCTGATAATCTCCGACTGGGTGCCCTTGCCGGCGCCAGGTGCGCCTAAAAGAATGATTTTCATCCTGATTCCCCTTACTCCAGGAAGCCCTTGTAGTGGCGCATCAGCATTTGGGCCTCCAGGGCCTTGGTGGTCTCCAGCGCGACGCCGACCACGATGATGATGGACGTGCCGCCGATGGCCAGGCTGCTGACGCCGATCACCGCGCCGGTGACAATGGGCGCGATGGCGATAATCGCCAGGTAGAGCGCACCGAACATGGTGATCTTATTGAGCACCTTGTGGATAAAGTCGGCGGTGGGCTTGCCGGGGCGGAAGCCGGGGATGAACCCGCCGTTCTTTTTCAGGTTGTTGGCAACCTCCACAGGGTTGAACTGCATCGTGGAGTAGAAGAAGCTGAAGCCCACGATGAGCAGGAAATACACCACGATATAGAAAATGCTGGTGGTGTCAAAGACGCGCAGGAAGCCGCCCCAGAAGCCCGGGTCGTTCTTGCTCACGCCGGCAAACGCGGCGATGGTAGCGGGCAGAGAGGCGATGGCCTGGGCAAAGATGATGGGCATAACGCCGGTCATGTTCACCTTCAGAGGGATGTGGCTGGACTGGCCGCCGTACATCTTCCGGCCCACAACGCGCTTGGCGTACTGGACGGGAATGCGGCGCTCCGCATTCTGAATGAATACAATGAGAACCACGATGGCCAGCATGCCGATGAGAATCAGCGGGATGGCCCACACGGGCAGATTAAAGATTCCCTCGCCGGTAACGCCGTCCAGATTGTTGCGGACGCCCTGATACATGGTGCGGATCATGCTGGGGCCGCGGGACAGGATGCCCGCGAACAGGATGATGGAGATGCCGTTGCCGATGCCGAACTCGGTGATCTGCTCACCCAGCCACATGACAAAGGCGGAGCCGGCAGTGAAGCACAGTACGATGACGATACCCGCCCACCAGCCAGGCAGGCCGGCGGTGTCCAGCATCGTTCCGCCGCCCTGGGTGCGGATCAGGGTGTAGTAGCCGAAGCCCTGCAGCAGGCCGATGGCCACGGTGACATAGCGGGTAATGGCCGCAATCTTCTTCCGGCCCTCCTCGCCGCCCTCCTTCTGGAGCCGCTCCAGGGCAGGGATGGCAACGGTGAGGAGCTGGATGATAATAGAACTGTTGATATACGGCTGCACGCCCAGGGCAAAGACGGCCGCCATGGAGAAGGCGGTGCCGTTCATGGCGCCCAGCAGGGTGAAGATGCCGCCCATGTTGTTGAGGGTGGCGCCCAGCATATTGCTATCAATAAAGGGGACAGGAACCACGGAGCCCAGCCGGAAGATCAGCAGGGCAAACACGGTGAAGAGGATCTTCTTCCGCAGCTCGGGAATTTTCCAGGCGTTACGGATGGTCTCGATCACTTAGACCACCTCGTACTTTCCACCTGCCGCAACAATCTTCTCCTTGGCGGAGGCGGAGAAGGCGGAGGCACGGACCGTCAGCTTCTTGGTCAGGGTGCCGTTGCCCAGCACCTTGTAGCCGTACTCGCACTTGGAGAGGATGCCCTTCTCCAGCAGGTCGCACACATTGACCGTAGCGCCATCCTCAAACTTCTCGAGGGCGGAGACGTTGATCGCCTCCAGGGGTTTGGCAAAGATATTGTGGAAGCCGCGCTTGGGGATGCGGCGGGCCAGAGGCATCTGGCCGCCCTCGAAGCCCACGCGCACGCCGCCGCCGGAGCGGGCCCACTGGCCCTTCTGGCCGCGGCCGGCCGTCTTGCCGTTGCCGGAGCCGTGACCGCGGCCCTTCCGATAGGCCTTGGGGTTGGAACCGGGAGCGGGGGAAAGTTCATGCAGATTCATTTCGCGCACCTCCTTACTGTTCCTCGGTGACCTGGAGCAGGTAGCCGATGTTCGCAATCTTGCCGCGGGTCGCCTCGTTGTCGGGCTGCACGGTGGTGTCGCCGATCTTGCGCAGGCCCAGGGCCTCGGCGGTCGCCTTGTGCTTGGCGATACGGCCGTTCAGGCTCTTGACCAGCTTGATGTTCAGATTAGCCATGTTCACGGCCCTCCTTAACCTACGATCTCGCTGACGCTCTTACCGCGGATGCGGGCGACCTCCTCGGGGCCACGGAGGGACTTCAGGCCCTCAAAGGTGGCGGAGACCACGTTCTGCGGGTTGTTGGAGCGCAGGCACTTGGCGCGGATGTCACGGATGCCGGCGGCCTCCATGACGGCGCGGACGGGGCCGCCGGCGATGATGCCGGTACCGGGGGCGGCGGGCTTGAGCAGCACGCGTCCGGCGCCGAACTCACCGATGACCTCATGGGGAATGGTAGTGCCGGACAGAGTCACGGTGCACATATTCTTCTTGGCGTCCTCGATGCCCTTGCGGATGGCCTCGGGGACCTCAGCGGCCTTGCCCAGACCGAAGCCCACGCGGCCCTTCTCGTCGCCCACGACCATCAGCGCGGCGAACTTGAAGATGCGGCCGCCCTTCACGGTCTTGGACACGCGGTTCAGAGCGACGAGCTTCTCGGTAAACTCGCTGGGTTCTCTCTCAAATCTAGCCATTTATCGTTTTCCTCCTCCCTTAGAACTGCAGGCCGCCCTCACGGGCGCCCTCGGCCAGGGCCTGCACGCGGCCGTGGTACACGTAGCCGCCGCGGTCAAACACGACGGTCTCGATGCCGGCGGCCTTGGCGCGCTCGGCGACAGCCAGGCCCACCTTCTTGGCGGCCTCACAGTCGGAGCCCTTGCCCTCGAAGCCCTTCTCCAGGGAGGAAGCAGACACCAGGGTCTTGCCGGTCACGTCGTCGATGACCTGGGCATAGATGTTGGTGTTGCTGCGGAACACGTTCAGGCGGGGACGCTCGGGCGTGCCGGAAATCTTGCCGCGCACTCTCTTGTGGCGCTTAAGCCGCTGAGCGTTGGTATCGGGTCTGTTGATCATAGTGGCACACCTCCTTATTTCTTCTTGACGCCGGTCTTGCCTTCCTTGCGGCGGATGACCTCGTCAGTGTATTTGATGCCCTTGCCCTTGTACGGCTCAGGCGGACGCTTCTCTCTCACTTCGGCGGCGAACTGGCCGACCTTCTGCTTATCGGTGCCGCTGATGACGATCTTGTTGGCGCTGGGCACCTCAATGGTGATGCCCTCGATCTCCTCGACGGTGACCTGATGGGAGAAGCCCAGGTTCATAACCAGCTTGTTGCCCTCCTTGGCCACACGGTAGCCCACGCCGTTGACGTCCAGCTCCTTCTTGAAGCCCTCGGTGACGCCCACGATCATGTTGTGCAGCAGGGTGCGGGTCAGGCCGTGCAGGCTGCGGTTGGCCTTCTCGTCGTTGGGACGGGTCACATGAATCACATCGCCCTCCTGGGTGATGGTCATGGCGGGATGCATCTGCTGCGTCAGGGTGCCCTTGGGACCCTTTACGGTAACCAGGTTACCGGCTTCGATCTTCACGTCCACACCGGCGGGGATGGAGATCGGCATTCTTCCGATACGAGACATATTCTACTCTCCCTCCTTACCAGACAAACGCCAGGACCTCGCCGCCGACATGGGCCGCGCGGGCGGCCTTGTCAGTCATGACGCCCTTGGACGTGGACACAATGGCAATGCCCAGGCCATGCAGAACCCGGGGCAGCTCGTCAGCACCGGCATAGACACGCAGGCCGGGCTTGGAGACACGGCGCAGGCCGGTGATGACCTTCTCCTTGCCGGGATTGTACTTCAGGGTGACGCGGATGACGCCCTGGGTACCATCGTCGATGAGCTGGAAGTTCTTGATATAGCCCTCATCCAGCAGGATCTGCGCGATGGACTTCTTCATGTTGGACGCGGGGACGTCCACGGTGTCATGCTTGGCGTTGTTCGCGTTGCGGATGCGGGTGAGCATATCCGCAATGGGATCAGTGATGTGCATGATGTTTACCTCCTATTAGAGTTACGGGCAGGGCCCGTATCAGCGGCAAGGTATCGCAGCTAGGCAACTGCGACCTATTGCTCGCCGGCGGGGGATTTATTCAAATTACCGGCCAAGAGGCGGGCTGGCTTTACCAGCTCGCCTTCTTGACACCGGGAATCTGCCCCTTGTAAGCCAGCTCGCGGAAGCAGATACGGCAGATGCCGTAGTCCCGCAGGTAGGCGTGGGGACGGCCGCAGATCTTGCAGCGGTTGTAGCGG
>OOBO01002310.1_pt1 | contig 10792 bp, 7 predicted proteins | sample 1671031 | NCBI WGS metagenome assembly OOBO01 (sample SAMN06348115, study PRJEB24527) | human gut metagenome | biome: human gut; feature: ankylosing spondylitis patient; material: feces | host: Homo sapiens | place: China | collected 2015-10 | reverse complement strand
GCAGAAAAGTTTGGTAGTTTCAAATAAAAAGTGTAATTTCGCAGTCGTAAATACAATCCAAAGGTTTACTATGTATCCTATATGGATGTATTGTGCACTAATTTTTCCTGCTAACAGGATTATATCGTATAAAACTTAAATAATTATACAAAGATGAAGAAGTACAATTTTAACGCAGGTCCATCAATGCTTCCACGCGAAGTGATTGAGAACACAGCAAAGCAGATTTTGGATTTTAATGGTTCAGGTCTTTCATTGATGGAAATCAGCCACCGTGCCAAAGACTTCCAACCCGTTGTGGACGAAGCTGTGGCATTATTCAAAGAATTGCTCAATATCCCCGAAGGATATTCGGTACTGTTCTTGGGCGGTGGTGCCAGTTTGGAATTCTGCATGGTACCCTTCAACTTCCTTGAAAAGAAAGCTGCTTACCTGAATACGGGTGTATGGGCCAAGAAAGCCATGAAAGAAGCTAAGGCATTCGGTGAAGTAGTTGAAGTCGCTTCTTCCGCTGAATCTACTTATACTTATATTCCGAAGGACTATACAGTGCCTGCTGATGCAGACTATTTCCACATCACTACCAACAATACAATCTACGGTACGGAACTGAAAGAGGATTTGGACGTAAACGTTCCGATGGTGGCCGATATGTCTTCTGATATTTTCTCCCGTCCCATCGACGTGTCCAAATATATCTGTATCTATGGTGGTGCGCAGAAAAATCTGGCTCCTGCCGGTGTTACATTCGTTATCGTGAAGAATGATGCGGTAGGTAAAGTTTCTCGTTACATCCCGTCAATGCTAAACTATCAGACTCATATCGATAACGGTTCTATGTTCAACACTCCTCCGGTAGTGCCTATCTATGCTGCACTGTTGAACCTGCGTTGGATTAAGGCACAGGGTGGTGTGAAAGAAATGGAACGTCGTGCTATCGAAAAGGCTGATATGCTGTACGCTGAAATCGACCGTAACAAACTGTTCGTAGGTACTGCTGCCAAAGAAGACCGTTCACGCATGAACATCTGTTTCGTGATGGCTCCCGAATACAAGGATCTGGAAGCTGACTTCATGAAGTTCGCTACAGAAAAAGGTATGGTAGGTATCAAAGGACATCGTTCAGTGGGTGGTTTCCGTGCATCTTGCTACAATGCTCTGCCGAAAGAAAGTGTACAAGCTTTGATCGACTGCATGCAGGAATTTGAAAAACTTCATTAATAATATAAATAGAGTCACCACAGATTGCACGGATTTACACTGAAATCTTATTGAATATAGTGTGTAGGCCGGTGAAGTCTGTGGTGAATCTTTTTTAAAAGATACAGATAAATTATGAAAGTACTTGTAGCTACTGAAAAACCGTTTGCCAAAGTTGCTGTAGACGGTATCCGTAAAGAAATCGAAGCAGCCGGATATGAGCTTGCTTTGCTGGAGAAATATACCGATAAAGCACAGTTGCTGGATGCAGTGAAAGATGCTAATGCCATCATTATCCGTAGTGATATTGTTGATGCAGAGGTGCTTGATGCTGCTAAAGAATTGAAAATCGTAGTTCGCGCCGGTGCAGGATACGATAATGTGGACCTGGCTGCTGCCACAGCTCACAATGTATGCGTGATGAACACTCCGGGACAGAATTCTAATGCTGTTGCCGAACTTGCTTTGGGTATGATGGTATATGCTGTCCGTAACTTCTATAACGGAACTTCCGGTACAGAATTGATGGGCAAGAAATTGGGTATTCATGCTTATGGAAACGTAGGCCGCAATGTAGCTCGTGTTGCCAAAGGTTTCGGAATGGAAGTGTATGCTTATGATGCATTCTGCCCGAAAGAAGTAATCGAAAAAGATGGTGTGAAAGCACTTGATTCTGCAGAAGAATTGTACAAGACTTGCCAGGTGGTATCTCTTCATATTCCGGCAACTGCCGAAACAAAGAACTCTATCAATTATGCTCTGTTGAAAGATATGCCGAAAGGTGCTATGTTGGTAAACACTGCCCGTAAGGAAGTGATTAACGAAGCAGAACTAATCAAACTGATGGAAGAGCGTGCAGACTTCAAATATATCACAGATATTATGCCTGCTGCTAACGCAGAGTTTGCAGAAAAGTTTGCCGGACGTTATTTCTCAACTCCTAAGAAGATGGGTGCTCAAACTGCCGAAGCAAATATCAATGCCGGTATTGCTGCTGCTCAACAAATTGTGGGCTTCTTGAAAGATGGTTGCGAGAAATTTAGAGTAAACAAGTAAGATTCTGAATAAGTCTGCCGGATTTTTCAGGATAACTATGGTAGTATCTGAATAAAAACAATCCGTTGCAGAATGTCTTTTTTAGAAATAAGTAGTATATTTGAGCCACAGATTTTCAAGAAGTCTGTGGCTTTAATTTTTTACATATAAAATACTAATATCATGGCAATAATCAAACCTTTCAAGGGCATTCGTCCTCCGCAAAACCTCGTAGAACAGGTCGCTTCACGTCCTTATGATGTACTGAACTCTGAAGAAGCCCGCGCAGAAGCGGAAGGTAACGAAAAGTCTCTTTATCATATTATTAAACCGGAAATAGATTTCCCTGTTGGTATGGATGAACACGACGAACGGGTGTATGCTAAAGCTGCCGAGAATTTCCAACTGTTTCAGGACAAAGGCTGGTTGGTGCAGGATAATAAGGAAAACTATTATATCTATGCCCAGACGATGAACGGGAAAACGCAATACGGATTGGTGGTCGGTGCTTATGTTCCCGATTATATGAATGGTATTATCAAAAAGCATGAGCTTACCCGTCGTGACAAGGAAGAGGATCGTATGAAACATGTACGTGTGAACAACGCAAACATTGAGCCTGTTTTCTTTGCTTATCCTGATAATGAGAAGCTGGATGTTATTATAAAGAAATATACAGCAAACAAGCCGGTTTATGACTTTATCGCTCCGGGTGATGGCTTTGGACATACTTTCTGGATTGTCGACCAGGATGCAGATATTGCTACCATTACTGCCGAATTTGCTAAAATGCCTGCTCTTTATATTGCTGACGGGCATCACCGTTCTGCCGCTGCTGCATTGGTGGGAGCAGAGAAAGCAAAGCAAAATCCGAATCATCGTGGTGATGAAGAATATAATTACTTCATGGCTGTTTGCTTCCCTGCAAACCAGCTAACCATCATCGATTATAATCGTGTAGTGAAAGATCTCAATGGTTTGACTCCCGAGCAATTCCTGGCTGCACTTGATAAAAACTTTATAGTAGAAGAGAAGGGTGCGGATATCTATAAACCATCCGGCTTACATAATTTTTCACTCTATTTGGGTGGTAAATGGTACAGCTTGACTGCTAAGGCCGGTACGTATAATGATAACGACCCTATTGGTGTGCTTGATGTTACAATCTCTTCCAACTTGATTTTGGATGAAGTTTTAGGTATAAAGGATCTGCGTTCTGATAAACGTATTGATTTTGTCGGTGGTATCCGTGGATTGGGAGAGCTCAAGAAGCGTGTGGATAGCGGTGAAATGAAAGTGGCTTTGGCTCTCTATCCCGTATCTATGAAACAGTTGATGGATATTGCAGATACAGGCAATATTATGCCGCCGAAGACTACTTGGTTTGAACCGAAACTTCGTTCGGGACTGGTGATTCATAAGTTAGATTAAAAAATATCTGTAAGATGATGCGAAAATCATTGTTGATAGGGACTATATCAGTAGATGTGACGCTTGATTGATGTAGAAAAAATAGTGACGGGATATGCCCGGGATAGTGACGGTATCGTTGTGGTATACCGTCACTATTTTTATTGGATAGCGTCACTATTTTTAATTCCCCCAACTGCCTATCATCGATAAGTGGAACATTAATATTTCCAAATGATAGATTGACTTTTCTCATTAAAGCCGTATCTTTGCAACATGACTGCTGAAGATACTTATAAAACCATCATTGAGCCTTCCGAAGGTATTTATACGGAAAAACGAAGCAAGTTCATTGCTATAGCCCTTCCTGTGCGTACTCTCGATGAGATAAAGATGCATCTTGAAACGTATCAGAAGAAGTATTATGATGCACGGCATGTATGCTATGCTTATATGTTGGGAGCTGCGCGAAAGGATTTCCGTGCCAATGACAACGGAGAACCTTCCGGAACAGCGGGTAAACCTATTCTCGGACAGATAAACTCGAATGAACTGACGGATATACTGATTATAGTAGTTCGTTATTTTGGAGGAATCAAGTTGGGGACAAGTGGATTGATTGTTGCTTACAAGGCCGCTGCTGCCGAAGCGATTGCTGCCGCTACTATTATAGAAAAGACGGTAGATGAGGATGTGACGGTAATGTTTGAATATCCTTTTATGAATGATGTCATGCGCATTGTGAAAGAAGAGGAACCGGAGATTCTTAATCAGTCGTATGACATGGATTGTAGCATGACATTGCGGATTCGTCGTTCGATGATGCCTAAGTTGCGTGCACGTTTGGAGAAGGTGGAGACAGCGCGGATTCTTGATGATGAGAATATTTTGTAGGTAAAGTATTAGAAGTAGTAATAGAGATAGAGAGTGGATTGCATGATAAATAAATGTCACATAATTTTTAGTCTGTTTTTAAGTTCCTTTGTATGGATGAGCGTTCAGGCGCAAGCACAAATACAGGAAACTCAAAAACTGGCTCCTAATAATATTCCTGTTCCGTGGTATTCGCAGAAAATCGCGGGATGCCCTTACTCGCATTGCTCTCTGGCTTCTTCGTTAATGGTCTTTGATTATTTTAAGGGAATGACGGCTGATACACAACGTACAGCCCAGGATGCAGAAAAGAAACTGATTGAATATCAGCGGAACTACTTTCTGAAAAAACGTGCTCCTTTCCGTCGCCGTACTTCAATAGGGCAGGGAGGATATTATTCTTTTGAGATTGATTCGTTGACACGTTATTATGAAAACATGATAAGTGCCGAACATTTCCAGCAGAAAGATTATCGGATATTGAAAGATTATATTGATCGTGGCATTCCTGTGCTTGTAAATGTGAGATATACAGGTGCAGTTCGTGGTTTGCGTCCTGGTCCGAGAGGGCACTGGATGGTGCTTCGTGGCATTGATGATAAACATGTGTGGGTGAATGATCCCGGACGTTCGCCGGAGATGCGGACTAAAGGAGAAAACATCTGTTATCCCATTAAGAAACAGCCGGGTAACCCTTCCTATTTTGATGGTTGTTGGACGGGACGATTTATCATAGTCACTCCCAGAGAATGGATACGAAACTCCCTGTTTGCACAGGTAGGCAAGCTCCCTCCATTGGAGGAGGTGACTCATATAGTTCCTCCGGTTGTGTCGTCTGTAACCTTACCGCAGGTTATCAATCAGTAGAAGCAACTCATAGTTAGGAAAATTCAGTAGTAGAATTAAGATAGAACATTTGTAGTAAAATAAAGAAGAACAAAAATATATGGCATTTGAAGCAACCAAAAAAGAATGGTGCGAACTCTATTCTTTCTTTCGTCTCTTAGCAGATGGAAAAGTAGTGTTAGGCACAGCAGAAGCAAAGGCGGGAGATACATTTTGGCCTGTTGCAATGATTCAACGGGAAGAACATGATGGAACACGTCAATATTATATTGAAGAAGATACGATTCGTATAGAAGGAGAGAATGGGAGTAAGTCCATGCCTCGTGAAGATTTTGGTATTGTAGCTGATCTGATATTACAGGCTGTGAAATCTTCGCCGGAAAATGATGTTGCTTCTCCAGAAGGAGTAGAAGAGTTTTTAGACGAAGCTGCCATTTTCGATTTGGAAGCAAAAACAGAAGATCGCACAGATTTTTCCATTACATTTTGGCATCCGAAAGCTCCGTTAAGAGGTTTCAATGTCCGTTCACGGTTGGGCGTAATGAATCCGTTGTTGGACGGAGGACGTGCAGCGAATCTTAAACTGGAACAGAGTGGAGTCAAATTTGCCACTCCAACAGTGAATAAAATCAATGCTTTGCCTGAATCTCCGAATGAAGTTGCCGAACGGATGATGATGATCGAACGTTTGGGGGGCGTACTTAAATACGCTGATGTAGCCGACCGCGTATTCCGCAGTAATCTTTTGATGATTGATCTGCATTTTCCACGTGTACTGACAGAAATGGTTCGTATCATGCATTTGGATGGTATCTCCCGTATTAGTGAGTTGACGGAAGTTATTAAACAAATGAATCCGTTGAAGATTAAAGATGAACTAATCAATAAGCATAAGTTCTATGAATTCAAGATGAAGCAGTTCTTGATGGCATTAGTATTGGGAATGCGTCCTGCAAAGATTTACAATGGATTGGATTCGGCAGTGGAAGGTATTCTATTGGTGGATGGAAATGGAGAAGTGCTCTGTTATCATAAATCGGAAAAGCAAATAATGGAGGATTTTTTGTTTTTAAATACCCGTTTAGAAAAAGGATCTTTAGAGAAAGACAAATACGGGTTCCTGGAGAGAGAGAATGGAGTCTATTATTTCAAACTGAATGCAAAGATTGGGCTGGTCAAACGGTAGAAAAGTATAATGTATTGATGCAGTTAAACTAATAATGATGGCATACTTATATAAAATACTTGTTATCCATGAAAACAAATGAAGTTTTAGAGAACATTAAAGCACGCCGTAGCGTACGGGCTTATACTGGCCAGCAAGTTTTAGAAGAGGATTTGCAGGCTATTTTGGAAGCTGCAACTTATGCACCGAGTGGAATGCATCTGGAAACATGGCATTTTACGGCTATTCAAAATATGGATAAGTTGACAGAACTGAATGAACGGATTAAAGGGGCTTTTGCAAAAAGCGACGATTCTCGTTTGCAGGAACGTGGACATAGTAAGACTTATTGTTGCTATTATCATGCTCCGACTTTAGTGATTGTATCTAATGAGCCTACTCAATGGTGGGCTGGTATGGATTGTGCTTGTGCCATAGAAAATATGTTCCTGGCTGCCCAGTCTTTAGGTATCGGCTCTTGTTGGATCAATCAGTTGGGGACAACATGTGATGATCCGGAGGTTCGTGAATTTATTACTGCTTTAGGCGTTCCTGCCAATCATAAAGTCTACGGTTGTGTAGCTTTGGGTTATCCTGATTCGAAGATTCCAATAAAAGAGAAAAAGGTAAAGGCTAATACAATAACTATCGTTAGATAGAATACAGCTTCTTGTCTGATAAAATAAGAGGCTGTGTCGAAACTCTCATATAAAAATCACCCTCGCCACAGAAAGTTGTAGCGAGGGTGATTTCGATAAAAGGGGAGTTTTGATACATCCCCTTATTTTTGTGAGGTGATTCTTTAAGAGACAGTGCTCTGTAAATCTCTTTGGATAGACCTCTTTTTACTCGAAAGTACCATAGCGAGTGGGTAGTAGCTTACGGTCTCCCAAGGTGTTATCTACGCGAGCTACATTTATCCAGAATTTATTATCACGTACACTTTCTATAGGATAAGCTGCTTTCTCGCGTGTATATGAGTGCTCCCAACGATCACTTACAATTTCATATTCTGGATGAGGAGCATTAATCAATACATTATCATCTTTATCCGCTTCGCCATTCTTCACTTCTTGAATTTCTTTCCAGATATTCAGCATGACATCTACGAAATTGTCTAGTTCTGCCAGACTTTCACTTTCTGTTGGTTCAATCATCAACGTACCGTGGACGGGGAAGGAGAGGGTAGGAGCATGATAACCGTAATCCATCAGGCGTTTGGCAATATCATTCTCCGAGATTCCTGCTTCTTCATGTACTTTCCGGCATTCCAGAATCATTTCGTGCCCTACGAAACCGTTGGCTCCCCGATAAACAACTCCATACGTATCTTTCAGACAAGTAGCCAGATAATTAGCGTTCAGGATCGCAATTTTAGTTGCCTGTGTCAGTCCTTCTGCACCCATCATGCGGATATATCCGTATGTGATAGGCAGAATACCTGCACTGCCGAATGGAGCTGCCGATACTTGATTTTGTGAATTGCCGAAGATTCCGTGTCCGGGAAGGAAAGGAACCAAATGTTCGGCTACGCAGATAGGACCGACTCCCGGACCTCCGCCACCATGAGGGGAAGCGAATGTTTTATGAAGATTCAAGTGACAGACATCTGCACCGATGAATCCCGGATTGGTTAATCCTACCTGTGCATTCATGTTGGCTCCGTCCATATATACTTGTGCACCACAGGCGTGAATGATGTCGCAAATCTCTTTTATCTCGGTCTCGAAGATACCATGTGTAGAAGGATAAGTAATCATCAGTGCAGCCAATTCATCTTTATTTTCTTCAGCTTTTACACGTAGGTCAGCCATTTCTACATTCCCCTGCTCGTCGCATGCACAGGTAACAGTTACGAAGCCTGCCTGTATAGCAGACGCAGGATTTGTTCCGTGAGCCGAAGCTGGAATCAAGACTTTGTTACGGTGTCCCTGACCGATACTTTCGAGATAGGTGCGAATCACACGAAGGCCTGCATATTCTCCTGCAGCACCCGAATTGGGTTGTAGGCTGACCCCTGCAAACCCGGTGATAACTTTCAAATCTTCACTTAGGTTCTTGATTAATTCACGATAACCTTCTGCTTGGTCTTCCGGAACCAGCGGGTGCATACCCATAAACTCGGGACGGCTTAAAGGCAACATTTCTGCGGCTGCATTCAGCTTCATTGTACATGAACCGAGGGAAATCATGGATTGTGCAAGAGAAATATCTTTGCGGTCCAGACGTTTGATGTAACGCATCATCTCTGTTTCCGTGTGATACTTGCTGAATACTTCATGTGTCAGGAAAGGAGTTGTACGTTTTAAATCCTTGTCGATGTTGCTTCTTTCCGGAATGTCGTCTACTTTCTGGTAATCTTTTCCGGCGGCAATGGCAAAAATCGAGAGCAACACATTGGCAGCTGCCACATCTGTTGTTTCGTCAATGCTGAAACCAACATTGCCATTTTCATAATAGCGCAGATTAACTTCTTTGGTAAGTGCTATCGTGCGGATTTGCTGTGCCGAAACGTGTTCGGGCAATTCGAAACGTAAGGTGTCAAAGTATTGAGCGTTGACTTGTGTATATCCGCATTTCTTTAATTGCTTTTCAAGAAATACAGTAATGCTGTGTATACGTGATGCAATTGTAGTGATACCCTCCTGACCGTGATAAACGGCGTAAAAGCCTGCCATAGTAGCTAATAATGCTTGTGCGGTACAGATATTTGAAGTTGCTTTTTCCCGTTTGATATGTTGTTCACGTGTCTGTAAAGCCATTCGGTAGCAGAGTTTGCCATATTTGTCTTTAGACCATCCGATGATTCGTCCCGGCATATTCCGTTTGTATTCGTCTTTGGTAGCAAAGAAAGCAGCCGATGGACCGCCATAGAACATTGGGGTACCCAAGCGTTGTGTGGTTCCGAATACAATATCTGCTCCCCATTCTCCCGGAGGAGTTAGCAGGGCGAGACTTAAAATATCAGCGGCAACAGCTACTTTGCAGTCTGCGGCATGTGCTTTTTCGGTAAATTCAGAATAGTCCTCTACGTTTCCATGTGAGTTCGGATATTGCAGAATACAGGCAAACACTTCCGGTGAAGGTTCAAAATCTTTATATTTACCTACACGTAGTTCGATGCCTTGAGGTACGGCACGTGTAGTCATGACAGCTAATGTCTGCGGAAAAATATTCTCGTCTACGAAGACTACGTTCGCATTGGCTTTCTGTTGCGCGCGGGAGCGTAAGGCATACATCATGCTTACGGCTTCGGCGGCGGCAGTTGCTTCGTCCAGAAGTGAGCAGTTGGCGAGTGGCATGGCAGTAAGATCACATACGGCTGTCTGGAAATTCATCAATGCTTCCAGACGTCCTTGCGATACCTCTGTCTGGTACGGAGTGTAAGAAGTATACCATACTGGGTTTTCGAATACATTCCGCTGGATAACGGCCGGAGTGATCGTGTTGTACCATCCCAAACCGATATATGTGGTATATAGTTTGTTTTTAGCTGCCAGTTCAGCGATGTGTTTTCCAAATTCGTATTCCGTCAGTGGACTAGTCAATGCAAGCGGCTCTTTCAGCCGTATATTGGCGGGAATTGTCTGATTAATCAGTTCGTCCAGTGAGTTCACGCCAATTTTGCGGAGCATTATGGCTGTATCTTGTTCATTGATGCCGATGTGACGGCTAGCTAACAAATCGGTTTTCATAATAATCAAGTATTAAATTAAGTATTAAGTATCAAGTATTAAGTATTACTGCGGTTAATGGGCGATTAGCCTTGTTAATACCTAATACCTGATACTTAATACTTCTTTTTTATTATCTAAAAAATGGGTTTTCAGCTTTTTCCATTCCGATAGTCGTGGGAGCGCCGTGTCCCGGATAAACGACTGTTTCGTTGGGAAGAACAAATAAACGGCTGCAAATATGTTCTATCAGTTCATCGAAGTTGCCTCCTGTGAGATCAGCACGGCCGATGCTGCCTTGGAACAGGACGTCACCGGAGAACATGCAGTTGTCTTCTTTGCAATAGTACACCAAGCTGCCGGGTGAATGTCCGGGCACGTGTATTGCTTCCAGTTTGGTATGTCCGAAAGTGATGATATCTCCGTCATGCAGGTATTTGCCCAGTGGTACAGGTTCTTCCTGCAACTGAAAACCAAACATTCTGCTTTGTTTCGGTGCTTCGTCAATCCAGTACTCGTCTGCTTTGTTTGCTTCTGCCGATAACCCGAATTCTTTCAGCATGAACGGATTTCCGAAGATATGATCTAG
>OOBO01002294.1_pt1 | contig 10855 bp, 6 predicted proteins | sample 1671031 | NCBI WGS metagenome assembly OOBO01 (sample SAMN06348115, study PRJEB24527) | human gut metagenome | biome: human gut; feature: ankylosing spondylitis patient; material: feces | host: Homo sapiens | place: China | collected 2015-10 | reverse complement strand
CTTCTATCGGAAAAATTTTATATTTTAGTTTGCTTTGGTTCGACAGGATAAAATCAATTTCCATGTCGTTGCGATGCTTTTCTTCATTGTATCGGGTGTAGAAGTAAAGCTTGTGCCCGGCAGCCACAAGCATCTGTGCGATTACGTTCTCGTAGAACATACCCTCGTTCACCGACAGTTTTCCCAACAAGATTTCTCGGTAAAGTTCTCCGTCAGAGATTTCATTCTCATCGAATGTATGGCTGATAAGTAGTCCGGTATCACCCATATAGCATTTCACGTAGGTTCTGTCTTCATTCAGCGAGAGTCCCACATTAGGATCCGAACAATTAAAGCATTCATTGGCAATCATTGAATCAGAGAGCCAAAAGAAAGTATCATGATACTTTGGGAAGCTCGCTCCCTTTTCAATACGATTCATTACTATCCGTCTTTCCGAACGTGAAAGAAAAGCGGGAATTTGGTCAAAGATGCTCAATACGTTCGACCTGTAACCTGACCTTATCTTCATTATGTCATTCCGATACAGTGTCAGTATATCCCTTTTTTCCATATCGGCCATTTCGAAGCTCCGGTTATTCTCCAGATACGCCGACAGGCTTTTCGGCATACCGCCCACAATCATGTATTGACGGAACAATAACATAGCTTTGGCGTGAAGTCCTTGCTCCAAAGGTTCCTTTTTGTCAAAGCATTGGCGGATATATGTTATCAATGGCTCTTCATTCATTGCCCAGGCAAACTCTTCGAAGTCCATGGGGTACATAAGCTGTGTTCTCTCTTCTGAGGGAATGGTTATATCTTGTACATTTTCTTTTATGGAAATGAGCGAGCCTGTCTCAATATAGTCGAACCGCCCATCCGCAACCAGATACTTTATTGCTTGCCGGGCTTTTGGAAACTGTTGTATCTCATCAAATATGATGATGGATTCCTTTGGGTAAAGTTTTACACCATATTCCGAAGAAAGAATCAGGAAAAAGGTATCGAGATCATTCATATAATTGTTAAAGGCTGAAGTAACCGAGTCACTTACCTTGTTGAAATCCATCAAAAGATAGCTTCGGTATTCATTTTTTGCGAACTCTTCCACAAGAGTGGATTTACCTATTCGCCGGGCGCCTTCTATCAGAAGTGCCTTGGTTCCTGCCGCCTGTTGTTTCCAAGCAAGCAGCTTGTTATACATTTTGCGTTTAAATATCATGTAATTCTCTATTTATCATCTTATTAATACGCAAATTTAATGATATATTCTGCAATACGCAAATTTAATTCCCTATTTATACCCTGCAATGCGCACTTTTGATAAGCGTTATTTCACCTGCAATACGCACTTATCTATGTCGGTTTGTGTTCTACTTTATAAGAAGCCCGTCATTGACGTGGAATTTGTCAATGACGGGCAACTAATACTGCTCAAGTATTGAGCTCACATTACATTAAAAATAAACCTGTTCTGCCATTACATATTTGTTAGCTTCTATGAGCTTGCAAATGTTTTCTACAGAAGCAGCAGAGCGTAAGCCGTCTGCCGGTGTGTGAAGACAATAATCTATCAGTCTGTCTACGGTGGAAGTTGCTACGTGCATGCGGGTATCGGAAGATGCGTAATAGATATACACTGTGTCGTCCTCGTCTGCAATCCACCCATTCGAGAAGAGCACATTGGATACATCTCCAATTCTCTCTTCTCCCATAGGTGCCAATAAGAAACCACCCGGTTCAGCAATGACTTTTGTCGGATCTTCCAAAGATGTCATATACAGATAGAGTACATAACGCAGACCGGCAGCACATGCACGAACTCCATGGGCGAGGTGCAACCATCCTTTGGGGGTTTTGATAGGATGGGGACCTTCGCCATTCTTCACCTCTTTTATTGTATGGTAATGACGGTGGTTTATAATGATTTCTTCTTTCACTTCTGCATGGGTAATGTCATCTATAAGCGCCCAGCCAATACCTCCTCCGTTGCCGGCGTCGATAAAGCTGTCTTGTGGGCGTGTGTACAAAGCGTATTTGTCGTTAACAAATTCCGGGTGCAGAACGACGTTGCGTTGCTGGCTTTTGGAAATCAGGTTCGGCAAGCGTTCCCAATTCTTCAAGTCTTTGGTGCGGACAATACCTGCTTTCGCTACGGCGGAAGATAAGTCGCCTGGCGCAGCGTTCGGGTCAAGGCTTTCGCTACAGAAGATACCGTAAATCCAACCGTCTTCATGAGCCGTCAGACGCATGTCGTAGACATTTGTTTCTGACGGATCGGTGTCAGGTAACTGTATTGGATATTCCCAAAAGCGGAAGTTGTCGATTCCGTTAGGGCTTTCGGCAATGGCAAAGAATGACTTTCGGTCATTCCCTTCTATACGAACTACCATCAGATATTTACCTTTCCATTTGATAGCTCCCGAATTCATGGTGGCGTTGACACCGATTCGTTCCATCAGAAAGGGATTGGTTTTCGGGTTGAAGTCATAGCGCCATTCCAAAGGGGTGTGGTCGGCTGTTAGAATCGGATATTTATATCTTTCGAATATACCATTACTTGATAGTAGAGGTATATTCTTACGGGAAAGCAATTCGCTGTGCTTCTTTGTAAGGATCTCGCGTCTGTGACTATATAGTTGATTCATCTTTGATTAATCTTTATGATAGCTTAAAGGTCGATTTAAGAATAAAAGAGAGGCTGTTGATCGGGGGAATAAGCCTCTCTTTTATCTATAGACAAAAGTCTTTTATTAAGACGCTTTGGCTACTAAGTAAATGTTCTGTTGGAGTAATGGATCATAATAAACTATCCAATATGTTTTGGTTTTATTATCGACTTTCATGATTTCGAAGTTCTCGACATCCACTTCTTGGTCACCACCAACACTATTACCTCCCATTGATGCAGCCCTGTGTGCATTCTTTTTCTTTCCTTTTGTCAGATTTCCTTCGTATTTGATAATCCATCCTGCATTATAATATCCAAAATAAGCACCTATAGCTTCAATGGTCATATATGTCATGTCGAACTGGCTGTTGTATTGGGCGGTGGATTTAATTTTGTCTCCTTCAAAAAGGGAATAATCGTTTCCTGCCCCAAATCCGAGAAGGAACAATTGCCTTGCTCTTGGTGTACTCGTTTCTAAAAACGGATAATCCGGGAATACTTTAAGGGTGAACTTTTGTCCTTTTGCATCTGTAATAATCAAATCAAACCTATCCATATTTTTTTTGTTTACCTGTGTTCCGGTGATTGTGATTTTATTATCCTGGATCTCTGCATCACAATACTCTAATGCTTTACCGGAAACTTCGTACCCTCCATTACCGCTCAAAATATTGATTTCTGTTGTTTTTTCCAAGCTAATGTCGATATCGGCGGTTTCGGTATCCAACATAAGTTTGTGAACTACCTTAACCGGAATTTCAAGACTTTTATCTGCTGCATCTGTCAATGTTATCATTGTGTTTCCTGTGGTAAGGGGAGTGAGTAAGATATTGTCCTTTACCATCTCAGCTTTTACAACTGTAGGGTCGGCTATTGCCAGTGTATATTCGGGATTACCGCTATATATGGTGAGCGACTTGGGTTCTCCCATAAACACCTCTGTGTCCAGACTTGTTGCCGTAAGCTTCAGATCCACAATTTCGTTAACTTTCACATTGACGATTTGGGTACTTTTTGCCCAGTCCTTAATGGTGACGGTTGTTGTTCCTCTGGTCAGTCCCTTTACGGTGATAATATTCCCCTTGATATCGGCGGATGCAATATTTTCATTTCCTACGGTCACTATGTAGTTCCCGTTCCCGTTTATAATCTGCACTTCTCCTTCCGTGTCCTTGTCTATTGACAGGGAGTTGGTATTTATTACAAGAACTGTATAATTTGGTACCTCTTCGTTGCATCCCATGAGTATCATTGAGATGAAAAAGAGAAAACCTATCAGATAATTTGAATTCTTTTTCATAATATGCATTTCATTTTTATGTTATTCGGCATTCTCGGTTTTAATTTTTCCCGTTACAGTTACCACGCTGAATTTGGGAACGGTAATGGCACGCAAACCACTGGCGGACGGATTGATCTTTTTATGTCTCCATTTTACGCTTTCGGTGGATGTGTAAGTTCTCATATGTTGGAATTCCACTCCTTCAATCTCCAATAAAGTAGAGAATGACTCCTTATCGGACATATTTACTATTACCATAGTATACGTATCATCTTTTACATAAGCGGAGATAAAAATATCTTCCGGAAATCTGTCTGTTTCTGAAGGAACGGCTTCTACATCTACACGTACAGCGTCACGTTCAATGTATTTGGTGAACTGTCCGTAGGAATAGTAACGGGGTACGTGATAAAATTTGGTACTGGGCAATGCTTCTTCCAACTGAATCAGGTTCTCTCCCGTCGTGCTGCAAGGACGTGCTCCTGCCCACCAGACAAAACCGCTTACATTGCCTTGTGTCAGGTAAGTATGGAATGTTTTTGCCCATGTCATGGCATCCTCCCATGTTTCCACACGCTTTTTATCATCACTGATTTCCGTCTGCCAGATGGGAATATTGTACTCCATAGCCTTGCTGAAAGCGACGATGTTTTCATCTCTTGTAGAATAGCCGTGACCTGCCATTGCTATGTTTAGATCTGCCAGTTTGGGATATTTAGTAAGACTGTTATTAATAAATATGTTTGCCCATGCCCACTGTGCATTTTCGGCATAGATAAGTCTCATGTCACCATGTCCTCTTCTCTCCATCTCCGGAAGCAGGTTGCTGAACGTGAATTTTGCCATTTGGTCTTCATCCCAAGAGCAGGTTGCCCATCCGCCGGCACTGGCGAGGACATCGGGTTCGTTCCAACCAGACAGTGCGTAGACGTCTATACCCAGTTTTTGTTCGTACGCATCTATGAAATCCATGAGGTATTTTGCGTAATCACCGTAGTGTTCTGTTTTCAACGATCCGCCGTTAAGTTGATTATTATTTTTCCAGATAACCGGAGGACACCATACGGAGAAAAAGAACTGGACATCTTTATACCTTTTGTTTATATAGTCGATGAGCCACATCTGTCCCAACTGCATCTGTTCTCCACATTCTTCACCGTTGTAATCACGCCAATAATTATTGATCATTGAAGGATCATCCGGTTGCAGCATGAAATTACGGTCCATTTTGAAGTCGATGCTTTTTGTTACCGGATCACAGTAAGAGGGGAATATTTCACCGCGGAAAATGTTCAATCCCAAACCGGACTTGCTAAATAGATCATCTATCACTTCATTACGTTGCATGGTATTCCAGATACGGTGTGACCATCCGCAGAAAGCGCAACCGAAGCCTTCAATTACCTGATGTCTGTTCTCTTCTCCGATTTTCATTCTTATTACAGCCGTTGTTGTTGGCTCGGCTGCTATGCCGTCATCCTCAAAGTTTTCTTCCACAGGATCCGGTATATAGACATCACTGTGATCCAGACTTCCGTCATCGCATGAATATCCTAAGAAAAGGAAAAATGCTACAAATAATAATGAGTATATCTTTTTCATAATTTTCTGAATATAAATAGGTTTAATGGTATTATTTCCACAATTCGGTTTGTACCATGGCATTGTTATTGTTCAATTCGCCGGAAGGGATTGGATAATATCTGTGTTTTTCTTGGAAATATTCTGCACCCTGTTTTTCATTTTCATTAAAGATTGCTTTAATCTCTTCAGTGCTATACCATCGTTTCAAATCGTCGAAACGGTGTCCTTCTCCAAAGAACTCAAGCAAGCATTGGTGCTCGATTTCAGGCATTAGTTCTGCTTGAGTAAATGTCTTTTCCTTCAAACCGGCTCTTTGGCGAACTGCCTTTATTGCGGTGTTTGCACCGTTCACATCATCTGTTTTGGCACAGGCTTCGGCATACATCAGCAACACTTCTGAGAAACGCATGGCACGTAAGTTGTTGGCTTTTCCTTCCTTATGTCCCATATTGTCGGCGTTGTCGGAATTTACAAAGTATGCAGTATACTTTTTCAGCAGAAATTTACCATCTCCCTGACTAAAAGTAGGAGCACCACCTGCCATTTTACCGCTATTGCCACTCCAAAGGTCTTCCATTGAACGGCTGCCGCCATACCATCTTTCATTCTTCACAACATCATCCATAGCTTCCGGATTGAAGAACAGACTGACGTACATACGTTTGTCATATCTTGTATCCGAACCGTAAGGACGTTCTTCTTTCACAAACTCTCCGACGGCAAAGCTTGAAGGCATCAATTTTGCCCAACCGCCACCGGAAACGGGGCCTACAAACTGCGGAAGGGAGTTGCCGAGGCTGACACCGCTTTCGTTACCCCAAGTCAGCTCACCGTCGCTGCTATATTGCAGTTCAAATACGGATTCTTCATTGTTTTCGTTTGCTGTCGTAAAGTTCTCGGCAAAGTTTTCTATCAGGCCGTAGCGTCCCGGATAGTAAGGAGCGTTCATTAGTTGTTGCAACTGGGCTTTTGCTTCGGTATATTTATGCTGATACAGATATACTTTGCCAAGCATGGCGATAGCTGCACCTTTCTCAACACGCCCTTTTTCATCACCGGAACGGGTAATCGGTAAATTACAGTTGATGGCATTTTTTAAATCATCTTCCGCTTGTTTCCAAAGTTGCTCTTCCGTTGCGGCAGGTTTGTCACTTTCATCTTCATTAGATGGTATCAGCCGTAAAGGGGCTTCTTTGTAGTTGTGTACCAACAGGAAATATTGAAGTCCTCTTAAAAAGAGTGCTTCCCCTTTTATCATTGAGCGGTCTTCGTCATTGATACCTGTCGCTGGTATTCGGTCGATGTTCTTTAATACCAGATTGGCACGTTGGATGCCTGCGTAGAGTGCTCCGTATGGGTCATAGCCGGTAGTGGTGGAATTCTGGAAAGTGGCGATGGCCCACATGGAAGGCTCTTCATTTAAAATCGTGAAAATATCGTCTCCGCGGCTGTTGAGGTTCAACCATCCGTCAAAAGCGCCATAATAACCATTCATCTGATATTTGATAGGTGAATAGGCAGCGGCAAGGCCGCTCTCTGCATCAGCTTTGTTTCTCCAGAAGTTCTCTTCTGTGAAGTGATTGGGATCTTTCAGACCTAAAAAGCTGGATTCGTTGCACGAGGTGAACGCTCCGGAAAGGAGAGCCGCCATGCATATATATGATAACCAATTTTTTTTCATTGTTATAAATTCAATTAGTGTATATTGTCTTTGTATTATAAGCTAACCTGAATGCCGAAGGAGATGGTGCGTGGCAACGGGTAACGTCCCTGGTCAATTCCTCTTGAGAACACGTTGTAACCGGCACCGATATCTACGCTGCCGCTTTCACCAAGGTCGGGAGAATAACCCGAATATTTGCTCAATGTAAAGAGGTTCTCCATAGAGGTGTAAATTCTCACATTTTCTATTTTTACTTTCTTTACCAGGTTTTTCGGCAGGGTATAGCCGATATCCAGTGTCTTTAAACGGAAGTAAGAACCGTCTTCCAACCATCTGTCGGTGTATGCCAGTCCGTTGTCGGTGCCGTCTGTCTTGGAGAAACGGGGAATGTCCGTACCTTGGTTGTCCTGTCTCCATGAGTTGGCCAGTCTGGTGCTGTAGTTACCGTTGAATTTACCCGATTCGAGGCAATAGCGTTGGTAGTTGTATATTTTGTTGCCTGTCATGCCGTCGAAGAACAGTCCGAAGTCGATACCTTTCCATTCTCCGCCCAGACGCAGTCCGAACGCAAGGTCAGGGAACGGATTGCCTACATCGTGCTGGTCATTTTCGTCAATTATACCGTCACCGTTCCAGTCTTTGTAGCGTACGTCACCCGGTTGTGCAGCCGGCTGGATAGGGTTACCGTCTTTGTTCAGGTAGCTGTCAATCTCTTCCTGAGTGCGGAAAAGACCGTCTGTTTCGATCAGGTTGAAATAAGACATCGGATGTCCTTCTTCAAATCTGTTGATACCGCGTCCACCGGCAGCATGGGCAGAATATCCTGAAATGGCGAGGTGACTGCCACCAGCAGTAATCTTGGTCACTTCATTCTTTTCCATAGTGATATTACCGCCAATGTAATAGCTGAAATCTTTTCCGATTGTACTGCGCCAGTTTACCGCCAGTTCAAAACCTTTGTTACGCACCTGTCCGGCATTCTGGATAGAAAGACCGGAAATACCAGTAGAAGAGGCATAAGGAATCGGAAGCAATACATCGTTCGTATTTTTTACATAAGCATCGGCAGTCAGTGTCAGCTTGCTGTTGAGAAGAGTCAGGTCTAGGCCTGCGTTGAATGTTTCCGTACTTTCCCATGTTAGGTCGGCGGGGGATACTGCGCTGACATTAGGTAACTGACCGAACCAGATGTTGTTGCCTTGCAGGTAGTTCATGCCGTCAGATACCACACTGATAGTGGGGTAGTATTTGTCCATTTGCTGATTGCCCAACTTACCGTAGCTGAAACGGATTTTGAACTGATCGAAGATGTTTTCTAGCGGCTTGAAAAATTTCTCACGGTTGATGTTCCAACCGATGGAAGCTGAAGGGAAACTGCCGAACTGGTGTCCTTTCTTGAAGCGTGACGAACCGTCGCGGCGAATGGACACTGATACTAGGTAACGGTCATCGTAAGAGTACATCACACGTCCGAAGAGAGAAACTAGTGCGAGCTCGTTCAATGAACTTGAGGCTGTCATGGAGGTGACATTTCCTGTCATTGTCTGGATAAATTCAGGGATATCGTTATTGCTGCCGTTCAAACCGTAACTCTTGTCCTTTTGTGCGGAATAGCCTGCCATGGCGGAAATATTATGTTTGCCGAATTCTTTGTCATAATTCAGCGTGTTTTCTAACACCCATGATTCATAATCGGAATAACCTTCACTTAAATCGGGGGCCTCGTTCTTGCCGTAAGTTCCCAAATCGTAGATGCCTGTATAGGTACGGCTTTTTGAATGGTCTTTTCTGAGCCCCAGATTCAATTTGTATTTCAATCCTTTGATAACTTCTGCTTGTATATAAGCGTTTAAGAATATCTGCGTTTTCTCATTGTTTTTGTTTACTGTGCTGTAATAGGCATATGGGTTCGGAAGATTGATATCTGTCGAACTTCCCCATCCGGTCGGGTTTGTCGGGTCAAATACGGGTACTACTGAAGGGAAACGTAAAATTTCGCCCATGGTGTCCTGGTTTACATTGCCTTCACCTTTGGAAAGGCGTACAATCAATGATTCGCCGATGGTCAGGCGGTTGTCTAAAAATGAAAAATCACTTTTTAGGCGGATATTGTAGGATTCGTGGCTTGTATTGTGTAGGACACCTTCTTTGTTTAAATAGCCTGCGGATGCGCTATATGAAGCAGTTTTGGAACCACCGCTGATATTGGCGTTTGCCTTGTAAGTCATTGCGGTACGTAGCATGACGTCCTGCCAGTCTGTGCCGCCACCGCGAAAAGGTACTGCACCTGTTTCTGTGCCATAGCCGTCGGCCGCCAGATTATAGTAACGTGCAAAACGGCTGTATTCTTCACCGTTAAATACTTTCAGGGTTTTGGGAGTCTGGCTGAAACCGGTGAAGAAATTCATGTCAAGTTTGGTAGGCATATCTTTACGGCCACTTTTAGTAGTTACTAATACTACACCACCAGCAGCACGAGAACCATAGATAGCGGCAGCGGCAGCATCTTTCAGTACCTCAATAGAAGCAATATCTGACGGATCTACCATACTAAGATCCCCGAAAGCTCCATCAATTACATAAAGTGGATCATTGTTTGAAAGAGAACTGATGCCACGTATATTAATAGTCATTCCTTCGTTCGGATCGCCACTTGTACTTGCTACAGACACACCGGCAATTTTTCCTTGGAGTGCCGTACCTGCATTTGTGGCAACAGCACCATTCAATTCTTTTGCGCCTACTGAACTTACAGCTCCAGATAAGTGGCTCTTTTTGATTGTACCATAACCGATGACAACAACCTGTTCGAGAGCCACATTGTCTTCTTCCATAGTGACATTAATCGGAGTGTTAGATGATATTGTATGCTCTATACTTTTCATACCTATTGTAGAGAATACCAGTATGTCGCCTTTATTGGCTTTAACGGTATATTTACCGTCCATATTTGTAACTGTACCAGTGTCTTTTCCTTTAACTTTTACTGTGACTCCTGGTAAGGGCTCGTTAGTCGTAGCTTCTGTTACGACTCCTTTAACTTCAATATTCTGGGCTACCAATGGAATACTGGCTAGGCAGAGAAAGAAGAAAAGTAAGAAATGAATTTTTTTACTCATGATTTATTGCATTAGATTTATAAACTCTTAGACATATAATTCGTTTTGTTAATTGTGAGTGGCAATAGGGAATATTTTCCATCAACATTGCTTACACTGGAAGTCTATTTACTGATGTAACTTAATAGATGTGCTACTCCAATAAGATAAAATAATTTGTTTTTCATTGCATATATAATTTTATATTGTTTGAATCTGGGAGCAAAGGTAGGGTGGTTTAGTACGAGGGACAAATATAATTTTATCAAATACTAATACAATATTAACAAAAAGCATAAATATGAGTAAAAAAGACAATATAATTTCTTTAATGTGATACTGAAATACCATTAATTGGCGAATTTATTGATATGAGTATTAAAGCCTGATTTATATAATACCCTTTGGGTTATATAAAAATTTCCGGCAGAAAATAAATGAAATAAAGAATGAATGGCTTTGATTTACTATTTGGTTCCATTGGATCTGCGCTAAACTTCATCTTCAAAATTGGGTGTATAATCATTTGCTGTTTGCAGGCAGCAAATGGTTGTACCTCTTTCTCGTTTTAATAA